>ERZ780218.477-NODE-477-length-36704-cov-6.654534_pt1 | contig 36704 bp, 37 predicted proteins | sample MGYA00510975_ERZ780218 | MGnify/ENA primary metagenome ERZ780218 (study PRJEB29588, sample SAMEA2152063) | human gut metagenome | biome: human gut; feature: human-associated habitat; material: faeces | place: Denmark | collected 2008/2010 ... | reverse complement strand
GTGGAAACGGGGCTCATCTGGCGTCCCCCCGGCGGGGCCGCCCATGTGACCGACTACTCCAACGCCAGCCGCACAATGCTCTTCAACATCCACACGCTCACATGGGACGAGGAGCTGTGCCGGCTCCTCGGTATCCCCATGTGCCTGCTCCCCCGCCCCGTTTCCAACAGCGAGATCTATGGCACGGTCGTGCCCGGCATCGAGGGGCTGGAGGCGCTCGCGGGCATTCCGGTCTGCGGCGCGGCGGGCGATCAGCAGTCGGCGCTCTTCGGGCAGGGCTGCCACGAACGCGGGCAGGCGAAAAACACCTACGGCACCGGCTGCTTCACGCTGATGAACGTTGGCGGGCGTGCCGTGCGCTCGCGCGCGGGCCTTGTGACCTCGGTGGCGTGGAGCCTCGGCGGAAAAACGATCTACGCGCTTGAGGGCAGCGTGTTCAACGCCGGCAGCGCCATCCAATGGCTGCGCGACGAGCTGGGGCTGATCGGCACCTCGCATGAGTGCGACCTTCTTGCCGAGAGCGTGCCGGACGCGGGAGGTGTCTATCTCGTGCCCGCCTTCACCGGCCTCGGCGCGCCGTACTGGGATATGTACGCGCGCGGCTGCATCGTCGGCGTGACGCGCGGGACGACGCGCGCCCACATTGCCCGCGCGGTACTCGAGGCCATCGCCTTCGAGGTGACCGACCTGATGAACGCCATGCGGCAGGACGCAGGCTGCGAGATCACCGTGCTGCGCGTGGACGGCGGGGCGAGCGTGAGCGACGTGATGCTTCGCTTCCAGTCCGATCTGCTGCGTATTCCGGTGGACCGCCCGAAAATGGTGGAAACGACCGCCTTCGGCGCGGCGGCGCTGGCGGGCCTTGCCGTCGGCTTCTGGCAGAGCACGGACGAGGTGCGCGCCCTGCGCGTGAGCGACCGCGTGTTCTCCCCCGAGCGGGCGCAGGCCGAGTGCGATGAAAAATACCGGCTGTGGAAGCGCGCGGTGAGCTGCGCCTGCGGCTGGATCGAAAAGGCATGAAATGTGCCGAACGATTCGGATAACGGACACAAAATATTTACATTCTCGTGCATTTCTCCGCTTGCAAGCGCGAGGGTGTGCGCGTATAATAGGGGCAACAGGAAAACCCCGCATAATAGAAAGGAGAAGAAGATCATGGCATTTTTTGAGGATCTGAGCAGGAAGGTACAGGACGTCGCGTTTGCCGCAGCCGAAAAGGGCAAGGAGGTCGCCGCTATTGCCAGCGAGAAGGCGCAGGACGCCGCCGACACCGTCAAGACCAACGTCGCCATCGCCGGCGAGCAGCGCGCCATTGAGAAGAACTACCGCGCCATCGGCGAGTGGTATGTTTCCGAGCTCAAGGGCGAGGCTCCCGAGGCGGTCGCCGACATCGTCGCCGCCATCCGCGCCAGCCAGGCGAGGATCGCCGCGCTGCAGGGTGAGGATGCGCCCGTCGAGGCCGAATGTGCCGACGTCACCGAAGCCGCTCCCGAGGCCGCTCCCGCCGAAGCGCCGGTCGAGGCGCCCGCTGAAGCGCCCGCCGAGGCTCCCGTTCAGGAGTAAGCGCACCGCGCATAAAAAAGGAACGCAGCTGCGTAGCAGCCGCGTTCCTTTTTTATGTCTTCTTACGCGAGGAAGCCCTTGAGGATGGTATCCTCCGCCTCCTCGGCGGTCAGGCCAAGGGTCTGGAGCTTGAGGAGCTGGTCGCCGGCGATCTTGCCGATGGCGGCCTCGTGAATGAGCTGGGCGTCCGTGGAGTTCGCCGCGATCTCGGGAATGGAGCGGATCTTCGCGCTGCCCATGATGATGGAGTCGCACTGCACATGACCGAAGCACTTCGCGTTGCCGACCATGCGGGGATAGAAGAGCTGGCTGGACTCGTCCTGCGCGACGGAGCGGGAAATGACGCGCCCGCGGGAATTTTCGCCGTCGAGCACGATCTCCATGTCGCTCGTGGCCTCCTGATGGCCGTGGGTGAGCAGGCGCTCGGTGACGACGCCCTCGGCGTCCTTGCCGCAGACGATCTTCGTGTAGCGCTTGGTGGAGTCGATGCCGCGGATCTGCACGGTGTCCATCTGGATGCTCGCGCCCTCCTCCAGATACACGATGGTCTGGGGATTCATAACGTTTTTGCCGTTGCCGTCTCCCTCGCCGTAGTGCTTTTCGGAGTAGTGGACGTGGGAATTTTTGCCGACGTAGAAGGTGTGTACGCCGTCATGGCGGCTCTCATCGCAGCCGGAGTTGTGGATGCCGCAGCCGGCGACGATGTCCACGTCGCAGTCCTCGCCGATGTAGAAGTCGTTATAGACCATCTCGGAAAGACCGGTCTTGCTGATGATGACGGGGATGTGGCACTGCTCGCCCTTCGTGCCGGGCTTGATGCGGATGATGATGCCGCTCTTGCCCTCCGGCTGGGGGACGATCTCAATATGCTCGGTGGACTGGCGGGCCTCGCAGCCGCTGTCCTTACGGATATTGAACGCGCCCACGGGCTTGCCCGTGAGGTCTGCGATCTTTTCCAGCAGACGGGAGTCGATTTCGGTCAACATAGTCTCGTCTCTCCTTTCTCAGCGGTTCAGCACGGGGCAGGAGCCGAGTGTATCGGCCATGATGAGGGGGAAGATCTCCTCGGTCGTGCCGCGGTGCCTGATCTCGCCGCCGCCGACCACGATGATCTCGTCGGCGAGCTGAATGATGCGCTCCTGATGGGAAATGATGATCATGCTCGCCGTGTGCTCACGGTGGAGCTGCTCAAAGGTCTCGGTCAGGCGGGCGAAGCTCCACAGGTCGATGCCGGCCTCGGGCTCGTCGAAGATCATCAGCGCGGAATGACGCGCGAGCAGCGTCGCGATCTCGATGCGCTTGACCTCGCCGCCCGAGAGCGAGACGTCCACCTCGCGGTCAAGGTAATCGTTCGCGCACAGGCCGACCTGCGTGAGGTAGCGGCAGCACTTGTCCTTGCTGAGCTTACTGTCGCCGCTGGCGATGGTCAGCAGGTCGCGCACGGTGATGCCCTTGAAGCGCGGGGGCTGCTGGAAGCCGTAGCTGATGCCGCGCTTCGCGCGCGCCGTGATGTCGAGGGCGGTGATGTCCTCGCCGTTCCAAAGGATCTGACCGCTCGTCGGCGTGACGAGGCCCATGATGACCTTGGCGAGCGTCGTTTTGCCGCCGCCGTTGGGCCCGGTAAAGACGATGAGCTTGCCGTCGGGAATGGTGACGCTGATGTCCTTCAAAATGGTCTGCTCACCGGTCTCCGGCGTGGAGACGGTGTAGCATATGTTCTTGAGCTCTAACATGAAAGTTCCTCCTGCTTGCCCTGGAGTTTATCTGAAGTATACCGCTTTCCGGAGAAACAGAAAGTTGCAAATGCCACATTTCGCCGCTTTCTCCGCAAAAAAACACCCGGAATATCAAAACGCTATATAGTTTACCAGCTTTTGCAAAAAAAATCAATGAAAAGTGACGAGCCCGCCCCGCATAGGATAGGAAAGAAAAACGAGGAGGGACCGATCTATGGAAAACGAGCTGTCCGCGGCGCAGAACGCCGCATACGATTACCGGCGCTGTGAGCGCGTCTGGCAGCGGGTGGACCCGACGCTGGACCCCTATCCCGACGTCCGTGCCACGGCGGCGATGGCTGCCGACACGTCCGGCGACGGTCTGAGCGCCGCCGAGCGGAACGCCGAGCTGACGCTCCCGGGCGCGCAGGCGGACCCCTGCTGCATGGGCACGGCGGCGCTGGAATCGCTGGAGGTGCTGCAGGGCTTCATCCGCGAGGAGCTCGCCGACCGGAGGACCTATCTTTTCCTCGTGCGGCGCGCGCCGACGGCGGAGGCGCGGCAGGTGTTCCGCGCCATCGCGTCGGACGAAGGGAAGCACGCCCGGCGTCTTCTCGCTGCGGTCTATCTCATCACGGGCGAGCGCTATTGCCCCGCGATCTGCTATCCTCCGCTGCGCTGCGACGGCTACTGCGCCGCACTGCGGGAGCGGTATCACGAGGAGGTCTGCGGCGGCTTCAACTATCGCCGCGCCTCGCAGGAAACGCTCGACCCCTGCTTACAGCAGCTCCTGCTGGCGTTTTCGCAGGACGAATACCGCCACGCGAACGCCATGCTGGGTCTGCTTTCGGGCGTGATGTAGCAAAGGAGGGAAAGGCCGCGGCCTTTCCCTCCTGTTCCTTTTTGTGCTTATTCCATCGAAATGATATAGTAGTACACCGGCTGGCCGCCGCTGACCACATTGATCTCCGCACCCGGGCAGAGCCGGCCGAACTGCTCGCCGGCTTTCTGTGCATCCTCCTCGCTCACGTCGGAGCCGTAGAAGAGGTTGACGAACTCCGCGCCGCGGCTGTCCGCCTCGGCGGCGAGCTTTTCGAGCACCGCGCCGATGCTGGTGTCCGTGTCGAAGAGCTTGCCCTCGAGCAGCGCAAGGTAGTCGCCCTCGCGGATGGCGAAGCCGTCAAACTCGCTGTTGCGCGCGGCGTAGGTGATCTGCGCCGTGGTAACCGCAGAAGCAGCGGCGTTCATCGCCTGCTCGATGGTCGCGGCGTCCTTCTCGTCGGGATCGACCGCCATCATCGCGCTGATGCCCTGCGGCACGGTCGCGGTCGGAATGACGATGACCTTCTTTTCACTCAGGCCCGCGCACTGCTGCGCGGCCATGACGATGTTCTTGTTGTTCGGCAGCACAAAGACCGTCTCCGCCGCGATCCTTTCGACCTCGGTCAGAATGCTCTCGGTGGAGGGGTTCATGGTCTGTCCGCCGTTCACGATGCCGTCCGCGCCGAGGTCGGCGAACACGGCGGCGAGGCCGTCGCCCGCACACACGGCGAGGAAGCCGAAGGGCTTGAGCTCCTGCGGCTGCGGCGCGGGAGCGGCATGGTCGTGGCCGTCCTCCTCCAGATCGTCGGTGCTCTGCGCCTTGCGGCCCGCGGCAAGATCCTCAGCCTGCGTGCGCATATTCTCGATCTTGGCAAGCTCGAGCGTGCCGTATCTCTGCGCCTCGGTGAGCGCGACGCCCGGGGTGTCGGTGTGAACGTGGACCTTGAACGCCTCGTCGTCCTCGCCGATCACAAGGCTGTCGCCGATGCCGTTCAAAAACTCGCGGAACGGCTCGATGGAGCGGTCGTCGATGCGGCGGACGATGAACACGGTGTCGAAGGCAAAGGTGATGTCCTCGTCGCCGACGGAGGCGAAGTCCGCCTTGTCGCGCGCGGCGTGCTCGGTCTCGAGCGTGGGCATGGTCTCGCCGCGCAGCGCCGCGAGCATTCCCTTCAGGATCACAAGGAAGCCCTTGCCGCCCGCGTCCACAACGCCGGCCTTCTTGAGCACGGGATTCATGTCCACGGTCTGGCGCAGCGTCTCCTCGCCCTGCGAGATGGCCTGCTCAATAACGTACTCCACGCTGTTTTTCTCGGCGCTGGCCGCCATCGCGCGGTCTGCGGCGAGGCGGGAAACGGTGAGGATCGTGCCCTCGGCAGGCTTCATCACCGCGTTGTAGGCAGCGCTCACGCCCTCCTGCATGGCGGCGGCAAAGGTGCAGCCGTCCGCGGTGACGCAGCCCTTGAGGCTCTTGGACATTCCGCGGAAGAGCAGCGAGAGAATGACGCCGGAGTTGCCGCGCGCGCCGCGCAGCAGAGCGCTGGCGGTGATGGACGAGGCAAGATCCACGGTCGCGGGGCTGCGCTTTTGCAGCTCCTGCGCCGCGGCGTGCATGGTCAGGCTCATATTGGTGCCCGTGTCGCCGTCCGGCACGGGGAAAACGTTGAGATCGTTGATGCTCTGTTTTTCCTTGGCGATCGAGGCCGCGCCGAAGATCAGCATCTCCTGGAAAACAGGCCCGGTAATGGTATCGTGCATAGGAAAGGTTCCTCCTCTTGTTTACATGGTCATGCTGTCGACGCAGACATTCACGCCGCGCACGACCGCGCCGGTATTCTCGGTGACAAGGTAACGCACCTGACCGATGATGGCCTGGCAGACCGCCGAAATGTTCACGCCGTGCTCGACGACGATGTGCAGCTCGATGGAGATCTCATGGTCATCGTGCTGCGTGATGTGGACGCCCTTGCTCATCGCCTCGCGGCGCAGCAGGTGGACGATGCCGTCCGTCATGGAGCGGTAGGCCATGCCCTTCACGCCGAAGCAGCTCGTCGCCGCCGCGCCGGTGATGCTCGAGAGCGCGGTGTCGCTCACGAAGACGCTGCCCTTTTCGTTTTTCAGTTCTATCATATTCGCGCATCCTTTCTGCAAAGCTGCGTTTGGAAAATCGTTTCCGTCATTGCGTAATCAATGGTATTATATACGATACCGGGGAGAATAACAAGAGAAATTTACGTTTCAGCGCCCTTCGCGCGAAGGCGGGCGTTTTATGCAGCCGCGGCGAAATGCCCAAAGCGGCCAATCTTAACACAATTTTATCCCTATCGCCCCGTTTTCCAGTAAATTTCTCTTTCTTCCTCGTATTCTTTGGCATTCTCTTTCAAATCCCCCATTTTCGCAACCCGTCATTATGCACAGATTTAACCTGTTAGTAACAAATCTATGTGCTTGACAGTCTCCTTTCTTCAATGATATTGTTTCATCATCGAAGAAAGGAGCTGTTTCAAATGCGTCGTGCACTCTCTCATTCCGATAAGTTTTTTCTTTTCGCCCTCGCCATTTGCATCTGCGCACTCGCGGTCGTCTGTTGTCTCCTCATGCAATCCCGTAATGAAGTGTCCTCCCTGGTCGGTGAGCTCGAAAAGGCAAACGCTCAGATCAGTCTCAATAACGATACGATCAATATGCTGCGTACCCGCGTCGAACTTTTGGAAGGGACACTCGAGGATCTCCAGGCAACGACTGTTTATATCGGCGACGCTTCAAGAGTCTATCACAAAAGCGCATCGTGTACCGCGCTCGGCCTGTCACACAGCGTTACTCCCACATCCCGCGACCAATGTATTTTTCGTGGATACTCCCCCTGCCTCATTTGCCAGCCATAGGAAAAAGCCCGTCGAAAAGACGGGCTTTTCTGTTGCTTACGGCCGCGGCAGCGGCTTCACCTTCAGCTCATACTCCGGCAGCTCGTACTTTGGAAGCTTCAGCCGATACTTCTCATACTCACTCTGGTTCCACGGCGCATCATCGATCGTCTTCTCCGAATACCCCTCAGTCAGATAAAGCACGTCCTTCTGGTAATCGCTCAGCTCCATGCTGTCGATCAGCTTCAGCACCTTTTCCCGTTTCGAGCCGTTGATGACCTCACCATCGGCGTCGCGGTCTGCTTCCATCGCGCCCGCCTTCGTCTTGAGTCCGATGTACACCGCAGGGCTGATGTCTGCACTATAGGCCGCCGCAATGTTCTCCGCTTCCTTCTCGCTCGAAATGCTTCCATACAGCCGGATCATCTGCTCATCCGTCAGATCACTCGCGGCAACGATCCTCGCCTTGTCCGCCTGCTTCTCTGCTCCCCGCATCTTCCGAATGATACCGTAAGCCTCCGTGCGATCCACGCCGATGCTGTGCAGCTCCTCAACCGCCTGTGTCTGTCTTACACTCAATCCCTTAGCATCCCCCGCATAAAAGTCTCTCGTCTCCGAAAGTCCGCTGTTGCCGAAGGCAAGAGCCTGAAACGCTTTGAGCGGTGTCTGCTCCACGGTGTACTGCAGCCGTTTTTTGTCACCGTAGCCGTAGGTGCGTCCGCCCTGCAGCATCGTCTTTGCACCCTGATACGTCTTCTGGAGCTGACGTCCGCCTGGGACGAGCGTGCTGCCAAGCTCCAACGCGGCATCCGCGATCTGACCCGCGCTCCTGTCCTCCGCTGTCAGAGCGTTTTTCACACCGCCGACCGCCTCGGCAACGTTGGCCAGCGGCAGCGTCTGATCCCCGAGGCCCAGCGCACCGGAGACGCCGCGCACGAACGGGATGTCGTTGCTGATATCGTATGCTGCATCGCTGACCGCTGCATCGAAGTCAAACGTCCGATTCTTGTCCTCGTCATCTTCGTCATCCTCGTCGTCTCTGCCGAAGATGTTCTCTCCGAACACGGTCTCCGCCATATCCTCAAAAATGCGCTTCAGCCCCTCGTTGACGGTGATGCCCATGCCGGACGAGATGAATCTCGCCGCATAGCCGAGCAGATCAAAGCTCGCAGGCGTACCGCCATAGGCTGCCTCCGCGATCCGATTCATCAGGAAAGCGGAAAGCAGCCCCTTTGTCGCCGTCACCGCAACATACTTCTGTGCCGCGCCCTTGCCGTACTGCGTTTCGATGCTCTTCACCTTTGCCGGCAGGTCCTGCGTCAGGTGAGCCCAGCTGTTTGCCGCCTCGACCTGAAACATTGAGATCATCTGCGTCACCACATTTTTGCTCTCGAAGATCATCGGCCGCGAGCCCTTCATGCGTGAGGCCATGACGCTCGTTGCCCATCTGTCCGCACCCGCTCTGGCGTCCGCTTCCGATTTCCCCTCGCTGACGAGCTGGTTGTACCTGCTCTGCACCGCGAGCGCTGAGACGAGGCTGTCCGCAATGTCTGCCGGCTTGAAAAGGCCTGTCACAAAGGCGTCTGCCTTATTGTCCTTCGCCGTCAGATACTCGATCCCCTTTTTGCCGGTGAGCAGATCGTAGCTGTTGAACATCTCCGTGTTCTTCACGTTCCACGGCTTGCCGCCGGTGCCGCGGCAGATATCTCCGATGGCCTTCGTGATATGCTTCGCCGGGATCTCCGCCGCAATGTCCTTGAGCTGAGAGCTTTGGTTGAGCACCGAGCTGAGGTTGCCCGCCACCTGTGCTCTGGCGAACATTGACACGAGCTTATTGCCGGCGTTCAGGCTCGTGCGGCCGGCGATGTACTCCAAACCTCGGTCGGCCATGCTCTGCTTGCCCGCCAGCAGATTCGCATAGTTGTCGATGTACTTTACAAATTCCCCATACTTCGTGATCCTCGATGCATCGTCGTAAAGACTGCCGATGTACTTCTCCAGTTCCTCGCTCATTTTCACCGCCGACAGCTCCATGCCGCCGTCCACGACGCCGGCATCCTCCAGCGCCGCGCGCTTTGTGGCATTGTCCACATTGCGCAGGCTCTGCGCATGGTCGATGGCATTGCTGATCTCCTCCGGCGCATAGGTCTTGCGGAGGTACCGTTCCAGGCCGCGCAGCCGCGCAATGTCGTCCGTGTGGTAGAACACATCCGCGATCTTCCCGACATAGCTCTCATAGCCCGCCGAGATATCATAGTCCGTGCTGCTTCCCTTTCGGTGCAGGAAGTTCCCTACCCAGCGCTTGCCCGGCTTATAGTCCGCCGTCCGGCCGGAAATAGAGGTCGGCAGCTCTGTCACATCGATGTTGACGCCCATTGCCTTGAGTGCGGAGGAGAGCTTGTTCTGTGTCTCCGCCTTCTGCAGGTGCGGCGCATAGCCCTTGATGAAGCCGATCGGTGCAAAGCCGTGCGCAGTCAGGAAGTCGTTGATGGCGTCATAAAACAGGTCATACTGCTTCGAGAACTTTTCCACTGCGTTCTCGATCTTCACGCTGTCCCACTCACCCGAAGCAAGCAGCTCCTCATTGGTCCTCCAGCGGGCCAGACGTTCGGCGAGCTCGCGCTCCTTTCGGTCAAGGCCGAACTCCCTCGCGGCGTCCTTTGCCTCGGCACCACCGCGGATATTCTCCGCCGCGCTTTCAATGCTTCCCCGCAGCTCCATCGAGGCAACGGTCTCGCCCACCGCGCGATCCTCCATGATTTGCTGCACAAAGGCCCGCTCCGCCTGCGTCAGCTCGCTCTCGGTGCCATTTCTGCCCTTGAAGGTTCGCACCTCATCGAGCATTCGATTGATCCAGCGCACCTTTTCCGTTTCGTTCTTCTGCGTCGGATAAAAGTATGTGCTGTTGATCTCCTCGCCGATGGTTTCCCCGAAGCTTCTGCGCATCACACGCTCCGGCGTATTGAGGTTCATTTTGAGCATATTCATCGGTCGGTAGGACTTCTCGGCTTTCTCAAAAACCTCTTTTGCAAGCGTCTCGTTCTGCTCGCGGATCTCCGTCGCCCGCTCCTGCACGCCGCCGACGCCCTTAAAGGTACTCTCCGCATAGTAATAATCCGCCAGCGCGAGCACCTTCTCACGCTCCATGCTCGCCGGAATATCATTTTCCTGATAGGTGCCGTCGGACACACCCTTTGCGAAGGCTTTTTCTGCCGCTGTCGGGCTCATCTGCTCCTCTGCCTTTCGTCTCGCACGGATCGTCTGCCGTTTCGCCTCCTCCGCACCGCGCAGAGCTGCGGACCTGCCGTAATCGCCCTGATCTCCCTCGATGCGGATATCCAGCGTGTCCATCGCGCCGGTTCCGCGTACCGTGCTCGGCTTCTCCGGCCCCTGCGGTGCCCGTTGGCGAAGATCATCCAGCATCTCGCCGATCTCATCGCTCTTGGCGCTCTGCTCGGCCTGCCGATAGGACGCCTCCTCCGCAGTCGCTCTCTCCGCCATCATCTGCTCTGCCGTCTTGAGCGGTCGGTAATCGATCCTCTGCTCCCTCGCCGTTCTCCGCTCTTCCTCCGCTCGGCGCTCGGCCTCCTCGCGCATTCTTCTTCGCTCTTCTGCATGTCTTCTTCTCGTCTCACGCTCTTCTGTCCCGGCAACGAGTTCGCTCCATGTGCGGACCGCGGCATCCACCTCAGCTTCAAATTCACTTTTCTTTTCCGCATAGAAGTCTGCCGCATCTTCACCGAGAGCGCGTTCAAGCGTCTGCTCCGTCCTATGGATCTGCTTGCCGACCTCAGCCATTCTCCGCAGCTGATCCGCCGGATGCGCAATGTCACGAGGAAACAACTCCGGCGCCATATTGCTCAGCTCGGAATAGGCAATATCGACCGGAAGGCCGCCTTCGTTCACAATGCGCAGCGTACCGACGGTGGACTTTCTGAAATCAGCCCAATCCGCAAAATTCGCGCGGTCTGCTTCGCTCATCGTGATCTTCTGCCTGCGCAGGTGATCCTTGATCGGCTTGTACTCGTTGTAGAAAGCGTCATCGACCACAATGCCGTCACCCCACGCCTTTTCAAACACGCTGTCCACCAGCGCCTGCGGCACGCTTCGGGTATTCGCCCACTCCTCTGCGATACGATTGGCTGATTCACGGAGTGCTGCGCGGTTCTCCGCTGTGTTCGGAATGCTCATTGTCTGCATCAGCTTCCGCCGCAGCGCGTCTGCTGCATCGTTAACGGCACGCCTTTCCTCTGGCTGTAGAATATCGAGCGGCGATGTCGCATTCTCCGCCTCCTCCGCAGCCGCTCTCTCCGCTGCCATTTCCTCCGCCGTCTTCAGATACCGCGGCCCCTCCTGCGCATATTCCGCGCGTCGTGCATCCCGCTTGACATTTTCGCCGTTGCTGGGTATACTATTTCCAATAGCGGGACTAACAGGACCAGATTCCGGCTCGGCCGTAAGTTGCGGGGAGGCTTTCTCCACGTTCAACGTCTGGGTGAAGTCACCGCTATTTTCTTTGACATACATGGTCGTTATCTCCATAGTCCCACGTCCCTTGTTGTCAAATTGAACCGTTACGACCTTGCCGTCCGGCATACTCTTGCTGAGCAGTACACCGCGCTTTCCGTCGTTCTTACCTCCGACCTGCACCTCACCTGGAGTAATGCTGTCCGGCTGTGTCACGACCTCCGGCAGAGCGTCTATCGCCCACCGCTCCAGCGGAAGATTTCCTTTCCGCAGCTCCGCCTCCGGCGAGCCGTGCTCCCGAAGGATGTGCCTTACGTCGTCGTTTGTCACGATAACGTTTCGCTCAGAGACCGGATATCCGAGAATATCTCCCACCGTTTTTCTCTGTGCGTCCGTCAACATTCCGAGGTAGAGCTTTTCCAGCTTCTCGCCTTGACTGTTCTTCCTTCCGCCGCTCCACTTATCGAAGAACGCGGAAACGCTGGTATCAAACCCTGCAACAAGGTTTCGGAACGTCTTGCCTTCGCGCCGGATCGCATCCGCCTCCCATGCGTTATAATTTGACTTCCCTGCCGTCTCCTTCTCTGCTGCCATCTCCTCAACCGTCTTGAGGTACTTTGGTGCCGTCTCCGTCTGCACGCCGCTCTCCGCTGTGGGGGCGGCTTTTTTCTGTGCCGCCAGCTCCTCCGCCGTTTTGAGCCGGTATTTCTCGTATTCGCCGCGTGCTCCGACGATCTCCCCGCCAAGCCCCAGCACGCCGCCGAGCGTTCCGCCGACCAGTCCGTCATAGAGCATTTCGCCCACATCGAGCTCCGCCGTCGGATCATAGATCATCCGCTTTGCCGCAACGTCAAAGGCATCCTCGGCCATTTCCTCAAAGCCCTCGCCGAGTGCGCTCACACCGGTCTTGAGCAGCACCTGCGCAGCCGCGCGCCCCGTCGGCGTTTTCGCAAGACGTGCGGCAAGGGACTTCACCGCCTGATCCACCATATCGTCCGCGATACCCTTCCCGAACACCTTGGCAAGCGGCTTCGCCGCGTTGCTCAGGCCCTCAGTCAGCACGGAGATCGCACCGGCCGCCATACCGTACCCGGCCTGCTGTTCGTGTGATGCGCCCTCCTGCCGCGCCTCCTGTGACGCGCCGCCGGCGCTCCGAAGCGCCATCGGAACCATCGCCCCGCCGGTCGGCAAGCCGAGGAGAATATCCGCGCCAAGCTGCATTCCGCCGACGCCCGCATCGACCGCAAGCGAGCCCACCTTGCCAAGTCCCCGTTTTGCCTCCTGCACGTCCTGTGCGCCGCGCTCGGCAAGATCGTCTGCTGTTTTATATAGCTTCGCCGCCGTCTTTTCGTTCTCGCCTCCGGTCCCGTAGGCCCTTCGGTAGGCGTCCGCCTTTTTCTCCATGCCCTCGATCATGCTCTGGGCACTCTCGCGATCTGCCTCGCTGGCGTTTGGATCATCCAGCAGTGTTTTCTGCACCGCGATCTCGCGCTCCAGGTTGTCAAGCTCCTCCGCCGCTTCTGACCTCATCCGTTTCGTCGTGCCGGTCTGCCCCAGTCCCGCGAGGTTGGCATAGCCGGAGACGTACTGCTTTCCCGCACCCGATGCCATTCTCTTCAGCCGTCCGCCGAGTGTCGGCGTGTCGGCTTTTTCGCCGCTGCGTGAAGTGTCCTCTGTGGTCGTTCTCACCGTTTCCTCCGCTGTTTTCAGCGGTCTGTATTCTTCGCTCTTCCGCATTGCGGCAACAGACCGGGGCGCGGTCTGCGTCCCAGTCTGTTCCTGCTTCGAGGCTTCGATCATGCGGTCGAGCGCTCCGGTCGTCGTCCTCTCCCGCCGCTTTCCGGCAAGCATATTGTCAAGCGCTCCCATTGTAACCTCCTCAATATCCGAATGTTGCCGCGATCATGTTGCCCTGCTCCTGCGTGATCCTCCCGAGGGCGATCCAGCTCTGCAGGATCTCCGCGAGCCTCTGCACGGATGTCCCGCCCTCGGCAAGACGGTTCGCCTCGTTCAGCCACGTCGCAAAATTCTTGTCCCGCGCCGCGAGCTGTTCCGCCTCCGAGGGAGCGGTTCCACCGCTCATCTGCAAGGCCGCCGACAGCTCGGGGTCCGCCTGAGCAATGCGGTCCCTTGTCAAGCCGTAATACGCCTCAAGGTCCCTCCACGCATCCTCATCATAGCCATTGCTGAGAAGGATCTCCCTGCTCACCGCAGCTCTGGTCTTGCTGGGCGTAGTCGTCCTGCCGGAGCTTTTCGCCGTGGCCTTCTGCGCGGCCACCGCCGCCACCATCGCCTGCGCGTCCGCCTTGCTGATGCCGGCGCTCTCCAGCAGCTCGTCGCTCGCCATGCTTCCGCTCTGCAGCAGCTGCATCGCCGTCTTATAGGCGTAGGCTCTTGCGTTGTCCGCATCCTCCCGCTCGTATGCCGCGTTCTGCGCATTCTGCTGGTCGTAGCGGTCCATCAGGTCGCGCAGCACATCGGCATAGCTGTCCGTGCGCTCCTTGGCATTCGCCGCCGCGAGTTCGGCATTGGCAATGTCGCCCGTCAGCTCGGCGTCCGTGATCGCGCGGTCAAGGTCCCCGAGGGCGCCGATGCGCCCCTGCTCGCCCTGCCGCAGGGCGTCGCTGTAGCTCGTGTCCAGCCCGAGCAGTGTGCTCTCCGCCGCGCCGCCGGTCTTTCCCTGTGCCGCGAGCTGCTGGCCGATGTTCTTCTGCGACTTCATTTTGTTCAGATAAAGCTGGCGGAACATATTTGCATAGCTCGTCTCCGTATCCCGCTTCTGATCCTGCAGACTCCCGACCGCCTTTTGCACGTTGGCACGGTTCGCCTCCTGCTGCGCGGCCAAGGCCTGCGCATACGAGCCCTGCTCTCCATAAAGCTGCTGCAGCTCACGCCGGAGCGCTTCCAGCTCCTCCGATGCATTGTTCCCCTGCTTGCTGATCGTGTAGGTCTGCCCATTCTTTGTGATGGTCGTGCTGCCGTCCTTGTTCTTCAGCCACACACTTCCGTCCGAGCCGATGATCTTACTCCCCGCGGTCGCGTTTTTGACAAAGCCGATTCCCCGTTCGCTGCCGACCGGATACTCTCCGCCGCCCGGCGAGTAGCCGATGATGTCGGTGCTTCCTCCGCCGGAGGAACCACCACCGGAGCCGCCGCCGGAACCTCCGCTGGAAGTCCCGGCATACCCGCTGCCTCTTGTGCCGTCCGCATACGTCGGGTAGATCAGCTCACCGTCTGCGTCTACGCGCGGATAAACGTTAGCAAGGTCCTCTCGCGCCGCACCATTGCGGACGTTGATTGCGCTCACAGCGTAACCGTTTTCGTCGTATGTAATGGCGTAACCGTTCTTCTGCACAGTTTTCCCGGCCCAGCGCATATCACGCGACAGGTCGGCGCCGGAGTAGGTGCCCTTCGTGCCCTTTGCGTAGGGCGTGGTGTCCTTGTAATTCGAGTTTGGCGCGCTGCCATCCTCACGGACCCATCCGGTCTGTGTCGGGCTCTCCGTATCATAATAATAGGCTTTCCCGGTCTTTTGCGTGTATCCGCCGCCCGAACCACCGGAGCTGCCGCCGGAGGAACCTCCATCGGAGCCGCCGCCGGAATTTCCGTACTTCTGCTCGGCGGAGTTCAGCGCCTTCATCTGGTTCTTCGCCCACTCGGCGTTGCCCCCGCCGCCGGAGATGAGATTGTTGAGATATTTCCGCTCATTGGCGTAGTTTGTCTTTTCGTTATAGGCCATGCTCACTTCACTCCTTTATGATCTGCTGAATGTATGCCGCGATGTACTCTCCCCACGCCTGCTGCGTGGCAGGTCCGAAGGAATCGTCCACGTCCAGCTCGTACCCGCAGGCATTGAGGAATTCCTGCAACTTTCCGACCGCCGCATCCTTGTCACCGCGCACTAACGTGCGCTTTTCCGCAAAATATGCAGGTATGCCAAAGCCGCGGATGTACCGCCCGTTGATCTCCAGCGTCCGATAGCCGCACTCGTGCCTGCTGCCCTTGTTGCCCTCGAACACCGTGATTTTCTGCCCGTCGCAGGCGGTCACGACGCCGGTGTGGTTGGGCGCGCCAGTGCAGTCCGTGAGGGCGTAGTCCTTGCGGTCGTTCCAGCAGTAAAACACTTGCTCGCCGACCGTGGGGATGTGCGCGTCGTTCTCGACCCATTGGCCGCGCGCCTGATACCAGCGCATTTGCTCGCCGCAGGAGCACTCGACGGGGAGCACCTCCGTCAGACCGCAAAGGATCGCCGCCGCGCTGACGGTCGCCGCGCAGTAGTCGTCGGTGTAGGCCAGCTTGTAGCCGCGCGGATGGGGGAGATAGCTGTTGTAGGCGTCCACGATCTGCTTATGTACCGCGTCGCCGCGCACGGATCCGTCCCAGCTCGTCAGGGTCACGATAAACTCGTCGCGCTTCATCGTCTCACCTCTTCTACAGGAACCGCACGGCGTAATACTGCCGCTGGTTTGTGTTGATCTTGCTGCACACCGCATGGATGGCGGCGACGTGCCCGCCGTCGAGCATAACGGCGTATTCCAGCTTGAGCTTGTCCCGACAAAAGGCGTTGACCTGCCGCGCGGTCATAGCCTTGCAGTACACGCCGTAGAGCATCCCGCCCTTGTAGCCGAGGACGGTGTGGTTGGTCTTGCGCAGAACGTCGCTGAACGCCCCCGTGAAGCCCTCTGCGGCAGGGCTATAATTGCCGAGCAATCCCATACCCCCGACCGCCCACACGACGCCGCCCAGCGCCGCCGCCGAGGACACGCGGGCCATGCGCACCGCGCCGCCCGGGATCTTGTAGAGCACGCTCTCGGGGCGGGGATAGTGGCAGCTCATGCCGCGCACCACCCTTCCGCCGCGCACGAGGATGCTGCACGGCTGCCCCTGCCACGAAAAGCTCCCCGAGATCGCGTTGCGCGGCAGCGGCCCGCTCAGGTTGAGCGGGTCAATGTCGCGGGCGAGGATCGCGGGCTGGCCGTACAGCTCCACGTTTAGGGGCCAGCAGTCCGCGCCGAGCCTCGCCGCGATGTCGCTCAAGGTCTGGTTGCCGATCCAGCCGTTGTCCAGCGCCCCGACGGAGCGCTGGATGGCCTGTATCATGCGTACCTCTTCCGAGGTGGAGCCGACCACATCTTTCATGCCGGCGGCTCCTCTTCGTTCCCGAGGAGCTTGTCGCCTGCGGCGTCCACGGCGTTCTTTCCCGCCGCCAGCAGCTTCACCAGCCACGGCGGCACCTTTGCGCCCATATTTACGCCGTGTTCGGCCAGACTGCCCAACTCCCCAATGATGTACCACACAACGACCAGCGGGCCGAGAAGCGTCGTATACTCAAACGGAAGCTTCACACCCGGCAGGTGCTCCAGCATCATGCCAATCAGCCAGTCGGCGACCAGCGCAATGCAGACGATAACGATCATGCCGCCCTTGTGCCACGCGCCTTCACGCAGCTTCGCGCTGCTCCACTCCCCGCGGTGCGCCGCTGCGGCAGAGCCGACCAGCCAATCCGCCAGCATCAGCCCGATCCACACGATCAGCAGCCAGCCGAACCAGCCCCAAAAGGCCGTCAGCATCGCCACCGCCGCCGTGATCCACGCCTTGATCGCCGTCAAAGTATTGTTCTCCATCGTTTTGTCCTTTCTGCACGAAGCCACATCGGACCTCGCGCGGTAGTATTACCAATCGTATTAGAGCGGGGGCTATCCCCCGCTCTGCTCACTTGTTCAGCTCCGCGAGCTTTTCCGCGATGTCCTCGGGAATGGCGCAGGTCGTCATCTTGACGCAGTAGCCGTCCTCGTCGTAGGTGAGCTTGTAGCAGGGGGCGACATATACCTCCGTGCCGGCGCGGGAAAGGTCGCGCGCCATGACGGGCTGCTTGATGCTGTTCTTGACACCCGAGTTTTCGCTCAGGCCCGCGGGAATGTCCGTGACCTCGATGGGCTTGCCGTCGGATGCGATTCTCTTGTAAGTAGCCATAGTTTTGTTCTCCTTTTCTTTGTTCAAAATTTATTTATCATCGTCGTATTTTTCGCCGGTGATCTCTTTGATGCTGCCCGCCTTGCAACGGTCGATAGGTTCATAGGCGTTCTCTCTTTCCGGCGGCAAAAAGCCGCCTGTTTGATTTGTCAGCGGTTACGGCGCAGCCAGCGTCCTGCGCTCTTGAGGTTTTTCGCCAGCTTTCGGAATATTTCCATAAGCCAGAGCTGCGCGCTCTGCCCGTTTGCGGAAAGCCGCTCCAGCTCTCGCAGCATTTGCCCCCTGTGCCGCTTTGCACGGATGATCGTCAGCGGCGGCATCGGCGCTTTATCCGGCTCGCACGGCTTGCGCGGGCTGCTTTGCCCTTTGCGCGGCGGTGCCGGTCTGCGTTCCTGCGGCACAACGGCATCCTGCTCCTGCAGTTCCCGGTAAATGCTATAAGCCAGCTCGTCGAGGCCGTCCATGCCGCGCAGCGTCGTCGGCTGAAAGCCGGTCATCGCTCCGATGTTGCGCAGCGCTCTGCGGATTGTGCGCAGCACCGTCGCCTTATCCACACCGATGAGCGAAGCGACCTCCCGCAGCGACAGCCACTCACCGTAGTATAGATACAGATAAGCAGCCTGCCGCGGCGTTATCGCCGAAAGAAGGAGACTTGCCGTTTCGCGGTCGGCGAGGTCAAGCTCTGTCTGTCCGCTTAAAGCCGCCTGCGCCATTGTCAGCTCGACCTCCTCCCGCACGGCTTTCTTTGCGCGGGAGAGAGTACGGGAAACCGTGCTTTTCCCAATGCCGAGCCGTTCGGCGATCTCCGTCACGGATGCGCCGTCGCGGTTCAGCTCAAGGACCTTGCGCTGCCGTTCTGTCAATGCTTCAAGCCCCCGCTGTGCCGCCGAAAGCATCTGCTTTCTTCCAGCCTCGATCTCATCATCAAGCGAATTGTTCGCCTGCTCCCAAGAGAGAAATTGCGCGCGGTCTCCGAGGGACATTTCGCCGCCGTTCTCTGCCTGCGCGGCCATCGACACGGTTCTCGCTCGCGGCGCTTTGGCTCTGCGCGGGGCAATGGCGTGAAGCATCGCTTGGACATTCGCCAATTCCTCGCGCAGTATTTCGATCTCCAGCTCGTCCGCACCGTTATCGCGTGCTTCAGCGATCTGCGCAAGCAGCTCACTGTGCCGCTGGCGGAGAGCGTCGATTTTCTCGCTCATCGTCGTCTCCTCAATTCGTTAAGGGCTGATGCGTTCAGCCCTCCCAGTCTACCCAGCCGTCCATGTAGACCTTGACCACACCGTCCACGCGGTAGAAGGCGTTGTTGATGAGCGGCACGCCCTCCGTGTATTCGATGGGATTGTCGGCGCTCGTGCCGGCCGGATTTGCCTGCTCGACGTAATCCTTTCGGACGTCCACGTCGTTGACGGTGAAGATCCTCCATTCAAAGCCGAGCTTGTCGCTCTGCTCCGTGCGCTGCGTGATGCCGCCGGCGGCCCGCACGAGCTTTCCGTCCGTGATCGCGCCCTTAATGGCGTTGAGCTTTTCAGTTTGCATCATAGGTGGCCTCCAGTTCCGCCAGCTGCGCGTTGGCAGCGGCAAGGTTTTCTTCGCTCTCGGTGAGCTGCGTATCCTTCTGGGCGACGGCAGCGTTCAGGCTCTCGATCTGCGCCTGATACGGCGTAACATCGCCCCAATACTGCTTGTCTGCTTTGATGATCACCTTGATGCTCTGCGTGTTCATGTCGTACTGGATCGCCTTCACCGTGAAGGCGTAGCCCTCCGGCAGCGGACAGGCGGGGCAATCCGTGCGAATCTGCTCGACCGTGACATTCTTCCAGTCGATGGCCTCGACCGATTCGAGCGTATTTTCCGAATAGCACCGCTCGAATGTGACGTGGTACTCGCTCGATAATGCAAAGACGTTGCCGACGCGATGACCATTGATCTTGTACTTGACGCCGTAATAGCTGTTTCCTGTTTTCATGCTCCTGCCTCCTGTGCAAAGTTATCGTTTTCCGCGCTTGTGCTTCGGCTCCCATATCCCGACACCGAAGCGGGGATAATCATAATATCGGGTCAGGACCGCTGCGGCCTCCCGCAGGTCTCGCCGCATCGCGCCCAGATGCCCGGTATCTATGCCGGCTTCCCGGCATTCGCGAATTTTAATGCTGATCTGCGCTGCCGTGCGCCGATACTCCACAGCAAGGTCCTCGAGACCGGCCTCGCCCTGCTCGATCACACCGGCGCGCCGCAGGGTCTCCGTAAGGCGTTCTCCGCGCTCGGCGTGTACGACTGGCTTGTACGGCAGCTTATAGCGCACACCGTTCTCCGCGAAAATGATCTTTGATGGCCGCGGAATGTTCCGTCGGTCGAAGGTCGTGATGCAAATGACGCCGCGCTCACAGTCGATCTTCACCTGTGCGTCCGGACCGCCGTCCCGAAAGCGGACGGTCAGCTCCGCCTCTCTGTATGCCCTCATCGCCTCACCCCGCAAAAACGATCTTACCGGCAAACTTCGTGTCGCTCATGAGCTTAAAGGCTCCCGTCGCCGCCGTGTATTCAACGTCCAGCTCAAGCACGGCCCATGTGTTTTTCGCATATTTGCCGTCGCTGCAAAGGGAGTAGGCATCAAAGGTGAAGTCCGCGCTGCTTCTCTTGTGCGAGGTCTTCGGAATCGTGAGCGTGAACGGTTCGTCGTCGCCCGTCCAGTCATTCGCGGTAAAGGAAACGGTCACGCTGCCGGGCGATTTCCCGTTCCACGCTGTCCGCTCCTCTTTCGTGATGTGCTTGGTGCTATCGCTGATGTGACCTGGGACCTGCGCAAGCGCGACGTTAAAGTTGGCTTCCGTACCGGCAAAACCGCCGTCCTTTGCGCTCTGATAAGCGCTCTTGCCCGCCGCGCCATCTGCGCCGGCGGGTCCGGTCGGGCCCTGCGGTCCCTGTTCGCCCGGCACACCCTGCGGGCCCTGCGGGCCTTCCGGACCGGTGTCCCCCTTCGGCCCTGCCGGGCCCTCGGGGCCAGTTGCGCCCGTCGCGCCGGTCTCGCCGGTATCGCCTTTCTCGCCCCGCGGGCCCTGCTCACCCTGTGGGCCTTGAAGTCCCTGCGGACCTTGCTTACCCTGCGGGCCGGTTGCACCGGTTGCACCGGTATCGCCTTTTTCACCGGGGTCGCCCTTTTCGCCCTGTTCACCCTGCGGGCCTTGGATGCCCTGCTCGCCCTGTGGACCCTGCACACCCTGTTCACCCTGCGGGCCTTGGATGCCCTGTACGCCCTGCGGGCCGCGGGGACCCTGCGGACCCTGCAATGCGCCGATGCTCATCCACGCCTCGTTGCTCTCGGACCAGATGTAGAGCTCACCGTTTGCGCTTACCTGATAAGCACCCTCTGCGCCGGTGGGGAAAGCGGTCTGTAAGGCGGCGAGCGTCGGGTAGACATCCACAATCTCGAACGACCGGCCATCCGCGCCCTTGTCCCCCTTCGGGCCCTGAATGCCCTGCGGGCCCTGTGCGCCGGTGGGGCCTTGAATGCCCTGTTTACCAGTCGCACCCTGTACGCCCTGCGGGCCCTGCGCGCCGGTCGCGCCCTTCTCGCCCTTCGCACCGGTATCGCCCTTGTCACCCTTGGCTCCGGCCTCGCCGCGAGGCCCCTGCGGGCCCATCACACCGGCGGGTCCCTGCTCGCCCTGGATGCCCTGCGGACCGGCCGGCCCCTGCGGACCGCGGAGGCCGGTGTCGCCCTGCTCACCCTTTGGGCCCTGCGCACCGGTCGCGCCCGTGGCTCCCGTTGCGCCGGTTGCGCCTGTGGCGCCTCTCGGGCCCTGAATACCCTGCGCGCCTTGCAAGCCCTGCGCGCCGCGAGGTCCGGTAGGACCGGCGGGGCCTGCTACGCCCTGCGGGCCCTGCGGGCCCTTGACATATACGGGCGACGGAACCGCGCCCGCCTCCCCGAGCGAAAAGCTCATCAGACCCGTATCCTGATCGACCGAGGGAATAATGGCTTGGCCTACGGGGCCCCGCGCGCCGGTATCGCCCTTTGGGCCCTGCGCACCGGTCTCACCCTTATCGCCCTTGTCACCCTTTACGCCGGTGACCACGGTCACACCGTTCTGGTCCGTCACCGTGCCGTTGGTGAACTGCATCCGGCTCCGCTGGGGGAGGGCCTGTCCGTCCGGGCCGATGATCAGGTGACCGGAAGAACCGGTTGCCTGCCAGGCCTTGCCATCCGTGCTGACCTCCAGCACCTTGTCGCTGTTGAGGCGGATGTACTTGAACCCCGCCGCATTTTCCGGCAGCAGCGCCATATGCTCCACGCCCGCCGCCGTCAGCGCATCGATCAGGCCGTTGAAGTCGCCCTTCACGGTCTCGCGGATCAGTCGGTCGAATATCTTCTTGTTCTCCTCTGCCGAGCCGGTCAGCTTGTCCGGCGCCGCCACCACGCCCTTCGATGCAATGTCGGTATCCTTGATCTTGTAACTTCCCAATGACATCCCTTCCACCTCACTTCTTTGCAAAATTGCCGGTCACAAAGTGCTTGACGATAGAGAACACACCGAAGCCCTCGTTGACCGCATCGTTTTTTACGATGATCTGCAGTCTCTTGTAATTCTTCACCTTTCGGTTAAGCGGCACCTCCGCCGGCCCGTCGTTCGCGTTAAAGGTAAAGCGGGCAAAGTCGATATCCTCCCAGTCGAAAATATCCATCGTGCCCTCCGCCGCCTGCCACGCCACCGCGTCGCGGTCCGTTCGGAACAGGATCTTGACGCTCGAGCGTGTATACGGCTTGATCGTCACGGCATTACCCTTTTTGAGCATGGTCTTGAGCACCATCGGATCACCGTCGTCGTCTGCCTTCGTGCTCCACAGGGCTGTGATAGCGGCCCCGTCGTCGCTGTAACGTTTCATGCCGTCAATATCGGTATTGAAGCGGCAGAGCCTTCCGTCTGCCGTCCCGAACCACAGTGATTCCGCCACGCCGTCCATCATGCGCATCACGCTGCGCGCCGGCACGCCCTCCCAGTAGAAGCACTCATAGAGAAACGCCGTATCGTTCCGCGCTGGATAGCTCTTTGGCTGTCTGCCGTCAAGCCCATAGACGTGTCCGCCGGCGAAGATGAGGTACGAACCGTCATAGCTTGCCGTCACCGCGTCCGTCAGATCCTCCGCCTTTAGCTTTGGGTCGACGCGGTAGCTCCGATTCTGCACGATGCGCTCCGCCGTCAGGCTGTTGGTCGTCAGCGCGTACACGCCGTTTCCCGTCAGGATGAGCTGCTCATCGCCGATGTTGCCGAAACCGAAGTGTGTCACGCCGCCGGCGCCGGACAGACAGGGCTTGACCGTAAATTCCGGCTCGCCGTCGCTGTTGATCGCACCGCTGCGCAGAAATACGGTGCTGTCCTGTCCATTGTCTTCCTTGATGATGGCAAGGTATTCTCCCATGCGCCGGTAGCCGACGATGGCCGTCTCATCCGTACCCACGATGGCATAGCTGTTGTCCGGCCAGTAGGTCCCATCCAGATACCCGCAGATGAAGTCCTCATTCGGATAATCCGGGTTCCCCGTCGCGATGATGCGATCGCTCGCACCGCCGATGCCCCACACCACCGCCGTGCGGCATCTGCCGATGCGGTCGGTGTATCCCTCCACGGTCTTTGTAAAGGTGATGTGGACGTTATCCTCCGCGCCCGCGTCCGGCTTGGCCGGTGCCGTCGTAAAGGTCACCTTGCCTGCCGTCAGATCGGCTGTAAAGCCCTCGGTCAGCGTCTCGCCGTTCACCTCCACCGCGTCCACCGACGTAATGTCCTGATACGGCAGAACGTACTCCGTGCTCGTGCCGTCCGCCAGGAAACCAACCTTCTGTTTTCCCGAGAGCAGATTGACCGCCTCATAACTCCGCCCGCCGCCGGACGGATCGCGTGAAATGATCGTCAACGGCACATACGCCGCGCTCAATGCTTCTACCGCCTCCGTTCCGTCGTAACGCAGCAGCTTCGCCCCCGTAAAGATCCACAGGAAGCCGCCCATGTAGACCGCCATGCTACGCTCATCCGGCAGTCCGGCGGCCAGCTCCGTCGCCGCCGTTTCATCCGTGTACCACCGAAGGAGCTTTGTCCCCGCATGGACCAGCAAATGCCGCACGCCGTCAAACTCCGCACAGTACAGGCCGTTGACCTGTCCTGTCACTATTTTCACCGTTCGCCAGCCCGGGCGCTTTTCCGGCATACCGCCCATGTCAGCCACCATGTTCGGCGCCCACGGAGAGCGCGCGTCGTCCACAAGAGCCGGATCGGTCGAAAAATCCACGCCGCGGAAGCGCTCATATTTCTTCGTGCGGATGCTCGTTCCGCTTCTCTTCGCCATACCTTACCTCCCCGCAAACAGCGCCTGGCGCACGCCGCCCGCGCCGCAGCCGGGCAGCCTCACATCCAGCGCATTGCGCATCGCATAATAGGTGTTCAGAAACGCGGAGTAATCCACCACAAGGTCCGGCATGAGCTGCTGCGCCGCCACAAAGAACGGCAGGCACGCCGCCGCGTCCTCGCTCACCTCAAAGGTGTAGGTATCCGCCGTGTCCGGCCCGATGGTGCCCGGTACCGCAAAATACTCCAGCAGCAGCGCACCCGTTTCCTCTGGCCCCGCCGCAAGCTTTCCGCCGATGATCGGATACTGTTTCAGGCGGTCTCCCTTCCAGACGCGGAAGGTGCCCACGAAGTCCGCCGGCAGATCGTAGAGCACACGCGCTCCCTCCCCGCTGGTCAGCGTGATCTCCTGCGTGCGGATGATACGCTTGAAGCTCGCCATATCCTTCTGTGCCGTGTCGAAAAAATCGGCCATTTTCTTTTCGATGTCCTCGTCCACCGTCAGCTCGCCGCCGGAGGAATACTCGTCCAGCAGCATCAGCACCTTGCGTTTGCCTTCCCCCAGCGTCATCTCTCAGCCCTCCCCTACGTACAGCACGCGCAGATCCGTGTCCGCCGCCGAGGCAATGACCGAGAGCGTTTTAGCACACAGCGGGCGCGGGAAGATGGTCTTTGGCAGCAGCGCGAAGCCGTTTTCGGCCGTGCAGGCCTTTCCGTCCTCACTTTTTTCCTTGAAATAGACCGTCGCGCTTTCGCTCACATTTTCCAGGAAGAAATCGCGGCGATCTGCCGCAATATCCTTCGCGGTCGTTCCGACCTTGACCTTTTCGATCCGTTCGATCACTTTTTCCATATTGTCCTTCCTTTCCATGCAAAAAGGCCGGAGGGCGGCTCACGCCGCCGCCCGGCCCTTTCCGTCTGCTTACGCGGGGTTCGAGAAGATGATCTGACGCGCATCGCCCCAGCCGATACCGAAGTCGGCATAGGCGGTGTACATGTCGATCAAGGGATTGTCGAGCTGACTCTGCAACACCTGCGGCTTTGTGATATACACGAGCATAAAGAGCTCCTTCATCAGCCTGCGGTCGCAGACCGCCCACTGCTTCTTCGTGAAGCCGTCCTCACCGCCGCCGACCACGATGTACTTCAAGCCGTGCACGGGGTTCGCGCCGTGCGCCGCGCTCTCGGGATCGAGGCGGGCATCGTCGCCGCAGAGCTTTTTGGCGGTCGCCTCCAGCTCAGGGCCGACGAGCAGCGTATCCATCTCGCACAGGAACGGCAGACCGTCCGGCGTGATAAAGCGGTTCGCCATGCTCTGCGCCGCCGTGATGGCGGAGACGCTCAGCGCGTCGCTCATCACATTGGAATAGCTGCCCGCGTCCTCATCCACAATGAACTTGCGGCCCACGCTGCCGCGGCTCGCCACGGGGTGCACAGCAGAGGCCCACGGTTTGCCGTCGCCGCCGACGGCATTCGGGTCCCACGCGCCGCCGAAGCAGCGCAGAACGTGCATATACACCGTCATGCTCGCGCTGTCCGCAAGGCGGGTGCCGACCTTGCGGCACTCGCCGCTCTTGTCGATCTTGGCCTCCTTGTACCCCACGGGGATTGAGGTCGAAAATTCGCCCGGCGTGATGATGGTCTTGAAGCCGCGCTTCAAGCTGCCCTTATTGACGTTCTCGCCGTCGTAGGGCTGCATCTCGCCGAAACCGCCGGCACCGGTCAGCTCATAGTCGATCGAGTTGGTGGTCTTCGTGCCGAGCAGCGGCGCGAGGGTGTTGATGCGGTTGGCATAGCGCATATCGAACGCTTTGCCAACGAATTTGTAGTTGTCCGTTTTCCAACCAAGCATTGTTCTTTGCCTTCCTTTCTTCTCTTACTCTTCCACACCGAGGGCGTGCTCGCTGGCCATCAGGTCCACGAAGCCGTCGCCGCGGCCCACGACCTTCAGCTTCGAGCTGGCGGTGGACGTGAGCACGATCTTCTGCTTGCCGCTGTCCAGCGCCGCCTTCTTGAAGCCAAAGGGCGGGTAGATCTCGAACTCGTCACCCTCGCAGGCTGTCGCACCGCTCGCCACCGTGAGCGTGGTGACCGTGCCGCTCGTCGCGTAGGCAGAGTCCGTGATGCGCTTCACCGTGCCGATGGCGTCGGCGTTGGTGGAGTTCGCACCCTTCTTCACGAGTTTCAGATAGCCGCCGATGAAGTCGTCGTCGGCAAAGGCCGCGAGCGTGCTGAAGGTCACGGTGGTCGCCGTGCCGCCGGTCGCCGCCGCCTTCGGAGCCGCGCATCGGAAGATGGCATCAGGCGCATCGTGCACCAGGATCTTTGTTCCGTCGTTTCTCGGGTTGAGCGCGTCGGCGACGCCGCTGTGCGTTTCCGCCGCCACGCCGATCGGCGCGCTCGTGCCGTCGCAGGCGACCACAAGGCCGGCCGCAATCTTCACCAGCGTCCCCTCCTTGATGTCGGTCGTCTGGGCAATGTCATATTCGCGGGCGGAGGACAGCACGCCGCCGTCCGCTTTCTGGTAGAGCTTCATATCGTTTCTCCTCTCTTGTCCTCATCGGGACAGAAATTCCTTGGCCGTCATGGCCATGTCGGGGTTTTCCGCGTTCCAGCGGTCCAGCTCCCTCTGCTGCGTCGGAGTCAATGCCGCGCCGCCGCTGCTCCCCGCCCCTGTGGAGCGGCTTGCGCGGCTCACCGCCTTCTCCGCGCCCGAGCGCCCTGCCTCGCTCACGAGGCCGCAGAAGTCCTCGTAGAGCGCAGAGAGCGGCTCTCTGCCGAAGCGCGAACCCGCGAAGCGCCGGAAGCTCGGATTGTTCTCCAGCTTCTCCACGTCCACGTCGGGGTGCTTCGTCACGAAGTCGATCACGTCGTTCTCAATAAAGGCCCTGCGTTCCTGTGTTTTTGCCTGTTCTGCGCTCTTCGCCTCCTCGCGCCGGCGCAGATCGGTGAGAAACGCGCGGTTTGCTTCCTCCTCAGTCAGCTCCGCCACGCTTTTCCCGCTCTTTTTCGCCTGCTCGCTCAGCTCCGCCTCACGCAGCTTTTTGCCGTACTCGCGAAATTCCTTGATGTTTGCAAAGGGTTTTCCCGTGTACGGATTGAGAACGCCGCTCGACGCGATCTCCTCATCCAGCCTCGCCCCCATCCGTGTCTCAGCTTCCCGCTGAGCACGGATGCGCGCGGCACGGATGGCCGCATTTTCCGCGCGGGTATTCGTCTGTCCCTCGCCCTGACCGGCGCCGTCAGAGCCGCGGTCTTCGCCGCTGCCTTCGCCAGCATCGGGGCCCTCCTGCCCGCGTTCCTCCGGATGATCTACGAAATCATCGCGGCCGTCGAGGACGGCATCGCCGTCGGTCCGGCTTTCCGGAGAGTCCACGACACTCTCCTGTGCGCCGCTGCGGAGCTCTTCGGAACTGTAGTCCGCTCCTGTCGCCTTAAAATCGTCCATGCTGTTTTCCTTTCCGGCCTGTGGCCTAAAGAACAAATTTTATCGAGACCGTCAGAGTGCCGCCACCACCTGTGTATCCACAGGCTGCACCGCTATCTCCGCCGTTTCTCCCTGCATCATGCCCGCCGCCATATCCGGCTCCGTGTCAGACATTGCGGCCGGCTCCGTGGCCGCCGCATTGGCCTGTACGGCCTCCTGCACCGCCGCCAGCAGCTCCGGATCGCTCTCGAGCGCCTGCGTGACTTCCGACGGCACCGTCGGCGCAAACTTACGCCGCCAGCCTTCAATGATCTCCTGCTTCTGCGGGATGTCGAGGTATTCCAGCTCCGCCGCCAGCAGTTCCCAGTTGTCCGCCGTGATCTGGCTCGCGGCCAGCTTGTCCAGCACCTCCACCGTCGTCGCGGGATTTTTGCTCAGGCCGTCGCCTGCCGTCACCGTCACGTCGACACGCGGATAGTAGTCAAAGCCCTCATCCGTGACCGCCGCCGTCAGCATATCGACCCTGACGCCGGCGCGCCGCGCGAAGTCGTCGCCGTTGTAGGTAAGGCTCTGCGGCTGCTCGCCCTTCTTCTTTGCCCCGATGAACAGCAGGCGGTCATCGTCGAAGTATTCAAGCGCCAGCCAGTCCAGCAGCTCATAGAGACGGCAAAAACCTGCGTCGCGGTCCGCCTTTTTGAGCTTCTGCTGCGTCTCTGCATCGCCGCGCAGCTGCAAAAGCCCGCTCGCCGTCGTCACCCTTGCCGTCTCGCGTCCGTTGTTGGAGTCGTAGTTACGGCTCGTGCGCTGGATCTGGTCGAGGAACCAGTTGACCGCGCTCACGCTCTGAATGCCGTTGTTCAGCCCGCCGAGGCGAGCCACGCCGCCCATGCGCCCTTGCTTCACCGTCACCTGCGCACCCGGCACATTCGTAAACTCCGAGCCGTCCGCCAGCGCGCCCTCCTCCACCAGCACGATGTCGTTCGCCATCATGGCGTCGTTGAGCTGCCCGATGGCGATCTGCCGGTCCGCCGCATCCACAAGGGACAGGATCGGATCGAGCTCCGAGCGGTTCCAGAACTGTGTCTCATCGCGGATGCACCAGTAGTGGATGAAAGGAAAAAGCCTGCATTGCCGACCGGTCTTCTCCCAGTAATTCGGGATCCATTTGATCTCCACGCCGCCCGCCTGCATCGTGCAGCCGATCGCGCCCGTCGGCGCCTCCTCCGTATCGCACGGATTGCGATACCAGTGCTCGAGGATCTGCACCATGTCGTCGCGGGCGAACGTCCCGGACGTGACCGGCTCGAACAGTCCGTCCTCCACGCGGTACTGCGTCTGCAAAAGGTCCTCCAGCAGAATGCCCTTCTTCTCCAGAACGTCGTGGTACAGCCGCCAGAATTTGAGCTTGTGCATCGTATAGACGTAATCCACATACTCACACGCCTCCAGCCCCTCGCGCCCCGCCGTGGGATCGGGATAGAAGTCCTCGGGCGAAACGTCCTTGATGCGGATGTTTCCGCTCTGCTCGCCGCAGGGCATCGTCTCATCCCAATATGCCTTCCAAAAGGCGTCTCCCAGCTTGCGCAACCTGCGCTCGTTGGAGGTATTCATGTCATTGATGCGGTTTTCCTCCATGATGTAGCGCACCGCGAACTCGCGCCTGCGCGCCTTCTCCCCATCGGCATCGTCGTCGCGGCCGTGAAATTCCGGCTGCGGCACCTCGGGCACGAGCTGGCTTTCCACCTGAATAAACGGGTCCGGCACCACTGCCGGCGTCCAGTCGATCCCCTGCTCCTCCAGCGCCTCGCGCATCTCCGCCGCGGCAGCGTGTACGAAGCTGTAATAGCCCTCATTTCTCACCCAGCCGTCTTCAACCGCCGTGCGCTCGTTTTTTGCCTGCTCGAAGAGCCATTCCGCTGTGGCCACACGGCTCTCCTCGGTCGTGTAATCATAAACCCGGCCGTTTTTGTAGGTCTCCGGGTCCGGCGTCTTTTCTTTCTTTCGAAACAGATTCATTTCGCCCTCCTGTGCTTTTTGTGCCGCGGATCGAGGCGGTCGATGAGCTTCGTCTGCTTCTCTTCCTCCTCCGCCAGCAGCTCATAGCTCTGCTGCGCGCGGCTCCAGTGCGCGATGGCCGCCGCCATCACAAGGTCATTGTGCTCGTCCGGCGCGGCCTCGGGCCGCATTTCCTCGTTCCGTACAAAGGTCAGCATTTCCCGCAGCAGATCTTCCGAGGCGAGCATATCCGCCGTCTGATCGGCCACCGTATGCAGATTTGCCAGAATGAGCGGCCGTGTCCGCTGGTCCGTCCGCCAGCCGAACTTCTTCGTATCCAGCTCCCGCGTGCGGTCGTCCGGCTTTTCGCGGATATAGAGCCGTGGGTAGCCCCACTCCTCCAGCTTCCGCTCGGGGTAGGTCGAATAGTTGATCTCCACCGAGAGCAGTGCGCCGTTGTAGTCCATGCCGAGGCAGTAGAGCTGCTGCGCGTACCACAGCTCGCTTCCGCCGTCGTACCAAAGCTGCGCTGTCTGACCGCCCGTGCGGTTGTCCAGTCCGTGCGCCGTGAAGCGGTCGCTGCCGTCGCCGGCCGTGTCGCCGCCGAATACATACGGCGCCCGCTCCTCCGGTTCGGCGTAAATGCTGATCTCACCGTCCGCGGCCTCCTGCCAGGTCCAGCCCTTCGGCCGCAGATTTTCGCTCTCGGCATAGACGTACCGCCCCCGCCGCAGCATCTCCGGCGCCGCCTTCAGGCAGAGCAGGAGCTTTACGTTGTCGAAGAACGGATCGCCGCTCATCAGGAACGCTTCCTCCGCACAGCTCGGGTACTCCTGTCGAAACTTCTCCGCGTCGCCGCGCAGCTTTCCCGCGATGGTGTTCCGCCGCCACATGAGCTGCTCCTCGTCGAGACCGTAGGCAGCCTTCATCGCCAGTTCTTCCTCCGTCCACTCCGTGCCGTCCGCCACCGGCGCACGGTATTCCGGCTCGTCGAACCACGGAAAGAACAGCGGCACAAAGGCCACCGTGCCGTCTACCGCGGCGTCCCAGAACCGCTTGAAGGCGTTGAAGCCGTTCGGCGTGCTCTCAATCACCACCGCCGTGTCCGGATCGTCCGGTACGGCCTGCAGCAGCGCATCCAACGTCTCCTCCATCTGCGGCCAAAAGGCCGCCTCCGAGGCGTGTACGTTCGTCAGCGTGTCGCTACGGCCGATGCCGCCGCCCTTGGCGGTCACGCAGCGGATCGAGCTCATCAGCCCCGGATTCCGCTCCTTCTCCGCCGCGTCCTTCGTCGGATTTTCAAACACGATTTCCTGCGCGTTGCTGTTCTTGCGCATCGGCTTGAGCGCCGCGGGCAGATTGTCGTAAAAGATCTTGTTCATCTTGAACAGGTTCGCCGTCGCGTCCTCACGGTGCGCGGCGATCAGCGTCCGCACCAGCGGGCGCGTCGCGCTGTCGTGGAAGAATACCGCCTCCGTCACGGTCGAAAAGCCGAGCTGGCGTGCCTTGAGGATCACGATGCGCACGGGCCGCCCCGCGTCATGCTCCCGCTTCATCACCTCATAGAGCTTTCGCTGCGCCGGCTTCATCACCAGCCGCGCCAGCTTTCCCTTCTTCGTGCGAATGCAGAGAAAGTGCTCGATGTACCACCGCGGGTTTTTCAGCCGCCGCACCAGATTCTCCGTCTCCGTGCGCATCAGTAGATCTTCTCCCCCTGCAGCGCCCCCAGCAGAGCCTCCAGTCCGTCGCCGCCCGCGTCGAGCTTCACCGGCGCATCCAGCCCGAGCAGCTTCGTGAGCTGTTCAAGCGCCTTCGCCGCGCCCCTCGCGTCAAAGCGCCACTCCCCGCTCTCTTCCCAGCTCTGCGTGTCGCTGTTCCACTCCAGCACCGGCACCGCCGCCATACAGCGCTGATAGATCTCCAAAAGCTTGAGCACCACCGACTCGCGGCTCACGTCCATATCCTCCACGCTCTCGCGGATCAGCGCCGCGCGGTAGGCCCGCACGCAGGGTTCGCGCATCAGCCGGCTGGCCGTCGCCGCCGCGGAGGCATTGTCCTTCCCCGCCGAGTAGCCGGCGCGAATGGCCGCCTGCGTCTGATTGAGGTCACGGAGGTATTCCGCCGCGAATTTCTTCTCGCGGTCGTTGAGGTACGCGCCGATCTGCCGCGCGGTCATTTGCAGTGCCCTTTCCGCCGGAAAGCTCTTCTTGCTCCTTCCGCTCATCCCGCCGCCTCCTCTCCGCTCTGCGATCGTTTCATGCATATAGCGTAGCACAGTTCTACGTTCCGTTATCGCCATCTTTTCCCGGCAAACGGAAGCGGCGCAAAGCCCTGTCACGCAAGGCCCCGCACCGCTTCCGGCAGCACCTTTCGGCGGAACCGAAACAGTTCGGCTCCGCCTCGCTATGCAGTTACCACGCCTCGTAAAAATCCCGCCGCATCCGGTAGAGCGTCCGCTCCCCGACGTAGTGCTCGAGTGCGATGCTCGTGATGCTCCGCTTCGTGGTCATCACGGCAAACAGAGCGTGCTCATGCTCGCCTCCGCACTCGCGGCAAAGGCGTTCGATCTTATCCCGCGTCCGCCGGCTCGCGTTCGCGTAGTTCAGGCAGGTGTAGCGGATCAACCCCTGCTTTTCCTCCGGCAGGCGGACGCCGCGCAGCTTCTTGAAGCTCATCGCCCGCCTCCCGTCTCCGGCGGCGCCTCATCCAGCTCCCCGCGGGCCAGCGCCATCTCCCTGCTGCCGCCGACCTTCTGGCGCGGGCGGCGTATGTACCGGATGTAGTGGCTCCCGTTCGCCTCGTCGTAGTGGCCGATCTCGCTCACCGTCGCCCCGCCGGGCGCACGGAGCACACGGCTCATCGCGCTCACGCGCTCGCTCTCGATGACGGGCTTTTTCAGGTTGCGCGTGCTCTTCCAGCGCTTTTCATCCTCTCCGGCCTCCACCTGCCCCAGGAAGTAGACCGCGATGCCCGTCAAATCCTCCTGCCCCTCGCTGATGCGTTCGATATCAATGCCGCCGAGCTTCCACACCTCACGCAGATCCACACCGCCGACCAGAGCGCACAGCTCGCCCTTTTCGTTCCGCGTGACCGCCACGCCCTCGCGGGAAATGATGAGGTGATGGTGCAGGCGTACCCGCTCCCCCGTCTCGCCGTCCAGCTCGCTCGTGATGCCGGTCGCCATCAGCTCACAGCCTGCTTTTTTCAGGCGGTACCCGAGCCGCCGCCAGAAGTTTTCCAGCTCACGCTCGGCCGCGGTCTTGTCCGCGGGCAGATGCTCCGCGTCGTAGTGGAGCGTCAGCAGGATGCCAGCCCCCGCCGCAAAGTTGCAGTTCATCAGCCGCGCATAGCGCCGCACCGCGCTCATGGCATTGCTGTCCCGCTTCTTCGCCGAGCTGCTTCCCTTCTTCCGCTTTGCCCTGGGTCTGCGCTCACCCACATAGAACTGCGACTTCTCGATCACGCGCCCCGACCGTATCGTGCGGATCATCCAGTATCCCCCCTCTGCCATTTCCCCAGCCTCTCTTCCGCTCCCGTGTTCCGCCTTCCTCCGCGGCTCCCCTCCGACGGCGCACTCTCCGGTACGCCGTCATCTTCCGTCTCCCTGTCCCTCTCAGGACTCACACCATCCCCACCGGCCCGCACTTTGCTTTAGTATCTGTCACGCGATGCGTTCCCGCCTCCGCGCGACGCCCTTAACATTCCTTGACCCGCCCATTTTCTGCGTCCTTCGTCCTTCTGCCGCTGCTTTCGTCGTAAACATAGGCTCTTAGGAGCCGCGCAAATACGCGCGTGCGCGCGTACCACGCTAAGCAGACAACATCAACAATAAACGCCCGACACATATTGACAAAACCAGTCATTTCGTCATATACTAATGTCACATTAAAAAAAGGAGATACTCGTTATGGCTGGTTCCGTTTGCCCTGATTGCAAAAAACGCACGCTCTATCAATCTCCACGCGGTTTAAGATGCTCCAACCCCGAGTGCAATTTAGAAATCGTAGTCCCCGTCAATGGAGGAAAAGGGGGTAAGGGGCAATACTGTCCCGTCTGTCGCAGATATACAGTTTTCAGCAATAAATGTGTAAATCCCGATTGTGGTGCTAAGTTCCATCACGGAAAGCCTTAATATTGTCTCCACCGCCCGCTTCCGCGGGCGGCTTTCTTTTTCCTGCTCCGGTGCTCCGCAGGGCCCCGCCGTCCCGCCGGGGCCCTGCGCGGCACCGCCGCGCGCTATGGTAAATCAGCCGTCAAAGCTCCTCCGCGGCCCGCTGCGCCTCGGCTGCCAGAGCCGCGAGCTGCGCGCTGAGCAGCGTCGCGCTCGAACCGGCCTGCCGCAGCTCGATCAGCACCTCGTCCTCGTTGCCCTCGCGTGTTGCTTTCCAGAGGTCCGTGTGCAGCTTTTCGAGTGCCTTCATGTCGCTCTTCGCCCGCTCCAGCCCGTCCGCGAGGACGGCCCACGCCTCGTAAGCGGAGGCATACTCCCGTCCCATGCGCTCGCGCGAGTCCTTCGCCATGCCCCGCACAGCCTCGCCGATCTTTGCCGCCGACTTCATCAATACTTCGCGTTCCATGTCAGTCCTCCACGATCTCCCAGTCCTCGGCCAGCATATCGGTCTGGCTTGCCAGCCACGGCACGCGGCTCTTCGGTGCCTCGGTGTTCTGCGTCTGCAGTCCGGTCGTGTCGATGTAGATGTAGGGGCTTGTCATTTTGCTGTAGGCGTCCGGCGTCTGAAGCTCGATGAAGATGCCCTTGCCGTTCCAGCCCCTTCTACGCACACGGAAGCCCTTGCGCAGAGCTTCGATGGCAAGGCCGAAGTTCATGCCGTTGATGGGATGGTAGGCGTCGTCGAACGCGCCCTTCGGGCTGAAGCTCTCGTAGCCGTCCGGATAGCGGACCTTGTAGCCGAGGTCCACGGTGCCGCAGCGCTTCGCCTCCGCCGCTTCTGTGACGACGCGGACGTTCCCCTCCGCGTCCACCACGCGGTAGGCAGGCTCCGCTTCGATGATCTTGGTGCCGATATACTTTTTCATGTCTCTACTCCTTTTCAAATCAGGCTGTCCAGCTCGTCGATGCTGTTCAGCAGACGGTTGAGCTGTCTCTGTTGTCTTTCGGTCAGCTGCCGCAGCGCGCCGAAGGTGGGCGGCTCCGGGGCACATCCCTCGTTCGGACGGACGGATTTCCCTCCGCGCAGCCCGTGCAAGATGTTTTCAAGGCGGCAGTTGACCACCTCGAGCATTTTTGCATTTTCCTCGGCGGCGGCGAGGATTGCGGGTTTCTCCTGCGGAACGCAGGCGTTACTGGCTTCGTTCATCATGGTAAATTCTCCTTTCTCTTTTCAGGCTCCGCGGCCTGTCACGCACTCTTTGCCGTTCCCTTCAGCTCTACGGTCCGCTCGCCGCTCTCATAGATGCGCAGCGTGCTGTGTACGTCGAGCCAGAGGTCGGCGAACGCAGTCCCCTCCACGAGCACCGCGCACTCCCCGAGGCCGTCCCGGCAAGCATCCTCCAGCAGGGCGCGCAGCTCCTCCACCGTCACCGTCCGCGGCTCCGGCGCAGCGCTCTTTGTAAAGTCCGGCTCCGCAACCTCGACCGCCTCCCCGACGACGGGGATCTTCTGCACGTCCGGTTCCGCTTCCGACGGCTTCGTGCTCGGCACATCCACTTGCTTTTTCATTCTCGGTTTCCTCGCTTTCTTCCGCAGCCCGTTCCTGCTGCGCCATTTGGCGACCGTGTGCGCCGTCATGCCTGTCGCCTTCGCGATGGCCGCATCGTCCAGACCCTCCTCATAAAGCATCTTCGCGGTCTCCTCGTCAAAGCGCTTCTTTGCCGCTTTCTTCGGCTCCCCCGGTATCTCTGTCTCGCGCGGCAGCACGCCCTCGCCCACCAGCACCTGCCAGATCTCCTTCACCGAGCAGGCGTTCAGCTCAGCGAGCACCTTGATCTGCTTTTTCGGATCGGCCGCCATTCGGTACGACCGCACGATCTCTGCCGGTGAATCGATCATCGCTCACCGCTCCTCTCTGCCCCCCCTCCGCGGGATACTCGCTCTCTGCGCTTGCGGTCCGCTGTGCGCTGTGCACGGCCGCGGATCAGGCGGCGGATCAGCGCCAGCAGCCCGCTCTGCTTCGGGCTGTACTGCGGCGTGACCCACGCCTTTCTCGCCACGCTCCCGCAGATGCTCTTCGTCACGCGGTAGCTTCGGTGGCTCCTCTTCTGATGGTTTCTTGCGCTGCTCATATTGCTTCTCCTTTCATTTCGTCATTCATCCTCTTCGCAATGCTCGATCATGTCTTTGATGATCGCGGCATTGGTCCGGATAATGTCCATTGTGATATCTGCCTGGATGTTGTGCGCGATCACGGCCTTGTCCGTTGCATCCGCGTTGTAATATCCGGTGTAGACCTCGCCGTCCGGCATGGCCGCCGCGAAGCAAAGGCTCACCGGCTTCAAAGGCACGATGGCCTGCAAGGACTTTTCGAGCCATTCCGCATACGGCACCTCGTTGATGTCAAACATTCGCTTTCCCCTCCAGCGTTTCTTCTCCCTCTTGCGAGAGGGGAGTGATCCTTCCGCGCTCCACAAGTCCGCGGAACACATCGTATCCCATGTAAAAGATGATGCCGGCGCTGCTCTGGTACTGGACGCAGAGCGTCACATTTTTCATCACCCACGGCCGCTCAAAATACTCCTGGCAGAGCATCGACCGCCCTGGCTCCATCGGCAGGAGGAAGAGCCTGCCTTCCTTGTCAGCCTCGGCAAGCTCGCGCAAGCGGGCAACTCCCTCCTGCTCCTGCTCCGCATCACGCATTATGATGCACCGTCCTTCCGCGTCTGCTCGCGCAAATTCGGCACAGCGTTCCGGCGTCAGCCTCGTGTCCTCGTAGGCGGCGAGGCGGCTCCACGCCGCTTCTTCCCACTTGCAATTCATGGCGCAGTTTCCGCCAACTCTGAGGCATTCGGGGCCGCGAAAATGTGTGCAGCAGATACCGTTTTCGTGCGATGTTTGCTTGCTATGTTCTGTCAGGCGTTCCATCACTCTACCTCCTCGCAGGCATCCGCCGGAAACGCAATGGTGTTTCCGTAATAGTGGACAAAATAGATCGGCTCTCCGTCTTTGCCGGTCGTTTTCAGCTCCACGCCGAAGGTGCAGCCCTTCTTCGCCAGCGGCAGCGCAAGGTCCCTCGTCAGTTGCACCTTCATGCCGTCGCCTCCCCCGCCTTCTCGGCGATCATGTTCCGCAGCGCGCCCAGCGCGCGGTAGACCTTCGGCCGGTTTTCCTCGTCCAGCTCGCCGGCAAGCTCCGTCAGGCGGTTCACCGTCTCCTGCGCCTGCCGGAACAGCACGCCGAACTCCGCGAGCGCCTTGTTGTCCATCGCCGCGGCGCGCTTTCTCGCCTTTTCCAGCTCGGCGCGCAGGGCTGCCGCCTGCTCCTCCGCCGCCTTTCTTCCGGCCTCGGCGTTTTCCACAGCCTTCCGTGCCTCGTCGCGCTGCGCCTCTGCCGCCTTCAGCTCCTCGGCTTTCTTGGCGACCG
>ERZ780218.474-NODE-474-length-36895-cov-9.424783_pt1 | contig 36895 bp, 29 predicted proteins | sample MGYA00510975_ERZ780218 | MGnify/ENA primary metagenome ERZ780218 (study PRJEB29588, sample SAMEA2152063) | human gut metagenome | biome: human gut; feature: human-associated habitat; material: faeces | place: Denmark | collected 2008/2010 ... | reverse complement strand
TGAACAATCTTCCGATATGTTTACTCTTTTTCCGCATTTTTTAATATAGTTCGTGATTTGAAAGATTTTTGAATGATTGAATTGCGCTTATGTGCGTTTATTCCTTGATTCCGTTTTCGAGCATCCATTGACGGATTCGCTCCCGAAGCGCTCGTTTCAATTTCTGAAACGCCTCTCGCTCGGCATAGTCGTCTCCGAGCCGATATTGGCTGAATAGCGGTACGAACAGTTTCAACATGCGGATTGTCAGCTCGTATCGCTGCCGTCTGCCCAGTTCGGGATAATCGGTCGCGAGAATCAGATGGATGGTATCGAACGGAGAGAAGAGCAAGCCGCGAAAGAGTCGTTCGTCGGCCTTGCGCAGAGCGATTTCCGCAGAGCATCCGTCGCGAATACGGTTAGCATAGACTTCGTATGCGAGGCGGCTTCGTTTGATAATCGTCGTCTCGCGGAACTGCCGATGCGGATGCCGTTCGCGCAGGAACCGTTTGAGCCGCTGATGAAACCACGGTTCATCGTATCGTTCCATTTCCGGCCGACATTATCGTTTGCGGCCGCGGCTCTGCTTCGGCTCGTCGTCCTGTGCCTGCCGAGTGCTCTGCTGCTGTTCCTGCTCCTGACGACGCTGGTTGGAGAAGTCGTAGACCACGCCGTTGGATTTCGGGTCGATGCGCAGAATGCACGAATAGGGCTTGCCGTTCTTGCCGAGAATCGGGCGTTCTTTCTCTTTCGAGCAGTCTAGACCGTTGGGCCCCATCAGCTCCTTGCGCTGGCGGCCGTCGAGCTGCTTGTCGAGCGACTGGGGAATGTAGGGGCGGCTGTACGTATAGTCGGTCATCCGGTACTCGCGGGCATGGACGTCGAACTGCACCGTACCGGCATAAGTCAGATCCGGGATGTTGCGGGCCTGACAGCCCTCGACCCGGAACCGGCCGCCGGTCATGGCGATCTCTTTCTGCGCATCGGTCAGACGCACGCCGTTGAAGTAGTTGATGTCGTTGACCTCGCGGTGCGGCACGGTGACGAAGCGATTCGTGGCACGGTTCAGACCGACATGACACCACGCTTTCTCGCCCGTGTGGGGATTCGGCAGTTCGACGAGACGGTCGAGTGTCCGGCCCGCAGCGAGCGTTTCCTTATCGCTGGTCGAGAAGACCATCTTGTACTCCTCCCGCTCATATTCGGGACGGGCCAGTACGCTCTGAAGCCCGATCTGCACCTCGTTGTTTTGGTCCCTATACGGGCTTAGGGCAAACTGCCCGACGACGGACATGTTGCCGAGCTTGAAGTTCAGGTCGTGGATCTCTTTGGTCGGCAGGCCGAGCTTCATCGCCTCCAACTCCTGCGGCGAGACGACGATGCCCATCTGCTGCAACTCCTGAAGATGCAGGTCGGGAGTGTCGAACTTTACCTTGTCAAGCTGGTAGGACGTGACGGTATGCTCCCGCAGGGTTTTCAGGCCCGCTTCGTCCTTCGGGTTGTTCGTCAGGTTGTGCAGAGCCTGCACGACCTCGCCGACCTTATCGGCGGCCACCCGCAGAAACCGAAAGTTATCCTTGTCCTTCTGAGACTTAAAGCCGGCGATGAAAGCAGCTGCGGCAGAGCTGTCTTTGAGATGGAAGAATGCCGGCTTGTTTTCGCTGAGGGGTTGTGTGGTGACGACCTGATAGTCGTTGCCGGAGTGTTTGAGATCGGAAACCGCCTGCACGGCATGGTTGTTCTCGTCGTAGAGCAGTAGCGTCTCCTTGTACTTGGGATCGGCCTGTTCGGGGGCCTGTCCCGGGATCTGTTTTTCGTCTGACATAATCGAATGTTTTTAATGAAAACAAAGGTTTATGCCGCGAATATAGACAGCTGTTTGTCAGCTTGTTTCTGCCGGCCGCTCCGGGCCGTCAAGGGCCGTTCGACGACCGACCGGAAACAAAAAATCCGACCTTGCGGGTCGGATTCGGATAAAAAGGATCGTGGAGGGTTGGCACCACGAACACCATCTTTTTTTGGATTTTTAGATTCTCCATCTTTCACTTGCCAAAGTCCAAACCACTCCGACAAGTATAGCGGCTCATAATGGGAGCCAGAGGCTCGCACAGACGTTTAGGAAAACCCCTACGACTATGCAACCTCAATTTCGGATAAATTTCTTTATCATACTTTATCGATTTGTAAGTTAAAAGTACGAACCCCGGGATTCCGCACTATCTTTTTTCATAGGCCCAGTTGACCTTTCGGCCTGTAAGGCACTGCAAAGATACTGCTTTATTTTTTCTTAGGCAACAGTTTCGACAGTTCCGGGTCGGCTTCGATGCGTGCGATCTCTGTTGCGACGATTCGCTCCACGTCGGATTTGATTCGGTAATAGTTCTCCTGTATGATTTCGTCCATGCAGTCCCGGCCGGTATCATCGACGAAAGAGGTCATTTCGGGGATCGGGACATAAGCTGCCTCCTCTGCCTTGACTTTTGCGTTGTCGATCACGATTTCGGCATGGAAAATCTTCTGCTCGATACGCTCGTCAAAGTTGTCCGATACGGCTCCGACAAACATGCCTTGCGTGAGATTGGCGATCTTCGAAGGAGGAATCTGTGCGTCCAACTGGGTATTGGTCGAAGTCGTCACGCTGTCGTTCGACACCGAATGCGACTGCCGCATCTGCACAATCTTGCCGAAGCGGTCGGAGAGCGTTTTCGAGGTTTCGCCCACGACCTGCCCCGAGAAGATATTGCCGATTGTATTCTGAATTACTTTGGCCTCCTTGTCCCCGTAGTCGCGCTCCAGCTGCGAGAAATCCTGAAAGCCGAGGCAGACCGCAACCTTGTTGCTACGGGCCGTGGCGATCAGGTTATCCAAGCCGCGGAAGTAGATGGTCGGCAGCTCGTCGATGATGACCGACGATTTGAGTCTGCCTTTCTTGTTTATCAGCCGCACGATGCGGGAGTTATACAGCCCCAGCGCCGCCGAGTAGATGTTCTGCCGGTCGGGGTTGTTACCCACGCACAGGATCTTCGGCTCTTCGGGGTTGTTGATGTCGAGCGTGAAATCGTTGCCCGACATGACCCAGTAGAGCTGCGGCGAAATCATGCGCGAAAGCGGTATCTTCGCCGAGGCGATCTGTCCCTGCAACTGGTCCTGCGCGCCTCCTTTCCATGCGTCCATGAAGGGCGAGAGGTAGTTTTCCAGTTCGGGATAGGAGGTCAGAATCGGGAAGATTTTTTCGTAGGGTTTGTTCAGAAACTCGACGGCATGCGGAAAGGTACAGTATCGGCCGCCGTCGTAGATTTTCAGATACCAGATAATTGCCGCCAGCAGGATAATCGGCGAATCGACGAAGAAGTCGCCCTGCTTCTGAATCCATGTCTTATTCAGGTTGAGCATGATGGTATAGGCCGATTCGTAGGCATCCGATATGTCGGTCATGGCTTCGGGTGCGATAGGATTGCAGCGGTTCGACTTGCGGGGATTGTCGAAGTTGATGACGCAGAACAGGGGCCGAACCTCATAGGCATCCAGATGCCGGAGCAGGTGGTTGTAGGCGATCCGAGACAAATCGTCGAACTTGAAGTCGTAGATATACATCGAGAACCCTTTCTCGATATGTTGCCTGATATAACTGTTTACCACAGCATAAGATTTTCCCGAGCCGGGCGTTCCGAGCACCATCGTCGCACGGAACGGATTGACGACGTTGATCCAACCGCGCCGCCACCGTCCGTGGAAATAGTATCGTGTCGGCAGATTGACCGAGTACTCATTGGAGAGGTAGCGGTTCTCCTGTTCGAAACTCTCGTTCTCGTTGTTGAACGGGTCGTCGGCCAGATGCCGGTTCATCAACCTGCCGAGCCATACGCCGGCAGCCAGCAGACACAGATAACCGGCAAAGAGCGTGAGCGCATAGCTCCAAGCACGAATGCCGCAGCCGACAGGCAGAAAACGCAGGAAATCGTTGAAAAAGAAGAGAAGTAACCCGACAGCTCCGGCAACTGCAATATGTGTGCGGGATATGTTTTCGTCGCGGACGCTTTTCGTGCCGTAGCAGCTCAACGCAAGGAGTGCGCATGCGCAGAGTTTGGTCGTAGCGGAATAGGAAAACAAGGCGGACGTGCGCTGGAAGCCGAGCAAAATCCGGTCGGCAGCCGGATGGGTCAGACCGTGCGTCGAGAACCACTCGTAACAGAACCAATAGACGTTCAAAAGGAGAAACAGACAGCTCACCGCACGTATGAACCGGATGATACTCTCCAAAGATCTCAAATCATCTTCCTGCTGCATGGCGTTTTTGCCGGCAAGGTAAGAATAGTCCCGTCGAGTTTTATGGGTTGTCCGTCTCGGGCCGGCTATGGCCGTTCGCATTATTTGATACTCAGTTCGAGCAGCGTTCGACGCAGCGTGTCGATGATATTTGTGAGCTTGGTTTTGCGGTTCAGCACGGCCCAGCGGCAGGTCTCGGGATTTCGGAACTTGATGCCGCACAAAGTTTCGAACTCTTTCGTCATGTCGGTAAGAGAGGCCGGGGAGCCGTCGGACAGGCAGAAGAATCCGATGGCATGCAACGACGTGATGATCTCCATCAGATCGGTAGGCGTATATTTTTTCGACAGTCGGAACGGAGCTTTGCGGACGGCGGTCCCTTCGCTCATGCCGGGATATTTCAGTTGAAGCAGAATCGTCCGTTTCTCGAAATTCAAGATGGAACAGGCTGAGTGGGCATAGTGATAACGAACAGAAGCCCGGTCGGCCATATTTATTCGGGCTAAATCGATCAATTCATGCAAATGTGTAAGGATACGCAACTTCTCGACAGGAGACCTCTTACCTCCTGCAAGTTTGCTTATACGTATAAGAAACCGTTCATAGGCTATATCCAACCGCTTTCTATCCTGCTGTGATTTCGGATTGTATATCGGCGACTTCAATATTACGATGAAGTCGCTTTTTTTGAGGTTATTTATGTATTGCATGAAAATATAACCTGACATCAAACGCATGTGTGAATCCTAAATATTTAAAAAGCCCGCGCATTTAGAATTGCGCGGGCTTGACCGATTTACGATATTGCGATAGGCAATATTTTGTTCGTATCCTGATAGCGTATATTTAATTCCTGTCAGCGCATTTGGAGATGAAAGGCTTTGGGGCGTTCCATCGTTTCGGTATAGGTGCGTCCGAACCGGTCGGTAACCGTAATGGTAATAGTACTGGTCGGCGAAGAGGCCTTGACCTTGAACATGTGGTTTTGCAGACATTCGCGATAACTTTCCGGATATTTTCCTTTGCGCGTTTTCATCAGATGGAACGATATTGTGTAGAGCGGGTCCTCAAGACGTTCCCGGATAACATCCAGCGGCGCGCCATTCTCCGTGACGGTGATTTTCCAGTCCGGAGCCCAATCCCACACGTTGATATAGATCATGTCGTCTTCTATATGGCTGAGATCGCGAGCCGGATAATGTTCGACGAATTTTCGCATCTCTTCCGATTCTCTGTAATAGCTGCGCACTTCGTTCATGTCATAGGCCCGAAACTGTTTGTCTCCGCCGTCAGCAATGCCGTGGTATTGCCATTTCATCTTTTTTCCATCGATTTCGAATACCGTATAACCGCCAGGGCCTCCGTCCGGACCGAGATTTTGAAAGAAATTGGCACCCGGTTGCCACCACGATCCGCATACGGCGCCTATATTGTGTTCGATAAGATGCGGATTGACATAGGTCGTATTATTGGCATGGATGTGTCCCGTGATATAATGCACATTCTTAAAACCGCGGAAGCAAGCGGTCAGCACCTCGCTGTATTCGGGTTTCGTGAACCAGCTGATTACATTGTCCGTGATGCCGTCGTAGTGGTAGGCTGCCGCATGCATGCCGACAACGATGGGGGTGCTTTTGTCTTTGATTTGCGCCAGATCCTTTTTCAGCCAAGCGAGTTGCTCGTCCGTTACGCGCCGGATATAGTTGCGTTTCCCGGCGATTCCTTCGGCCGCCTTGCCTCCCGGTTCGTTCAGGTAGACGATGTTGTCCAGCACGACATAGTGAATACGCCCCAGATTGAACGAATAGTAATTAGGGCCCAACGTGCGGCAATAGCGTCGTGCGGATGCAAAATCCGTAGAATCGCCGCATGCGACGGCTCCATCATTATCATGATTGCCTATTGCATGGAAAACAGGTGTCGGATAGTTAACGATATTGAGCGTTTTCTTATATGATTCAATAGAGTAACGACAAGAATACCAATATATGTCGAAACTCATATCTCCAGTGTTGAGTGTGTACACCGGTACATCGGCCTGCCCCACAAGGCGCTGAATGCTCGGGAGAAAGGTCGTGCAGAATTGTTCCAAATCATTATGCTGATCGGAAAGGTGGATGTCCGAGACAGCCAATAGGATGTGTCGGTCATTATTTACTTTGGTCAGACAGAAATCGTGTTGCTCGATTTCATTGATTGGCTTGTCGAGCGCGGCCCAAAATTGGGGTTGGGCGTGTTGGCAGGGCGCTTCATATCCGGAGGGTATTGAAACATATACCCAACCATTGCGCTTATCCGATGCGAGCCAGTAGTATCCGTTCTTATCCGTAACGGTTACTTCTACGCCATCTGAAACGACGGCTCCGGATACAGGATTATCACCCTCGTACACGGCCCCTTTGATGTTTTTCCCGTTGCGGTCGGGAATTATCGGCCTTGTAGAGTCGGTGGCTGCCAGTGTCACCAGACTTCCCAGCAATCCGATGATGCATAAAGTGGTTTTTAGTGCTTTCATTTTACTTTTGTTTATTTACGAAAACAAAAGTACGAAAGAAAAACCGAAAAACCAATAAATTCAGTATGGCTAAAATAAAAAAACAGCGGTGTTGTCGCTGTTTTTTTGGGGGGGGGCGGGCATCTTCCTCTTAAATAAGGTTACCGTCATTATCTACGACCAACACGTCGATTCCCGCATCGCGCAACCGTCCGACCATATTGGTGGATGTTCCAGCATCGGTAATAATCTGATCAACACGATCCAATCCACAGACTTGACTATATCCGCGTCTATTGAACTTGGTGTGGTCCGCCAGGACAATTACTTTCTGGGCGGAATCCGCCATCATGCGGTGCAGGTGCGCCTCCATGTGATTTGTTGTCGTGAGTCCGAATTCGATATCGATGCCATCGACGCCGATGAACAGTTTGCTGCACGAGAGCGTGGAAAGCATTTGCTCTGCAAAAGGTCCTAACACCGACATGGAACTTTCGCGCACAATTCCTCCCAGCTGTAAAACTTCGATATTGCCCTTGCTCGCAAGCGTCGATGCGACACTGAATGTCGAAGTTATTGCCGTCAGATGCTCGTTTACCGATATTTCATTTGCGAAAGCCTGCGTAGTTGTACCCGACGTAATCATAATTGTATCACGAGGAACGACCAACGAGGCTGCATACATGCCGATTGCCCGTTTCTCATCCGCACATAACGACTTTTTTTCATCCATGCTCCGATCGTTGATATATCGATTGACCAAGATGGCAGAGCCATGGATTCGATATAGAAAATGCTGTTCCTCAAGGAGGGACAGGTCTTTACGGATGGTGACTTCAGAGACTTTCAGCATAGAGGCTAACGACGAAACCGATATCGCATTTTGTTGGCGCATAATCTCCATGATGCGATTATGTCGTTCATTTAGGTTTATTGTCTTTTCTTGCTCCTTCATGTGTTCCACAGTCCATTTCTTCCAATTTCTTGCGCAAATGTAACAAATAAACTGCGGAAATGAAAATTTATCTTGTTGATATTGCTTCTCTGAAAACCGGAATGGTCTGATCCACTACATATCCTTTGCGATAAATACCGGCCGTGCCACCTACGAAAATATTGGCTCCCATGTTTGCCATTTGCCGGGCGCGTTCGCAATTAACGCTTCCGTCGACGCTAATGAGGATGTTCTCATGGCCCTGTTCGTCCAAGTAGTGGCGGGTCTGCTCCACTTTATCTATAATGCCATCTACAAGTGTTCCGCTTGCAAATCCCGGATGAACAAGCATCAGGATGACTACATCGACTACGGATAGATAAGGAGCAATGGCTTGAATGGGGGTTTCGGGGTTGATAGCCAATCCGAACAAAGCCCCCTGAGCATGTACTTTCTCGCTGATTTGCTGAAAGTTGTGATTTAGCTCTACATGAACCGACAAGATATCGTTAGCACGCAAGTCAAAGCGGGTAAGCATCAGTTCCGGATTCTCGACCATCAAGTGTATATCGAGCGGCAGTGCCGTATGTTCATGCATGGCCTTGATGAAGTCCGGGCCAAACGTCAGATTCGGGACGAAATGTCCGTCGGTTACATCTACATGCAAATAATCGACTCCGTTCTCTTCCAGCCGAAGGATATTCTGCTCAAGGTTGAGTAGATCGGCACACATGATGGATACGGATATTTTTCCCTCTTTTTCTCTTGGTTTCATTTTTTTTGAATGACTAATCATTAACAAACATTACTTTATTGAAGAATTCACGGCGCTCGCGCATGAGTTTGAATGCTTCTTCATATTGAGACAATTCAAACCGATGCGAAATCAGAGGTCGGACATCGATGCGATGCGACTCAATGGCGTCGAGTGCAATGCGCCATTCGTTGCGGGTATCGTTATAACAACTGTTCCATGTTCCTTTCAATGTCAACTGTTTGCGCAGAATCTCCCAGTATCCTTTTTGTGTCAAGGTCATATCTCCCATGGGGTTGCCCATACATACGACCGTTCCGAAGCTTTTGGCCGCTTTAAGGCATTGTTCCCATGTCTGCGCCACGCCGGCACCCTCGATGCATGCGTCTGCACCGCGCCCCCCGGTCGCATTACGTATAAATTCGACCGGATCCGTTTCGCGGGAATTTACGGAGTCGAAACCCAGTTTGCGGGCAAAATCAATCTTCGTGGAGTCGATATCGCACAGGATTATTCGATACGCTCCATTAAGACGGGCCCACATTCCGAGCATAATGCCGATAGGGCCGGCTCCGAATATCGCGATTGTATCACCGGCTTTTATATCGGCTAACGTAATGGCATGTAATGCAACGGCCGCAGGCTCGCACATGGCGGCCTCTTCGTAGCTGATTGTGTCGGCAAACGGTATGAGATTCCAATTCTTGACGGCGATATATTCCGCAAAAGCTCCGTCGCGGCGAGAGCCATAGTAGTCATAATCATGGCATTGAGCATATTCTCCCACTTGGCATGCCTCGCATTTGCGACAGGGCAGCAATGGAAATACCGCCGCCCGACGGCCAAGCAGCGAATTGTCGTTGGCCTCGATGATTTCTCCGGCGAATTCATGGCCGGGGATGGTCGGGAAGTGGTATGTGCCTTTCGAGAAGATTCGAGGAATGTCGCTGCCGCATATGCCGCAAGCATGGATTTTCATCAGCACCTCGCCTTGTTCTCGTTTCGGAAGAGAAACGGATTCATATCGCAGGTCACCGACCGCATGTAAATTCAAAGCTTTCATTTGATGGATATTCATGGTATGCTTGCTTATTTTAGTATATCGTTTTGAAATCGAAGTTTTATTCACGTATTGCTTTTGCAAAAGTAAGTTAATAGTTTCGAATATGCAATTATATTGCGATTATTTTTTGTTTGCACGCAAAAAAAGATTATTTTTGTCAAAACGAAAAATGTTTTTCTTCGAACTCGAAGTATCGGGCGTAATTCGTTACGAAAGCGACGACATCTTGAATTGTAATATAATACCGTAATATCATTTTATAAAACTAAAAACTTTTGTATGAAGCATCTTACTTTATTGCTGCTCGTCTTGATGGGACTGCAATTCGATTCAGCTTTCGGCCAGTCTGAAATGCCGGACTATTCGTCGTATATTCTCACGCCGCCGCCGGCCGCCGAACCCCGTATCAACAGTGCCCGTGTCTTCGGCGTGCGTCCGGGGGCACCTATACTTTATACGATTGCGGCTTCGGGAGAACGTCCGCTGACATTTGCCGCCGACGGCCTTCCGGAGGGTGTCGTGCTCGACCGAAAGACGGGACGTCTGACCGGTAGCGTGGCGGCTGCGGGGACGTACCGCATAACGATGCGGGCTTCGAATGCAAAGGGCTCCGACGAACGGATATTGAGACTGGAAGTCGGCGAGCGAATCGCCTTGACGCCTCCGATGGGCTGGAACAGCTGGAACTGCTGGGGCAACAGCGTCAGTCAGGAGAAGGTGCTCAGCTCCGCGCGCGCATTGGTTGATAAGGGCCTGGCCGATTACGGCTGGACCTATGTCAATATCGACGACGGCTGGCAGGGCCGACGCGGAGGGGAGCTGAACGCCATACAGCCTAACGCCAAATTTCCTGACATGAAGGCGCTGGCGGACGACCTGCATAATATGGGCCTGAAACTGGGCATATATTCCGGGCCGTGGGTCGGGACCTATGCCGGACATGCCGGAACGCACTCCGATACGGCCGACGGTACCTATCCGTGGATTGAAGAGGGGTGGTCGACCGAATATGGCCGCATGCTCAAATCCGACGACCCCAAACGACTGGTCCGTCGCAAGTATTATCGTCACGGCGAATATTCATGGGCCGAGGCCGATGCCCGGCAGTGGGCTGAATGGGGCGTCGATTATTTGAAATACGACTGGAAACCGAACGATGTCTATTATACGCGCGAGATGCACGATGCACTGCTTGCGGCGGGACGCGACATCGTGTACAGCTTGTCGAATACGGCTCCTTTCGCCGATGCTTTCGCATTCGCCGACCTGGCTCAGTGCTGGCGTACTACCGGAGATATCCGGGATACATGGGAGAGCGTGAGCTCAATCGGATTTTTACCACAGGAGCGCTGGGCGGCCTTTTCCGGTCCCGGACATTGGCCGGATGCCGACATGCTTGTGGTCGGCATGGTCGGCTGGGGGCCGAACCTGCACCCGACGCGTCTGACTCCGGACGAACAATACACCCACATAACGCTTTGGACACTGATGGCATCTCCGATGCTTATCGGCGGCGATATTTCGCAGATGGATGATTTCACGCGCAGTCTGCTCTGCAACTGCGAGGTGAACGACGTCTTGCAGGATCCGCTCGGAATGCGGGCCGTGCCGTTCCAGCGCGACGGGAATCACACTATATATGTAAAAATTCTCGAAGACGGTTCCTTGGCTGTCGGCCTGTTCAACCTGACGGAGGAACCGCTTGCAATCGAGTTCGAGCCGCGTGCATTCGGTTTGTGGAGCGATCCCGCCATGGTGCGAGATATTTGGCGCCAGAAAGATGTCGCATATGTCTATCCGGGAGACACTTATAAGACAGAAGTCGCACCGCACGGCACCGTATTCCTCCGTCTTTCGCCGGGCAATACGAAAGAACGCAGGTTGGTTACGACCCACTATTCGGATCGTCCGGCATCCGCTCCCGTGCCCGTGAAGAAGTAACACCGAACGAATAATGGAGAATCTGCTATGAAGCATTTATTTGTTTTGGCGGCCGTATTGTTCGGCACGATTGTATGCGCTCCCGCTCAACAGCGGTTCTACGATGCCTCGGAATTGACCATTATCGGAAAAGGCATGCCCACGCCTCATCCGTATCACCGCATCGATACGATGGTTTACAAAGGGTTCTCCAAGAGCGAGAACCAGAAGGTTCGATGCAGTGCTGGACTGGCCATCGTTTTCAAAACCAATTCATCCCGAATCGATCTCGCGCCTGTTTACGCCCTGTTCGAATATCATGGTGCGAGCACTCCGCGTGTGGCGACCGAGGGATTTGATCTCTATATCCGCGAAAAAGGCGAATGGCTCTATGCGATGTCTGCTGCGCCGCGCCGTCGGGGAGACACGTTCACGCTGGTCAGCCACATGGATTCAACCGAGAAGGAGTGTCTGCTCTATCTGCCGAATTACAGCGAATTGCTGTCGTTGCAGATCGGTGTCGACGAGAAAGCCACGCTCGAACCTATGCAGAATCCGTTTCGTCATAAAATCATGATTTTCGGTTCCAGCTTTACCCATGGTGTATCCACGAGCCGTTCGGGCATGAGCTATCCCATGCAGATCGAACGTCAGACGGGACTCTGCCTTTGCAGTATCGCATGCAGCGGCAATTGCATGTTGCAGGACTATTTCGCGCGATATCTTGCCGATGTAACCGATGCCGACGCCATGGTTTTCGACGGATTCTCGAATCCCGATGCCGAAATGATTCGCGAACGCCTGATTCCCTTCATCGAGATTATTCGACAGAAGCAGCCTCACACCCCACTGATATTCATACAGACGATTTATCGGGAAAACAACAATTTCGATCTCAAACGACGGGAAGCGGAGAGCGCGAAACGGACCGCGGCACGCGAAATGATGGACGTGGCCATGCAGCGCTTCGACAACGTCTATTTTCTCGATATTCCGGATCTCACCGGAACGGATCATGTCACATCGGCCGACGGTACCCATCCGTCGGACCTCGGATATTGGCGCTGGGCTCAGAAATTGCAGCCCCGATTGTTAAAGGTGTTGCGTAAGCACGGCATCCGCTGATTTCCGCCGGCTCGCCAAAGGGCGGGCTTCGAAATAAAAATCCGGCCGAGGACTTGACTCTCCTCGGTCGGATTTTCGTTATTGCTATTGGCCGGATTGCAGACGGTGAGTATATCAAGTCCGAATGCGGACGGCCGCGCCGCGCATAATTCGGACTGCCGCAAGTCACCTCGGTGAAACTGGCTATATGGCATACTCGCCTACGACATGGGGAGGAATGTTCCGTGGCGGGCATGCCGGATGGACACAATCGGCAGCATCTTATGCTCCATTGCGTTCTTCAATCGTGCATGATGATACGAATAAATGATGGCAAAAGTAGCGTTGTTTGTATTCTGTCGAGCGTGAGTATTCAAGACACAACAGCCAAAGTGCGCACAAGCAAGGCTATGCCAAATTTGTTTGACTGTTGCCGAACAGAAGTATCTAAGCCGAAGACAAAAAAATTCGGGGAGTATGCACTCCCCGAATTCCATTAACCTTAAACCTGTGCTATTTTTTCGTAACAACGACGTTGTCGACACAAATACGACTGGTGTTGCTGACATCCACGATACCGACACGTGTATTGGCCGTGGCACCTTCTATTTCAAATCGCAGATGCGACCATTTCTTGGGGCCGGTTTTGGCTGCTCCGGAATTATACGGGCTGGCCATCTCTTCTGTAATTGTAAATCGGTTGCCCGAAGCCGCCGCATCAACGGCCGTGTCGCTTCCATCTTTGTTGTACTGGCACGATTTGAATGTGCCGTCGCCGTCGATGGCCAGTGTGTTAGGCCCTGCATTCGAAAAACGGCAGATGTCCATCTCAACGACAATGGTTGTCGGAGCGGTTAGCGTCGAGAACTTCGGCGTGTATAAATAGCCGTTGGTGTTGATACGCAGATATCCCGGATGCTCGATGACCTTATCGCCTTCCCAACCCTCGAAATGTCTGTTCCGGCGGTAGGAATCCGACATGACAGTCCAATCTTCGGCAGCACCTCCATTGGTGTAAGACGCCGAGTGGTCCGTCGCAGCCTCCGTTCCGTCGACATTGTTCAGTTTGGGTGTGTTGTTGTCGACAGGGACACGGTTTCCTTTGATTGTATTTCCTCCAACCCAATCGCCGCCCCAGCTATTCAGATCGAAGTAGTGTGCGAATACAATATTGGCAGAGTTCTCGTCAAGTGCGATGGAATAACGGAATGCCCCGTCCTCGTAGCTGCGGTCGACCGTAAAGCGGATCATGTGCTCGGATTTCAGATTGAGATAGAGCGGCAGGCCCGAAACATCGGAGCTTTCGGCTTTCGTCGCCAGACGGCCGATGCTCTCACGGACGGTGTAGCCGGCATAATATTCGGGGCTCGAACTATAGGGAACTGCCGACTTGTCGTTGTTGATGGCGCCGACGCATCCGTTGCCGCTGTATGGTTGCCATCCGTACTCTTTTCCGTCGACAATAAACGTATAAAAGCCCTTCGAACCGGCCATCGAAATAGAGTAACGATTCGTACCCTCTTCTGCGGTGAGAGGATAGATGTCGCCTGTTATTTCTGCATTGATGTCGGCGTATTCAGCCGGAGCGGACGCGCCTTCGGGTATGACACGGAGGAAGACACCCTTCGTATAGTCGCCTCCGGGCATATAGTCGATGACGAATGTCTCTACGGCGTCGGCAGAGTCTTCCGTATCGGTTTCCTTGCTGCCCACAGCCCGGATGGTAAATGTGTGCTCGCCGTTTTCCAATGTTTCGGATTTGGCATTCAAAATGTCGGCTCCGACTTGCGACCATTCGTCATTGTCGAATCTGAAAGCGTAGCCTGCGGCATTTTCCACTGCATTCCATGAAGCCGAAGCCGTATTGTTCAATAGTACGATCTTGGGCGCCGGCGTGGCTAACACGGGGTCGTAGTCGATGTCGAATTCGATGGTGCGAATTTGGGAATCGGTCGTATGGGACATATTGCCGGTGGCGTACATTTGGAACTGATAGCGGCCGTTGTCGAGTTTCGTGCGGGTGTAGATGTCGGCATCCTTGTCCAATTGTTCCCATTCGCCTTCGATGTTGTTGCATATCAGGCGGCAGGCATATCCGGATGTCTTGCGGACGGAGGTCCATTTTATCGAGACATCCCGACGTATCATTTGATCGACATAGGGCTTCGGACACTCCAATTCAATGGTCGTGTCCTGTGTCTCATCCGTAGAGCAGGCGACTCCGGCCAGAAGAAGCAGCCATGCGAAAGCGAATAACAAAATATTTTTCATAGCGCGATTTTAGCTTAGTTTTCAGCGGTCGGATATTGTCCGGCGAGGAGAATATCATCGGCTGTAATAATTCGGGATTGTTCATAGACGCGGCCGAAGCGATCGGTTGCTCGGACCTTGAAATTCTTGCAATTCGGATTTTTCAAGTCGTAATAGTAATAATGCGCCTTCTTGGTGTCGCCGTAGGGGCTTGTCTTGCAGCCTTCGATATTGACATGGTAACCAGCAGCCCATGCGTCGATGCTGGAAAAAAGCGTCGAAGTGATGTCGGTGGCCATTCCATCTTCAATCGCCTCGATTTTCCATTCGGAGTCGACATTCCAGACGTGTGCGATGATGCGATTGTCCGCCTTTTTGGCGAATTGATAATTCCCCCATTTGTCGGATGCTCGATAGAGCCGCAGCTGGAAATTCTCGTCATACCGAACAGCCTTGTATGTCCAATCGGTGATTTGGGTGCCGTCGAAGTGGTAAATGCCGTAACCTATCGGAGAGCCGTCCATATTAAGGGTCGAGTGCCAATGAGCCCCGCAGGTCGCTCCCGCATTATGCTCATAGACGGTCTTGCCTCCGATAACCGGGAAGAAATTATTGTTGGTGTGCTTATGTGCCGACATGATGGTGAAATTGGCGTATTGCACCATGAGCTCGGCCAGCTCTTTCAAATTGCCTCCGTCACGCTCCTGATAACTCTGATAATAAGGAATATGGATGCACAATACCACCATTTTTGTTTTCGGGACAAGAGCCAGATCCTGTTTGGCCCATTCGAGTTGGTCGTCGGAAATGCCTCCGAAGTAATCGTTTGACGGATTGGGGTCTATCATGCAGTCGTCCATCGAAATGAAATGCACCTCGCCACGGTCGAAAGAGTAGTTTTCCGGACCGAAATATCTGCGATATTGTCTCGATGCATAGAGATTGTTGCCTTCGGCCCATTTGTGGTCATGATTGCCGATAGTTTGGAATACAGGCATGCCGCAGCGGGATTCGCGCATGGCATCGACCATTTGCGGATAAAGCTCCCATTTGTTGTCCACCACATCACCTAACTGCATGGCATAGCAGGGTGTGGAGGAGTCTGCCGCGAGGTTCTTCATGTCAACGGTCGTTTCGTCGATGAATCGCTTCACGGTCTCCTCGCTATTGGTCTGAGGGTCGCCCAGGCAGTAGAGTGAAAAGCGGGTTTCAACGGCAGCCAATTTTTCGAGCGTGAAATCATAGCGGGCGCGTTCGCCATAATATGATGTCGGAGTGAAAAATGCCGGCAGTCCGGTCTGGGAGTCGATGTTGACCTTGTATTGGGCCGGAGTCGTATAATAGATGTAGCCTGCCTCAGGACGTACTTTGAGGGCATACATACCATTCTCGTCGGTAGTCGCCACCGAATAGCCGTCGCTGACGGCGACATCCGGTATGGGATTGCCGTCCGTATCCTTTATGTAACCGTAGGTGTTCATCCCCTCAGAGAGTGCCGGGGCGTTGGGCTCGTCCGTCGTGCAGCCTCCAAGCAAAAGAAGGGTTCCGAACAAGCCGGCCAAGCCATATGATGATAGTTTCATGCGTTTTCGATAATTAAACTGTTAATAATGCGGATTTTGTTCGATGAGCGGATTGGCTCGAAGTTCAGCTGCGGGAATCGGCCAGTGTATATCCTTCTCCGGATCGTATTTCGGCTGTTTGAAAATGCGCATATTGAACTCTTTGCCGTCCCAGGTGCGGGTCGGGTCGTAGGAGCAGTGCCAATTTTCGTCAATAACAGGTTTGCCGTTGGGAAGCATGCCGTCGTATTTGTCGATGTTGCCGGGTGCGTATATCGGTTCATTCATCACTTTTTCAGCCAGACGCTTGTCGCCGCCATCGATCTGCCAGCGACGGATGTCGAACCAGCGGAATCCTTCATTGCAGAGCTCGACCATACGCTCGTAGCGCAAGGCTTTGCGAAGACCTTCGCGGGATGTCTCTTTGATTTCGGGCATATGCGCGCGGCGACGGATGACGTTGATGTCTTCGCGGGCCAGAGCCAGGTCGCCGTTCTCCATCTCGATATTGGCTTCGGCCTCGGTCAGATAGAGCTCGGCCAGTCGCATCAGCGGATAGCTCAGTTCGTTGACGTTGTTGGAGAATGTGTTGCCCAGACGTTCGTAGTCAGCCTTGTCGAGGTATTTGCGCCACAAGTATCCTGCCGGTCCTTTCGATGCGTTGGGGCCGTATTCGCCTTTCGTCGCAGACGGGCAATCCATGTTGGAAATCTCCTTTTTCTGGTTGTAGTCGTAAACCTTGCTGAATTTATTGGATGTTTCGAATTGGACACCCATAATGCGTGCTCCCGGACGAAGACAGAAAAGGTCCAGACGAGGATCGCGATTCTTCCACGGATGTGCGTAGTCGTATAGAGCCGATTCGAGGATGGACTTGCCGTCGATACACTGTATGGCATCGATGAATGCCTGCGTAGGTCCGTAATAGTCGGCTCCTCCGAGTGTACGCGGGGCGGCATAGTTCGATGCATTGTGCGTGTTCTTATCGTCGGCCGTGTTATCTCCCAGCTCTTTGTTGTACTGTGAAGCCCATATCCACTCGCGACTGTTGGCGTGGCCGTTGAGGCCGAATAGATTGGCCGCACTCGGCTCGCCGGCATCGCTGTGATCTTCTCCGCAGAACGATATGTCATAGGGTTCGAGCTCGTAGACGCCTTTGGCGAGTTCCAGAGCCTTGTGTGCGCAACGGGCGGCTTCGGCCCACAGTGCCGGGTCTTCGTGCGCCCAATGCAGTGCGAACCGGGCTTTCAGACCGTAGGCTCCGACTCTTCCGAGGCGGGCTGTGCCATATCGAGATTTATCGTGTTGAACGGGGAGACAATCGATTATATTGTCAGGTAGTTCGTCGATGATGCGATGCACATTGTTCATGTATGCGGAGCGCGGATACAGATAGTCGGAGAGCGACATACAGTGGTCTGCAAAAATCATGTCGCCGAACATTTGTGCTCCGATTTCGTAGTAGTAATCGCGCACCAACAGCAACTCGACTTTCAAGGCGTTGTACTCCTCGTCGGAGAGTTGGTCGCGCAGACGGTCGAGATTGTCGAGTACCAAATTAGCGCGTCCGGCCGTTTTATAAATGGCCTTGTAGAGTGCCGAAACCTGGCTCGCTTCCGTGGAAATATTGGAGGTTATCATGTTGATTAGTGCAGTCTGCGCACCACGCGACGCACCTATGTCGGTCACATTGTCGAAAACTCCGGCAATCGGTGTTCCGGCGAATGTGAGGGCCGAAATGTTTTTATAGGCAGCATAAAGGCCGCCGTAGGCTTCGTCTTTGGTCGCAGGGAACGTACCCGACGATGGTCCGTTGAGATATTCATAATCCAGCGAACATCCAGCGAAAAGCAGTCCACCGAGCAGGATGCCTGCTATGTTTTTATAGAGTTTCATGTTTTTCGAGAATTAAAATTTAATGTCGACACCGATCGTGTAGATCTTTACCTGAGGATAGTTGTTTGCAGCAGATGCGCCGCCGACGGACACCATGTCGTATTCACTGCCGCTGCTTCCGCCATAAGCGACTTCGGGATCATATCCGTCCCAGAAATTGGTGATGGTAAACAGGTTTTGTGCATTGACATAGATTAATACGGAACGCATGCCTATCCGCTTGGTCCATTTGCTCGGCAGTTCATAGCCCAGCTGGATGTTTTTCAGGCGCAGATATGCCGCACTCTTCATCCAGAACGATGAATCTTTCCAGTTGTTGGGGTCGGCCGTCAGACGCGGAGTCGCCGCATTCGGGTTATCCGGCCGCCAGTAGTCGAGATGCGCCTTACGGAACGTACCGCCTTGTACGCTGGGCATGACGTAGTAATAGTTGAGGTATCCGTCCACCTTGCCGACACCCTGAAACATCATGCCGAGTCTCAGACCTTTCCATCCGAAATTGAGGTTCATGGAGTAGGTATAGCGCGGCACGGTGCTGCCGATTATTTCGCGATCGTCATCGGTAATCTCTCCGTCATGGTTCAAATCGGCATAACGCAGGTCTCCCGGGTGCACCGTACTGCCGAATTGCGGCAGATTGGCGTTGACCCAATCCGCCTGTTCCTGTGTCTGGATGTATCCGAGGCTGCGCATGCCGTAAATACTGGCAATCGAGTGTCCCTCCTCGTTGCGCATGACGCCGTTGGTGGATGTCTTGCCCTGCATGTCGACGATCTTGTTGTGCACGTCCGAAATGTTGGCCGTGACGTCGAACGAGAAGTCGCGCCACTGGTTGGCATAACCGATGCTCAGCTCCCACCCCGTGTTGCGGACTTTGCCGGCGTTCTGGTAAGGAGCACTCAGTCCGATAGCCGGCGAGATGTCGAGCTTCATCAGGATGTCTTTGGTCATCTTGCGATACCAGTCGGCCGAAATGTTGAGCTTTCCAAAAAGTGAAATATCCACACCGACATCCGTCGCCGTAGTGGTTTCCCATGTGATATTCGGATTGGCGAGCGTATTGAGCGTAACGATCGGGTAAAGTTTGCCGTTCATCGAGGTCGATGTGACGGAAAGATTCTCCGAGAAGGGATAGTAGGTCGCGGCACCGCTGCCGGCAAGATTCTGATTACCCAACGTACCATAGGATGCGCGCAACTTCAGATTAGTGAGCACATCTTTTGCATTCTCCATGAAGGCCTCTTCCGAAATGCGCCATGCTCCCGACACAGAGGGGAAATAACCCCAGCGGTTCGATTTGACGAAACGCGAGGAGCCGTCGATACGCAAGTTGGCTTCCAGCAGATAGCGGTCGTGGTAGTTGTAGTTCAGACGTCCGAAGTAGGACTGAATGGCCCACTGATAGCGCCGGCCGTTGGTCGATTGATTCGGAAGTTCTCCGGCATCCAGCTGGTCGTAATTGGGGTAGTTGAATTTTTCGCGATACCCGCGCAGATAGTTATTGTCATAAGTATTGCGCTCTGCACCAAGGATGAGTTTGAGGTTGTGGTTCCCGAAACTTTTGTCGGCTGTCAGAAGGAAGTTGTAATTTCCGTAGAATGTGCGCGATACGCTCTCTGTCAGTTCGTGGTTGGCTTGGCCGTTGGTCATTTGAATCGTCCCCTCCATATCTCCGTAGGTCGTGATCGGCGCTCTGAACCGGTGAGTGCTGGATATGGTGTAGCGGGGTGCGACCTTGCCTTCGACGGTCAGCCATTCCCACGGCTTGTAGGTTAGCGACACGGCGCCTGTGAACCGGAGCGTATTGTTTTTGTTGTTGCCGCCTTCGTGTATCATGGCGATGGGATTCGAACCTTGCAGTCCGGAACCGTTATAGTTCCCGTTCGACCAGATATCGGTAATATTGGCCGGCCGCGTATTCATATAATTGAAAATCGTGCTTTCGTAGGGGGATTGCTCGCGATTTCCGCTGGAAAAGTTCAGGTCGAGGCGCATCGAAAGTTTTTTGTGGAACTCTACGTCCGCGTTGTTGCGGAATGTAAAACGGCTGTAATCCGTATTCTCGATGATGCCTTCTTGATTCACGTAACCGAACGATGTCAGGATTCGAATTCGATCGGTTGCGGCCGTCATCGTGACATTGTGATTATGCGAGAAGCCCGAGCCTGTCAACAATACTTTCTGCCAATCGGTATTCGGCCACAGGTCGGCATCCTTGCCCATGTTCTTGCGATAAAGCTCCAGGTATTCGGGGTCGATGCGTGTCGAGTTGTCGTTTTGCGCCATGACGTCTGTTAGTTCCAGAAACTCTACGGCATTGACGGCTTCGGGAAGCATGGTAGGATCCTGCCATCCGACATGTCCTTTGTAGGTGATCGAAAAACGCTCTTTGCTTCCGCGCTTGGTCGTGACCAAAATGACGCCGTTGGCAGCCCGCGAACCATAAATGGATGCCGATGCGGCATCTTTCAATATCGAAATACTCTCGATCGTGTTGGGGTCGAGGCTGTCCATGCTCCCTTCGATGCCGTCGATCAGCACCAGCGGGGAGGTGGAACTGCCTCCGAATGAGTTGATGCCTCGGATGCGAATCGCACCGCCGTCGCCGCCCGGAGCACCGGATTGAGTCGTTACGGTAACTCCGGGAGCCATGCCTTGCAGTACGGCCGATGTCGAAATGATGGGGCGCGATTCGATCTGTTCAGCTCCGATAGATGCTACGGCTCCTGTCAGATTCACCTTTTTCTGGGTGCCGTATCCGACGACTACGACTTCGTCGATTTGGGCATCGTCGCTTTTCAACCGTATGTCGTATACGGTTTTCGTCGTGACTTCGACAGAAGTGCTTTCGTAGCCGAGGTACGAAACGGTCAATTTGTCGCCGACAAACGTGGCGATGGTGAATGTACCATCGGCGGCAGTCGTGCTACCTCCACCCTTCGAGGTGATGATCGTCGCACCGACAAGCGGATTCCCTGCGGTGTCCGAGACCGTTCCGCTTACTTTCGTTTGGGCGAATCCGGCAATACCAAAACAACTGAAGACGACAGTCAACAGCAGCCTGGTTAATACGGGCAAGATTTTTTTCATATTGAATTTGTTTAGGAATTTAGGTTTCGGTGATTAAGTTGGATGTAGCTGTAAATCCAGGATCGTCTGTTATGCGATTCCGCTTTCGTTTATTTTGAATTTGAAATCATAATATTTGTAATTCGAAGCAAAATTAAATTATAATTTTCGAATTAGCAAAAATAAATTCCGAAAAAGTAAGGCAAACTCCATTATTTTTTCTATATTCGCATGGTGAAATGATGAAATACATCGATTACCTATGTAAAATAACCGAAACGAAATAATCGAAAATGAAAGAGCGTAAAAATAGTACGGCTGCCGTTGCGAATTATGTAATCGGACTTGACTTCGGGACCGATTCCGTGCGCGCACTTCTGGTTGATATTCACACGAAACGAGAGATTGTAGCGGTTGAAAATTATCCTCGATGGAGCCAAGGATATTATTGCCACGCTTCCGAAACGCAATTCCGCCAGCATCCGACAGATTATATGGAGTGTATGGAAAAGGCCCTGCTCCATGTGATTGACCAATGCGACAAGCCTCATGCGATAGGGGCTATTTCGATTGATTCGACAGCCAGCACGCCGTGTCTGGTAAACCGGAACTTGACTCCGCTTTCGCTTTCGCCCGAATACGAAAGCGACCCGGATGCTATGTTCATTCTTTGGAAAGATCATACCGCGCAGGCTGAAGCCGATGAAATCACTCGACTTTGTGCCACAAGCCCATGGAACTATGCCCGTCATTCCGGGAACAATTATTCGGCGGAGTGTTTCTGGGCCAAAGTGCTACATATACTGCGCCGGAACGAACGCCTTCGCCGTGATGCTTGGATTCCGCTGGAATTGTGCGACTGGATTCCCGCCTTACTCACGGGATGTCGCGACGTACAGCACTTGCGTTCAAGTCATTGTGTGGCTGGTGCGAAACTTATGTGGGCTCCGGAATGGGGCGGATATCCGCCGAGCGGCTTTTTTGCGACGTTGGAGCCGGCTCTGGCCCAAATGGCGGAGCGGATGCCGCAGGAAACCTATGCGTGCGGCACATCGGCCGGCCGTCTGAGTCCGGAATGGGCTCGGAGACTGGGACTTTCGGAGGATGTCGTAGTCGGCGTAGGCAATATCGATTCGCACTCGGGAGCCGTCGGCGCCGGCATTTGCGATGGAACTATGGTGCTGAATCTCGGGACGTCTGCCTGTTACATGGCTGTAATGCCGACGGATCGGTACGACGGGCATATCATCGACGGTTTGTTCGGGCAGGTGGAGAACTATATCCTTCCCGACAGAATCGGTTTCGAAGCGGGACTTTCGGCTTTCGGCGATGTATATGCGTGGTTCAAGCGGATATTAACCTGGCCTCTGCACCAATTGCATACCGATAATGCCGCGAATTGTACGGAGTATATCGAACAGCAGGAGACCGAGATGCTGTTCCGCCTGGGACAAGCCGCCCGACAACTTCCGCTTCGTGAGGATGCTCCTTTGGCGACGGATTATCTGAACGGGCGAAGATCTCCCTGGCCTTGCAGTACATTAAAGTCCACGCTTGCCGGACTGACTCTTGCGACCACAGCCCCGGAACTCTACTATGCATTGGTCGAAGCCACGGCTTTTGCCACGCGGGTAATCGTCGACCATTTGAAAACCAACGGTGTAACAATAGAGCGGCTAATCGGCATCGGAGGAATCTCACAGAAATCGCCTTTCGTCATGCAGACATTGGCCGATGTCCTGGGCATGGAATTATCCGTCGCCGATTGCATGCATGCTTGTGCCCAGGGAGCCGTCATCCATGCGTCGGTAGCTGCCGGAATCTACCATTCGGTGGAAGAGGCTCAGCAAACTCTGGCGGCCAGACCGTCCACCGTATATCGTCCTGATGTTTCGAAATCGAAAATACTAATGCGCCGTTATGCCCGATATCGGGAACTCGGCGGATTGCCAAAGGTGAATCTTGAACTACAAACCGATAATAACCGATAAACTTATGCAAGGAATCACTCATCCATTTCGACGACGTAAATATATTGTTGCGACGATATTTATTGCTATCATCTGCAATTATCTCGACCGACAATTGCTGTCTATATTAAAACCCGAAATTCTGGACCATTTCCGAATAGGCGATTTGGAATACGCCTGGATTGTAAATATTTTTCTGGTATGCTATGCCATCATGTATCCGATATCGGGTATTTTAGTCGATAAATTCGGTCCTCGCAGGGTTATGTTCGGCGGTATCGTCGCATGGTCATTGGCCTGCATCGGAGGCGGTTTGGCGCAGAATGTCGTGCAGTTCTCCATTTGTCGCGGCATTCTGGGACTGGCCGAACCGACTATCTTCGCAGGACAGATCGTGGCCGTTACGCTCTGGTTCGACAAACGACGCCGGGCAACAGCGAACAGCCTCTGCACGGCCGGCGGATCGCTCGGAACGGTCATTGCGCCTCTTGTCATCGCGTGGCTGGCCCGTTTCCTGCCATGGTACGAAGTTTTCGTCGTCGCCGGTGTTGTCGGTATTGTCATTGCTGTGGCTTGGCTGGTGGTGTACCGCAACCCGTCGGATGAAGTTCTGGCTGTTACAATAGCCTCCGATACGGCGGCTGCGGCACAATCCGACCGGCAGGCTTTCTCGTGGGGAGAGCTCTGGAAAACCGAGTCTTTGTGGGGTTGTCTGCTGATTCGCCTCATCAGCGATCCGGTTTGGTATTTCTGTTGCTTCTGGCTGCCGGGCTATCTGCGGAGTATGGGTGAAACCCAAGGACTTTCGCAGCAGGAAACGCTCGATATGATTCAGTATATCGGCGGAATTCCGTTCCTGTTCGGTGCTATCGGAGGCGTATTGTCCTCTGTCTGGTCGGACTGGCTGGTACACCGTGGCATGCCGGCGCTCAAAGCCAGAAAAACGATGATGATCTCGATGGTATGTATCGCCCCGTTGTGTATGCTTATTCCTTATATCGGAGAGTGGCAAAGTGTGACATTCGACACGCGCCTCATGCTTATAATCGCCATATTCAGTTTGATTGCCATCATGTGTCTAAGCTGGCTTTACACAATATGTGTCGTCATAGCTGAAGCGTTTCCGGTTCGCAATGTAGCCAGTGTGGTGGGCATAACCTGTGGTGCCGGAGCTGTCGGAGGCGCTATTTTCAATCTTTTTGTCGGGCTGTTGTTGCAGACGATGGGAAATATACTGTTCGCCGTCATGGGCGTGTTGCACCTTGTCGCCGCTGTCATTCTGTGGAAAATGGTACGACGCGAAACGCCTTATAGTCTGAATCGTTAAACCAAATCATAAAACATTCAATAGTATGGAAAATACACGAAAAAAGATTCTCGAACCGGCCCGGGAAATTCCGGTGCGCGCCGAAACCGATATTCTGATTGTCGGGGGTGGTCCCGCCGGAATCATGGCCGCAGAAGCTGCATCCGGAGCAGGATTGAAAGTCATGCTGATCGAATCCCGGGGATTCCTGGGCGGCAATCTGACTACCGGACTGCCGATTTTGAGCTTCCTCGGACGGAAGGGTAATCAAATCATCAAGGGCTTGCCGCAACGGTTCGTCGACCGTCTGCGCGAACGCGGCGGCGCTACGGAGCACCGTGCATGCCCGTTGCATGTGAGCCTGACCATGATTGATCCCGAACAATCGAAGTCGTTGGCCCTGGAGATCATGAAAGAAAACGGCGTAGAGGTATTGATGTATGTCTTCTGTACCGATGTCATCAAGGAGGGAAATGAGGTCAAAGGAGTCATAATCGAGAGCAAGGCCGGTCGGGAGGCGATCCTCGCCCGCACGGTGATCGACTGCACGGGCGACGGAGACGTCGCATTCCGCGCCGGAGCCAAATGCGAGAAAGGCAATGCGGATGGAGGTATGCAACCTCCGACGCTGATGTTCTGCATGAAAGGTGTCGACGTGAAGAAATTACGTGAAACCATCGCAGATCATCCGGAAATTTACGACATGGACATTATTCCGAATGAATTCTTCCGCAAGGATGCCAATTTTACGATGGTCGGCATGCGCCGTCAGATTGAGAAAGCTCGTGCAGAGGGATTTTCGATTCCTGTCGACCGTACAATCATCATGACCGGCATAGCTAAGGATGAGATGTGGATAAACATGTCGCGCGTCAGCGGCACCGATTCCACCGATCCGGCCAGCTACACCTACGGAGAGATTGAGGCTCGCAAACAGAATGAGCAGGTCGTCGCATATTTGAAACGGTATATTCCGGGATTCGAGCATGCGTGGTACGAAAAATCGGCAGCCTTCCTCGGCATACGCGAAAGCCGCCGTGTAGTCGGTGAATACATGTTGACGGATGCTGATATTCTCGCCTGCCGACGATTCGACGATGCCATCGCCGTGGCAAGTTATCCCGTGGACATCCATCATGCTAAGGGCGGCGACTGCACCCTCTACTGGTGCGACGACTGCTACGATATCCCCTACCGTTGTCTGGTCCCGGCCGGAGTAGGCCGGTTGCTTGTCGCGGGCCGCTGTGCGTCAATGACGCACGAAGCTATGGGCTCCACCCGTGTCATGTCCACTTGCATGGCCATGGGTGAAGCTGCCGGAAAGGCCGCACGAATCGCCTTGCTCAACGGTGTGTCCCCGGCTGAGGTCGATGTCGCGAAAGTTAGGGCGGCACTGCGTGCCGAAGGCGCTTATCTGAGAGATTGAATAGCTCGAATCGCATGGCTTCATTCAAACACATATTATTTCTTCTTGCATCGGTTGTCGCGCTTTCCGCCTCAGCCCAAAATCTGCGGGAGAAGTTTCGAGAAAATCCGGACATGGCAGGCGGAGTCTATTACGTCTATACGTTCGACGACCCGGAGACAACGTCTCCGCCCGAAGGCTATCGGCCGGTGTATATCAGCCACTATGGCCGGCATGGCTCCCGATGGCTTCTGAGCGACGAAGAATACGAACAGGTATTCCGTGTTTTCGACGGTGCGGCCGACAGATCGGTGCTGACACCGTTCGGCGAAGAGATACATCGGCGGGTGCGGGAGGTGTATGAAGACGGCATTCATCGAGCCGGCGATCTCTCGCCGTTAGGCGTTCGGCAGCATCGCGGCATTGCCGAAAGAATGTTTCGATCATACCCTGAACTGTTAAGCGATGATGCGGCCATTGAGGCGCAAGCGACCGTTGTCGTGCGGTGCGTATTGAGTATGGCCGTTTTTTGCGAGCGACTGAAAGAGCTTAATCCCAAGTTGCGGATCACACGCACGGCCGGGAATAGGACTACCTACTATCTGAATTTCTTCAACAAACTGCCGTGGAATGATATTGCACCCGAATATCTCGATTTCATGAAGCAAGGTCCGTGGCGGAAGGAGTCGGAAGAGTGGCTGTGGTCGCGAATTTCGGAAAAACGGTTAGTAGACACACTCTTCGTCGACAGCGAGTACAGGCGCAAATTGGATGGACGCAAATTGATGCTCGGGCTGTTCGGGATGGCTCGCGGCATGCAGAATGTCGAATCGGATATTTCGTTGTACGATCTGTTTTCGCCCGATGAAATTTACGCGATGAGTGTTTATGACAATTACGAGTATTATGTCACACGAGGCCCGTCGCGATTGAACAGAGGCTATCCTCAGCACTATGCGAAAGCGTTGTTGCGTGATATGCTCGAACGGGCCGATTGTGCATTATCCGGAGACGGCCCGGTTGCAGATTTGCGTTTCGGCCATGACGGAAATATTATGGCCTTTGTCCCTTTGCTGCACTTCGCTGGATGGGATGCGGTTTGTTCCGATCCGGAAGAAATCGCCGAAAAATGGCCGGTATTCCGCTTGTCGCCGATGGCTGCGAATATTCAGTTCGTATTCTATCGCCATGAGCGAACCGAGAATATATTGGTGAAGATGCTTCTTAACGAAACCGAGGTGCGCATTCCAATCGAAAGCATTTCAGGTCCATACTATCGTTGGTCTGACGTACGTGCGTATTATGACAGCCTGCTGAATGCAGGGTTGTAATTCCATCGCGAGAGCAATGTCGATAAAAAAACGTCCGAGAATATATTCCGGGCGTTTTTTATTTTTAGTATAATCGTTTTTTCTTTTTCTTTCTTCGCAGCTGTTCCTGCTGCCGCTCCTCGTAGGCTTGCATGTCGAACAGTTCCAAAATCGCCCGGGCAGGATGCGAGAGCGGATAATTCTCCTGCCACGAGCGGGATGCAGACTGCTGCGATGGCTGTACGGCCTGGTTCTGCTCCTGCCCATAAAGTGTATTGAACACGTTCGCCGAGTAGAGCTTCCCGAGCACCGAGCCGTTGGCGACGATGCCGTTGTCGTGATCTACGAACGTCACGCCATAGATACGACCTGCGGGGTTCGTCCGAAATACGGCATCGACACCCTTCTCCCGCAGATGCCGGCAGAAGGAATCTTTCGACCATGACGTTAGCACGGCGTTGCGCACTTTACTCCGCAGCTTGTCCAACGCATCCGACTCGCGCAGCGTCTCCTTCGAACGGTCATAGTACCGCTGCAAGGCCTCGTATCCTACATCCTTTCCCATGTGGCTTGACTTGATGGGCTTGCCACGACCGTAGCTGTCGTCACCCATCGCACCGTAAACAATTCCCGCATAGTCGCGCCCTTCGATCGTGCCGGTCATCTCCATAACCTGAATATTATAGCATTCCAGCAGCGTCCTAAACTCTCCGAACGATGCGCACCGGTATCGTTTCAGACACTCCCGCACCGAGGATTGGATCTGCTGCTTGATGTTGCCCGCCTTGTAATCGACCTTCCGCAGTTCGTTCACCGTTCCTTGTTCCTGCCCCGGCTCGGCTGGATGCAGACAGTATTTGCGTTCCAGATCGCGCAATATCTCCATCGAGCGGCGCGCCTCGAAGTCGTGCGGCAGTTTGCGTCCCGCCACGTCGATGCGCAATGACACGATATGCAGGTGCTCGCGGTCGATGTCCTTATGCTTGAAAACGATATAGGGTTGCTTGCCGTACCCCATGCGCTCCATATACTCCTCGGTGATCTCCCGGAGCTGTTCGTCGGACAGCTTGTCTTCCGGCGACGGGTTGAGCGAAGTATGGAATACGGTGTTCGTCGTACGCCGGTTTGCATGCAAATAAGGCATGAAACTTTCCATGCAGGCCTCCATGTCAAGCCGACCGTCGTCCGCAAGCGGCGGCAGCATGCCCTGTGAAAAGAGCACTTCGGCTACTCCCCGGTCGACCTTCTCCTTGTTGTAGTAAAGCGCACCGCCGACCGTCGCGCCCGAGCGAATGTTCGCTACCATTGCTTCGCAAGCTGTTTGGCGAGATTCAGAATCTCGATGCTCAGGGACTTCAGTTCACTTGTCTGCCGTTCCAGCGCAGCAATTTGCCGAGGTATGGACGCTGACGAAAAGTGTGTATTGATGGCCTTGACAACTTGGTTGTAGTTGTTGCCGATGCGCTGGAATTGGTAATAAAAGTCATTCAGCCGGGCCACGAACTCCGCCTTTGAAGGGTCGCGTCTGACGACGGTAAAGGTTTCGCCGAAGATGCGGCAGACGATAAAACGGCTGCGGTTCTCTTCGCATCCTGCCTCGGTAAGCATCCGCCCGAAACGGAGATTCTGCTCTTCGTTCAGGCGGAAGGAGTATTTGTAGTTCCTCTGTCTGTTTTCATTTCTCTTTCTCATATCATCATTAAAAAATAGTGACGCGACTCGGGAGCGCCGCCCCACCCCGCAGGGCGAGCACCTTTGTCGGACAAACCGCAGGTTGTCGGACAAAGGTACAGCTCGCTCCTGTCGGGCGACAGGAAAGGTCAGACACAAAACAACCCTCCGACCTTCTTTAAAATCGGGCTTCCGAAATCAAGGGATTCTTCCGGTCGACGGTTGCCGCTGCGTGACGATGTGGCAGGGCGATGCGGGTCGTGTGCCGCAGCGAGGGCGAGCATGCGCTCCGGTGCAATATTACAATGATTCCGGGAGGCGCAAAAGCCTGCCGAACGGCCATAGACGGCCGGTAGCGGACATGTATTACAGCGGGTTGAAATGGGTCCTATCTTGCGACATGCAAACCGATGAACCGATGTCTCAACGGCGGTTTATCGGTATATGCAAACCAATAAATATTTATACCGACAAACCCATACACCGACAAATCGCTGCAACTATAAATCATCGGACACACCTATACGGATATGCATATTTGGACAGGCATACCCCGAAATCACTCATTAAACATAGCTATCATGGAATCGAACAACAAAGAAACCTATGCACCTGTGCGCATCGCTGTCTGCAACCAGAAAGGCGGTGTGGGGAAATCAACTTTCACGACCCTGCTCGCCAGCCACCTGCACTACACAATGGGGCGTGACGCGCTGGTCATGGACTGCGACTATCCGCAGTGGAGCATCCACGCCCAGCGGAAACGTGAACTCGCGGCCGTAGAGCAGAGCGACTATTACAAGCTGATGCTGGTGCGGCAGTTCCGGCAGACAGGCCGCAAAGTCTGGCCCGTAGTGCGGTGCATGCCTGCCGATGCCGAAACGGAGACAGCGCGTTTTCTCGGCAGCGGCGATTATCAGCCTGCTATCATTTTCTACGATCTTCCGGGAACGGTCAATGCCGAGGGCGTCATCGGCATCCTCTCATCGCTCGACCGGCTGTTCGTGCCGATGAAGGCCGATAAGGTCGTTATGGAAAGTACGCTGTCGTTCGCCCGGACGCTTCACTTCACGCTGGTGCAGAACCGCGCCGTGCGGCTTGCAGGCGTGCATCTGTTTTGGACGATGATCGACCGTCGGGAGCGCACGCCGCTATACGAGCAGTACGAGGAGATAATCCGCAAGTTGGGCCTGCTGCTCATGCAGACGCACGTGCCTTATCGGTCTCGATTCAACAAGGAGCTGCTGGCGGACTCTACGGGTGTCGGACGCTCGACACTACTCGCACCTGAACGGTCTTTTGCCGCAGAAGCGCAGATCGATACTCTGGCGTCGGAAATCCTCTCGATTCTGAACATGACCGACAATGACTAAAAAGCAGAATCCCCGTATTGACGAGGATTTGGTGCGGCAGATGATCGGCGGGCAGGCTCCGCTGACGGAGCATGTCGTCATACCGCCGGACGTCGGCTTCGCCCCGCAGCCGGAATCTCCCGAGGATACTCTGCCGCCGGATGCCGGGGCAGCTCCAGCGTCGGAGCCGCGACGGCGACGGATGCCTTTGCCCGATTTCGAGAAGACGTTCCTCGTATCGCAGGACAATACCCGAACGAGCCGGTCGTCGATATACGTCAGCACCCATATCAAGCGAATGATTACCGAGGTGGTGAAGAAGATCGGGCGTGAGCATATGACCGTCACGGCTTACGTGGACAATATCCTGAGGCATCATCTGGAACTCTACAAGGACGACATCAACCGCATCCATAAAGAACAGAACTCGAAAAACATCATTTGAAAACAAAATCGTTATGAGCATCTATGAAATTTCGGGCAAAAGCCTTGCAAATCTGATCGTCATCGCACTTTTCGGAGGCATGATCGGCGGCCTTGCGTGCGCAGTCGCCGCTCTGTGGCTTCCGACAGTTCTCGATCCCGACCATGCCGCCTACCTGCTGATTCCGTTTGCGGCCCTGCTGGTCGTCGTGCTGTTCGGGGCAATCTATTATTGGGGCGTCGTTTCGCGCCGTCATATCCGCCGTTATGGCGACAAGTTCATTGTCATGCACCTTTTCTCGCCTCGGCACAGTTCGAACAAGTTCGGCTCTGCCCTCGGCTTATCGAAAACATTCGAATAGCATGACTGCGTTCATCATCATCGCCGCGTGCCTCGTCTGTCTCGATCGGATGTTCTTCAAAGGGCAGCTGCTGTCGATCTTTATCGACGGTGCGAGGGCCTTTGCCGACCGTAAGAGCCGATCGCCGAAGACACCCTGCAAAGAGTCTGCGGATGCCTCCGCACAGCCCCCACTGATCGTCACGAAACGCTACGCGAACGGCCATAAACGGCCTGCGGCGGCCATCGGTGCCGCCGCGAAACAATCCGCCGAAGGGGACGCTATATTTGCACGGCACACCCGCCCGGAGCCGCCGCAGATGAAGGGTTGGAGCGACCTTGTCGTGCAGCCCTCGATCAGCGAGGAGGGCGAGCCGGTCGAACCCGAAGAACCGGTGATAACTATTGGAGCGCCGACCGCAAAGACCGAGCTGCGCGACCCGGAAGTCGTCTCGCTGCTCGGCACATTGGAGGCGGGCGAGCGGATCGTAACGGGCGACGCGACACAGGAAGAGATGCGTGCGATCGAGAACTTCGACATGCGCGCCTATGTATAAACCCAAAAATACCGCAACGCATGAGGTGGGATAACGAATACGGCTGATGAAGCCGCACATACGAGCGAAGTTACAGCCGGCCGCAGACTCCTTCGGAAAGCAGCCTGCGGCCCTTTTTATACTCTTAACCAAACCTATCGCAACATGAAACACAAAATGGTTTTAAGCCTCGTCGCCCTTGTTGCCGCACTCTCCGCCTCGGCGCAGGGCAACGGCATGGCCGGCATCAATGAAGCGACCAACATGGTCACCTCCTATTTCGACCCGATTACGAAGCTGGCCTACGCCGTAGCCGCCGTATTGGGCCTTATCGGCGGCATCAAGGTCTATTCGAAGTTCTCGTCCGGCGATCCCGATGTCTCGAAGACCGCCGCAGGGTGGTTCTTCGCCTGCATCTTCCTCGTTGTCGCCGCTACCGTCTTACGCTCGTTCTTCCTCTGACACATGGCCGAGTATCAGATCAACAAGGGCGTGGGCCGGCAGGTCGAGTTCAAGGGCCTCACGTCGCAATACCTTTTCCTCTTCGTCGGCGGGCTGGCAGGCGTGTTCCTGCTCTTCGTCGTGATGTACATGAGCGGCGTGTCGCAGAAGGTCTGCATCCTCTTCGCTGCGGTCGCCGGGACGGGTATCGTCTGGGGTACGTTCTATCTGAACCGCACCTTCGGACCGCACGGACTGATGAAACTCTGGGCCTCGAAGCGTCACCCGCGACGCATCATACACCGCCGCGCGGTCAGGTATCTTCTCTCAAAATGGTAATGCCATGCGAGGAACCCTGAAAACAACCACGCTGGAAGCGAAGTTTCCGCTTCTGGCCGTCGAGCAGGACTGCATCCTGTCGAAGAATGCCGACATCACGGCGGCATTCCGCGTTACGCTGCCCGAGCTGTTCACCGTGACGAGCGCTGAGTACGAGGCGATCCATGCCGCGTGGCTCAAAGCCTTGAAAGTGCTGCCGCCTCATACCGTCGTGCACAAACAGGACCGCTTCGTCGAGGAACGCTATACGCCCTCCACCGACGGGCGGGAGCAGAGCTTTCTTTCGCGCTCTTTCGAGCGGCATTTCAACGAGCGGCCCTACCTGAAACATACGTGCTGCCTGTTCGTCACTATGACGACCCGGGAGCAGCTGCGCCGTCAGAGCGATTTCTCGACCCTGTGCCGGGGCGTCATCATCCCGAAGCAGGTGCGGGATGCGGATGCCATCGCCCGCTTCATGGATGCTGTAGGACAGATGGAACGCATCCTGAATGACTCCGGGCTGCTGACTCTCGAACGCCTCACGGCGGACGAAATCGTCGGCACGAAGGAGGACGCAGGTCTGCTGGCCCGCTACTTCGCGCTGTCGGACGAGCGGCAGACGGCCGTCAGCGAGGACATCCAACTCGATGCGGGCGAGATGCGCATCGGCGACAAGTATCTGTGCCTGCATACGCTCTCCGATCTGGACTATCTGCCGCTGACCGTGGCGACGGACTCGCGCTACGAACGTCTTTCGACCGACCGGAGCGACTGCCGCCTGTCGTTCGCCGCACCGGCGGGTCTGCTGCTCGGCTGCTCGCACCTCTACAACCAGTACATCTTCATCGAGGATTCGGACGAAGTGCTGCGGCAGCTGGAAGCTACGGCTCGCAACATGACGTCGCTATCGAACTACTCGCGCTCGAACGCCATCAACCGGGAGTGGGTGCGATACGTCGCTGTGTAAGTAATTGTTAAACTTAGATTTAACCCGTTGTTTCGTCAACGGTAGCCTATGGACAGATGCACCAATAGTAATATACTGTATCAAAGCTGTCCAGACAAGGTAGCCCTTCCGAAAGGAGCAGTCAGAACCGTGAGGGAAAGACAATGGCTGTTAGTATCATACAGTCAGGGAGCTTGGCTTGGGTGGTATGGTTAGCGTAAGCGAACTGTCGTCTAAACGTCGTAAGGTTGAAGAAGCCAAAGATACTGATAGGCTTCAGCCCAAAAGGGAAGCAGTCGGTTATTCCTCTCCATTCTGGGAATACACGAACAGAGTACTGCCGGTGTAATAGACAGAACCTAACCCACTTATAAGTTACTTGCACGGAACGTAGTAAGCCCGTATTTCTCCTGCCAATGACAGGTAAGCAGACCGTAAGGAATGCCGAATGGAGTGCGGGTATAGGATTGCAGAAAAAGCGAATGCCACCCTGTAATGGGGTGAATAGGGATTGAAACATCATCCCGCTGCGAAAGCAGGCTGACTTCTGCGGTAGGTGATTCTTTACAAGAAACTTTTAGAACTTTTAAAAGGAGAAAAGCAAATGAACGAAATTAAAAAATCGTGTGCATCGACTGACCAAACGCAGAGCAAATGGGACAGTATAAATTGGCTCAAATGCGAAGCTGCGGTTCAAAAGCTACAAGCGCGTATTGTAAAGGCTCAAAAAGAGGGTCGCCACAACAAGGTCAAAGCCTTGCAGTGGACACTGACCCACTCGTTTTACGCTAAAGCATTAGCGGTAAGACGTGTAACTTCCAATAATGGGAGTAAAACGGCTGGCGTCGATATGGTAACATGGAAAACGCCAGATGCTAAAGTGTGTGCAATAACCGAACTGAAAAGGAGAGGTTATACACCCCAACCTCTGAGACGAGTACATATCAGAAAGAGTAACGGGAAATTAAGACCATTGGGTATACCAACTATGAAAGACCGGGCTATGCAGGCATTGTATCTGATGGCACTGGCTCCCGTAGCTGAAACAACGGCTGATGCCAATTCTTATGGTTTCAGAAAAGAAAGGAGCACGGCAGATGCCGTTCAACAATGCTTCAATGACCTGGCAAGGACGACATCCCCACAATGGATCTTAGAAGGTGATATCAAAGGTTGTTTCGACCATATCAGTCATGAATGGTTGCTTGACAATATCCCTATGGATAAAGTTTTGCTCCGTAAATGGTTGAAAAGTGGATTTATTTTCAACAAGCAACTTTTTCCGACAGAGGAGGGAACTCCTCAAGGCGGCATCATCTCCCCAACTCTTGCAAATATGACTTTGGACGGACTGGAAAAACTGCTTGCCGATAGCTTTCCGATAAACCGCTCGAAGAAAAATTACTATACTCCTATGATAAATCTTGTTCGCTACGCGGATGATTTTATTATCACAGGAGAGAGTAAGGAGTTGTTGGAGAACCATGTTAAACCATTAGTCATTGAGTTTCTTCAAGCAAGAGGGCTTACCTTATCAGAAGAAAAGACTAAGATAACTCATATAGAAGAAGGGTTTGATTTTCTTGGGTTCAATATCAGAAAATATAAAGGCAAGTTTATCACAAAACCATCCAAGAAGAGTCGAAAGAGATTTTTAGATAAGGTTCGTGAAATAGTGGACAAGAACAAGTCTTCTAAGCAACAATCTTTGATACGATTGCTAAACCCAGTCATTAGAGGATGGGCGAACTACTACAAGGGGTGTTCTGCATCGGAAACTTTCCGTAAAACAGATGCACAAATTTTCAACAAACTATGGCGATGGTCTCGCAGAAGACATCCCAAAAAAGGTAAACGATGGATTGCCAACAAGTATTATCACACTGTAAGAGGTAGAAGCTGGACTTTTGCCGTACCGCTTGAAAACAGGAAAGTGGATAAATACCACACTCTTGTGAGATTGTCGGATACGAAAATAAAGCGACATATCAAAATCCGCAGTGAGGCCAACCCATATGATGCCGATTGGAAAGATTTCTTCGATCAATACAAGACCCGAAGAATGCTTGCACACTTAGACGGCAAGCAATATATCTATCGCCTGTGGAATCAGCAAATGCAATGTTGCCCTGTGTGTGGCAAGCACATCACACGGGAAACTCCCTGGAAAATTACTGAAATGACAGGGAGCAGTAGAAAGGCGAAAGTCCTAATACATGACCATTGCAGCCGAATTACTAACAGAAATAAATGGAAGTTACTATGAGCCGGCTTTTAGTTACAAATAAAAGTTTTGAATTGCTTGAGCCGTATGAGGGGAAACTCTCACGTACGGTTCTTAGAGGGGGAAGCTCCCGTAAGGGGGCTGACCTACTCGACATCGATCTCTACCTGAACGAGGCGCACTCACAGGGATTACAGGCCGTGCGCTGCCACTGCAACGTGGTGGCGTGGTCGGAAGACCGGGCGGAGCTGAAACGCATCCGCAACGAAGTCGGCGCACAGTTGGCGATGATGGGCTGCACGCCGCATCACAACACCGTCGACGTGCCGGTTCTGTTCTGGGCCGGCATCCCCGGCAACGAGGCCGACTTTCCCGCGGAGGAGACCTTCTACACCTTCCTGGACCACGCGCTATGCCTCTTCTGCGAAGAGACCTCCTGCCGTTCGTCGCTCTCGCCGTTCGGCATCCGTATGGTCGACCGCATGTCGGGCATCCCGCTGCATCTGGACATCTCGGATCTTCCGATGAAGCGGGGCATCATCACCAACCGCAACAAGTTCGTGCTCGGCCCCTCGGGTTCGGGCAAGTCGTTCTTCACGAATCACCTCGTAAGGCAGTACTACGAGCAGGGAGCGCATATCGTGCTGGTCGATACGGGAAACTCTTATCAGGGGCTGTGTAACCTGATCCACAGAAAGACGAAAGGCGAGGACGGCGTTTACTTCACCTATACGGAGGAGAACCCCATTGCGTTCAATCCCTTCTACACGGAGGACGGGGTATACGACATCGAGAAGCGCGAAAGCATCAAAACACTGATCCTGACCCTGTGGAAGCGCGACGACGAAGCCCCGACCCGCTCGGAGGAGGTCGCCCTGTCGAACGCTGTGAACCTCTATCTCTCGAAACTCAAAAGCGACCCGGAGATCGCGCCGTCGTTCGATACGTTCTACGAGTTCGTCGGGAGCGATTACCGGCAGCTGCTCCGGCAGAAGCGGGTGCGGGAGAAGGATTTCGACCTGGAAAACTTCCTGAACGTCCTCGAACCCTACTACCGGGGCGGAGAGTACGACTACCTGCTGAACTCGGACCGGCAGCTCGACCTGCTTTCGAAACGCTTCATCGTCTTCGAGTTGGACAACATCGCCGATAACAAAGTGCTCTATCCGGTGGTGACGATCATCATCATGGAGACCTTTATCAATAAAATGCGGCGCCTGAAGGGCGTCCGCAAAGTCTTGCTTCTGGAGGAAGCATGGAAAGCGATCGCCAAGGAGGGCATGGCCGGCTACGTGAAGTATCTTTGTGCGCCCGTACAAGCTGCTTAGTAAATATCCCACTGGCAAGGGATTAGGTAAG
>ERZ780218.471-NODE-471-length-37053-cov-10.628466_pt1 | contig 37053 bp, 43 predicted proteins | sample MGYA00510975_ERZ780218 | MGnify/ENA primary metagenome ERZ780218 (study PRJEB29588, sample SAMEA2152063) | human gut metagenome | biome: human gut; feature: human-associated habitat; material: faeces | place: Denmark | collected 2008/2010 ... | reverse complement strand
GCCGAGGCAGCCGACAAGAAGCGTGCCGAGGATTACGCCAAAGCGCAGAAGGCGGCTGCTGAGAAAGCTAAGAAGGCTAAGGAAGATGCCGACAAAAAGGCAGCAGAGACCGCCAAGAAGGTGCAAGCCGAGGTCCTCAAAAGATATGAAGCCGGGATAACTGAGATACAGTTGAAGATTCGTGAGTCAAATATCGGCATCGTGGACAAGAAAAAAGCCTTAGAGGATCAAGACAGGCTGAACCAGGCCATCTTGGAGAAGGAACGTTACCGTCTCAGTCAAGGATTGATCACGCAGCAGGAATTTGACAACATCCGGTTGGAACAGCGCGTGGCATTCCAAGAGCAGGTATCCGAACTTGAGAAGGCTGAAGCTGACAAGAAGAAGGCAGCTGCCGCCATTGATCTAGAGAACAAGCGTGCCATCGAGGAAGCTAACATAACAAGCGACTTCGAACGTGAAACTCTTCGGTTAGAACAGCAACGCCAATTGGAAGTAGCAGCAGCCGAGAAGGTCGGTGCTGACGTGACTCTGATCGAAGCCAAGTACGCTCAGATTCGGGAGGAACGTGAGAAGGAACTAGTCAACGCCAAGTTGCAGATGACAGCCGACATTGCCGGACAGATATCCAACATCACGGGACAGGAATCGGCAGCAGGTAAGGTATTTGCGCTGGCACAGGCTACGATCAACACGTATCTCGGTGCTTCTAAGGCTATTGCGCAGGGCGGTATTTGGGGAGTTGCCCAAGCAGCCATCGTAATCGCAGCCGGACTGAAACAAGTCGCTTCCATCGCTAAGGTAAAAGAGGATGTGCCGAAGACCAACACCAGCGTCCGCAAGTACGCTAAGGGTGGTCAGATATACGGTCCGTCCCATGCGCAGGGTGGCGTGACGTTCTCCGGTTCGAATGGCCAGCGTTTCGAGGCTGAAGGTGGCGAGAATGTTTACATCCTCAACCGCAGGGCATCCAATGCCATCAATGCGCTGTCTGCTCTGAACATGGAATACGGTGGCAGATCCTTCGGCAACTCTAGCGTGTACAAGTACGCAGACGGTGGCGGATTCGATGTGCTCAGTTCGCAATCGCTTACCAATCTGAACAAGGCTGTCAAGAAGGACGTTGATCTGTCACCCAAGACAATCGCAGCTATCGCATTAGCCTTCGTTGACGGTGTACAGAATGCTCCGAATCCTATCGTCTCCGTACAGGACATTACCGATGTTCAGCAGGGACGCACGCTGGTGATAGATTCCGCAACAAATTGAAACGGAAGTTTTAGAATTTAATTAAGTAAATAGATACCTTTGCAACTAATTAGGAACAACTATGATTTTTAAGAAATTACGAATTATCGAAGCAGGTCCCACCGCTAACTCTTGGGGACAAGAAGTAAATGGGGAATGGAAGGAAGCCTTGATCGTCATCAAGCCGGAATCCTTAGCATCTCTTGTTGCGTTAGGCAATGAGAGACCTATCCACGCTCGTAGATCACATAACGGTGCGGACATGCTGGACCGATACATCGGGAGTTTTTCTAACTTTATAGAAGAGGATGGCGTGGCATACGCTGACCTTACCATCTCGGAGGCTGCTGAGAAAGCCTACCCCAACGAAATTACCTTTATAACAGGAATGATCGAAAACGAACCGGAGATGCTCGGCGTTTCCGTAATCGACCTAGACTTAAAGGTGTACAATGTGGACGAAGACATCTTCGAGGTGACTGAATTTTTGGAGCTATTCTCGTGCGACTTGGTTGGGTTGCCAGCCGCCACGAGTTCTTTATTTAGTGATAACAATCAAAATCGTAAATTTATGGGATTTTTTACAAGTTTATTCTCCAAATTTGCTGAGGAAAAGGCAGGTGAAGAGAAGAAAGATGAAGAAACCAAGCTGGCTGACCCGGTAGTAAGCACAGTGAACGGTGAAAAGATCATCATCAAGGCAAGCGGAGAAGAAGCTGCGATTGGTGACGAAGTGGTAAAAGAGGACGGTTCACCTGTCGAAGATGGCGAAGTCATCGTTGATCTTGGCGAAGAAGGAAAGATCATCCTCGTGATCAAAGACGGAAAGATCGCTGAATTCAAAGAGTACACCGAAGAGGTGGAAGTCGAGGAAGCAGGATCAAAGACTCCGGACGAATTCTCGAAACGCTTGCAGGCTGTTGAAAAGTCGCTGGGTGAGATCAAGACAATGCTGTCACGTCAGACAAAAACTCCTCTCATGCAGGAACGCAATGACGCTAGCAAGTCAAAACAGTCTTCTCATGGCAAAGCTCAACTGTCGAAAGACGAGAGACGCAGACAAGCGTATGAAGCCATGCAGAAATATTGCGGCAAAAAGTAGTTAATAACCTATCAATCATAAGATTATGACATTTACTGATCTGAATAAACTTAACATGGAAAGCCTGTCGGAGATCATCTCTCTGACTGTTGGCTTGGTTGGCGAAATGCAGAAGGGTGCGACCGTTCTCGCAGGTATCGACAACAAAACTCCTATCGTGACATTCACTGCTAAGGACAAAGCCCTTCGCAAATCTACCGGATGTAACGATAAGTACGAATACACCGAGATGGAGGACAAAGTGAAGTACTACGACTTCCAGCCCGTTGAGTTGCCTATCGTAGTGTGTCTCCAAGACCTTTGGGGTAAAATGGTTGCTAAAGGCATCCACTTGTCAGATGACTTTAGCGAAACCGAATTGGCTGGCTTCATGGCGTCGGAAGTTCTGAAGGTGCTGGAGGCTGACTTGCTCCGTTTGGCTTGGCTGGATGCTGACAAAGACACTGACGTAGCGTACAACATTTTCAAAAACGGTGGTTTCATCAAGCAGATGGAATCTAGCGATGAAAATATTCTCGCGCTGACGCTGGATACCAACGACACTACAGGAGTTGTCCGCACGATGAAAAATCTGATCGACAGCCAACGTCCGGATCAACTGGAAAACTCTGAATTCTTTGTGACATCTAACGTGATGCGTATTTTCAAGGACTTCACACAACAGAAGGATAACCACATCGCTCAGATGATCATGATGGACGGCAAACCGGAGTATTACTTGGAAGGCTACAAGATCACCGAGTTGCCTCACGTATCAGCATCTATGACTGCTGACACAACCAAGAAGAAGGCGTTTATTGCGTTTACTCCGAAAACGAACATCCAAATCGTGCTGGAAGACAGCAACGTGAACATAAAACCGTTCCTGCAGGACGCTCAGACACGTAAGTACTACTCTACTACTGTCTTCGCTGCTGACGTAATGGTAGCTGTTCCGGGAATTTTGAAACTTGCGACTGCAGGGAGCTAACCTTAAAACTGAAAACAATGGCATGTCTAACTAAACTCAATAAGGCTATCGTTTTCGGTTGTGCTGGAGGAGCTATCGGTCTGTCCGATCTCCTCCTAGTTAACAAAATTGACATACAATCTATCACCGTAGTGGATAACGAGGTAACAGCGATTACTTTAGTTCCCAAAGCAAAAGCTTACGCAGTCGACTGCTACAAGAACGGTGTTAAGATCGCAGAAGCTATCCGATCCTTAGATGCCGCCAATGGCGTGGAGCAGACAGTAAACGTTACTGTTTACGACAAGACCAAAGATGGCGCAAGAATCGTGGAGTCCCTGCTAAATGGCAAATTTGTTGCTTTCGGCAAACTGAAAGACGGTGGTGTTATAAAGGTAGCCGGAGGGCTGGCTGGCTTGGAAGCCGCAAGCGCAGACTCCGACACATCCTCAGCAGGAGGATTTACTACTGTCACGTTGAAAACTCCGGACGGAGGAAGAGGCGACTCTGTGATGGTAGCAAGCACAACTGCTTGGACTTATCTTAATGCTAACAAAATAACCGGGTAACTATGGGATGTATAAGTAATATTACAGGTGCTATAACCTATGACTGCTTAGGCGGTGCTGTTGGGATTGCCGATCTGCTGCTGATCAACTACTCTGACGTTCAGTCTGTAGCCATCAACGCAGGAGAAGCGACCATCACGCTGGTAGACAGCGCAAAACCTGTGAGAGTCGCATCCATCCGGAAGGGAGCTAATGCGACCGAAGCAGTAAGATCAAACGAAAATGCGCCAAATGCGCTGGAACAGACCGTTAACTTTACGGTGTATAAGAAAACGAAGGTAGAAGCCAATTTCGTGAACACAATCATCAACTCTCGACTCGTAGCGGTTGCCAAGATGGTGGAAAACGGAGTTTACCGGATATTCGGTCCGAATTACGGCTTGGAAGTATCGGCATTGGAAGAGTCAGCTAACGAAAACGGTGGATTCACTGCCATCACGCTGTCAACTCCGGAAAATGTGCTGGGAGAACCAAGAGCAGTGATTACGGAAAGTATTTGGAACACATTAGTAGCTAAAGCAGGATAATATGGCATGTATCAAGAAAATAACAGATGATTTGGCTTTTGACTGTAACAACCCCAGTCTGATTGCAGGTATTGTGGGGGTAGCGGAGGCTATCATAATCAACTTCGAGGATGTGTCTAGCGTTTCTGCTACACCATCCACAGGCAACGCATTGATCACGCTGAAAGCCGGGACAAAAGGCTACACTATCCAATGCGTCAAAAACTCAGTGCAGATCACCGAAGCCGCACGAGCAAACGATAACGCTCCTACTATGCTGGAGTTGACCGCAAACATCAAGTTGCTGTCTGCCCTTCCGGTAGTAACGTACATCAACGGATTGCTCTCCGGATCGTTCCTGCTGGCTGTCAAGACGAAAAATAATCAGTACTACCTTCTCGGAGCACATTCTCCGCTCGAAGTATCTGACATGGCTACGGACAGCGCAACAGATGGCGTGACAACTGCGACTCTTAAAACTCCGGACGGTGCATGCGGTGACTACCGTTACAGCATCACACGCGAATTGTACAACAAACTTAAAACGAAAGCATAATGGCTAGGAAGAAAGCAACTAAAGATATCCAGCCTGTCAGACAACTTGTCACTTTGACAGACGAAGTAGAAATGCTGATGCTATGCAAGAGTATCACGCATTTGAAACTTGACCCTACCTGCCACATGGATCGCAAGTATGCGAAAGATTGGTACGAGAAGCACTACATCACAGGCATCCATGCCCGTTACGTGATGAAGCCGGGTCTTACCATCAATCACGTAGGTGACGGAATCATGTATCGTGCATTTAACTGTACCGATGCCATTGCGGTTCGCATCATGAAAGAAAACAAGGATTACGTAGACTACTTCGAGGATTTGGGTGAATTCGTCATGCCTGGTGCAGACATGCCTACAGTGATTCCGGAGACTCCGCAGGACGATCCTATAGTAGAGGAAGACCAGCCTACAGTGATTCCGGAAACTGAGGACGACAAACCACAGGTTGAGGAAGCACCGAAGGAAGAAGCACCGAAGGAAGAGGAAGCACCTGCTGCTCCCGAAGACGATAAGGTGCTGGAAGACCTTGAGAAAGAACTGAACGAAGAAAAGTAATCAAACCATTTAGTGATGATAGCGCACAAGAAAGTAAATGTAGTAATAGACAGGGCTTTAAAGACGAGCGCACGCACGAATGAGAAAGTTGTGGGATATGGGGAAGGAAACCTGTATCCCCAAATTATATCAGAACTCATTTATGCGAGTAAGACAGCCGCTTTAAGCACCGAGAGATTGTCAGAAGCAATCGAATGCGAGGGATTCTTGCATGAGGAATTCGCTAACCTTGAGAATGCCTATGGGGACACGCTGAACGATGTGTTAAACTCCATAGCATACGACATCGCACGATTTCGGGGTGCTGCGCTTATCGTCCAATACGGAGGCGATTACCGTCCGAAGGCTGTCTACCATGTTCCGTTTGAATACGTTCGTGCCGGGCTGAACAAGGACTATCTGACGAATCCCGTTATCCACAAGTACGTGGTATTTAATAACTGGGAACGGCAGAACATCAAAAGCACGACTCTTGAGAAGACATCGGTGACCTACCCGGCATTTGATCCGGATAACTTCGCTGACGAATGCGAGTTTTACGGTGGCATCGAAAACCATCCCGGTCAGTTGCTCTACATGAATTTCTGTACCACCAAGCCCTATCCTCTTTCACCGTTCCACGCAGTGCAATCCGAGATGCAAGCCGAAGCGATGAATTCTACCTACGTGGAACGCACGCTGACACGAGGCTTCCACATGTGCAAGATTGTCTCCCACGGTGATTTCACTGATGAGAACGAGCAGGACGACTTCGTGAAGGGAATGCGTGACATCATGGGTGCTGAGGGTGCTGGTGCGATAGTGATGGTCCGTGATGACAACACGATGGTCCCACAGTCCCGTCCATTTATTAAGGTGGATGATTTGGGAACACCGATTGACTCTAACCTGTACAAAGCCTACTGCGAGCCGCTCAAGAAGGACATCGCTTCACAGGCTTACAACATACCGATCCCGCTTGTCGACTCTTCGCTCATCTCGTTCTCCAACGCTTCCGGAGAAGTTGTGAGGGAGATGCAGAAGGTCTACCGAAGATCAACCGTTAAATTACGTAACAAAATCAGCCGTGAACTGGCTAGAGTTTTCGATGTTCCCAAAGAATTTTGCGAAATCCGAAACGAACTTGAGGAAACCGAAACGGCTACAATACCTAATTCTTAAACGATATGGCTAACTTTGCAAATGTGATCAAGAAATTCCGGGATATCTTTAATATCGCTGCAGATGTTAAAGATGCCGAGATCAACAAGGTCATCCAAGAAGCCGATAAACTCGACATCAAACGGGGGCTGTGCGGTGATACATTCGTCAAAGTTCCTGCCTTTTTTGGTGGAGGCTTGGATGGCGGAGACATTCCGGATTCGTCTACTTCGGACGATGCCTATTCGCTCACCGTTGACGTGGGTGATGAGTCTTACGAAATCGTCCCACTGTCCACAATCCTGTGCTATTATGCCTTTGCACGATACGTCAAGGACGCTGATCAGAAAAGCACATCCACAGGATTCAAGATTCCCGGCTATTCGGCATCGGTGATCGTTCCGGACAACTCTAAAAGTAGACGCTACGAAGCAGAAAAGGGAAAAGCGGATTCATTTTTAGAGGACTTCCACACTGTTTACGAAAAGTACAAAGAAACTATTAAACCACAAGAAAACGAGTGCTGCAAGCCTCAGAAATACCGCATATGTTTTATTAACTAACACATATATAGTATGAAAAGTGGAATGAAAGAAGACCTACAGATATTTACAGCTATCGGGATGCTGGTTTCGGGAGTTGTACTATGTTACTTAGGCTTCTTTAGATCCGGAGACGGTTCAATCCATGAGTCGGTGTTGTGGTATTTTGCCCAATGCCTCATTTGGGCTGGATCAATCTTCGGTATAAGCATTTACGTTCGTGGGAAAATAGAGAGTTATTTCAAAAACTTTAACATCGGTGAGAACCGAAAGGAAGAGGAGACTAAAGATGGTAAATAATACTAATAAGGTAGACGCAATCATTATCCATTGTAGTGCTACACGTGATGGACAGGACATCGGAGCTAAGGAGATTGACGCAATGCACAAGCAGCGTGGTTTCAACGGAATCGGTTACCATTACGTGATCCGCTTGGACGGAACTGTAGAACCTGGAAGGAGTGAAACCGCCATAGGTGCTCACTGCAACACAAAAGGCTTCTCAAGAGAGTCGTACAACCGTCATTCGATCGGTATCTGCTACGTAGGTGGGCTGGATAAGAACGGGAAAGCGAAAGATACCCGTACACCGCAGCAGAAGGAAGCTTTGATCAATCTTATCAACGATATTTGCAGACGTTACCCGATAGTCGAGTTGCTGGGGCATCGGGACACATCTCCGGATTTGAACGGAAATGGAGAAGTAGAACCAGCAGAGTATATTAAGGCGTGCCCCTGCTTCGATGTTCGGAGCGAATACGGGCTGCTGAAGAAGGACGTAGTAATCACACCGTGAGAAAGTATTTGATTATCGCATGCCTGCTGCTAGTAATAGCAGTGGGCTTCCTTTTTAATAAGGTAGAGCGACAGAAGGTCGAACTGGACCGTAAACAGAACAACATCGAAGCCTTGAATCTTGAGGCTACGCAGTATAGGACGGAAAGCGGTAAGTTAGCTGAGCAAATACGCTCGCTGTCCTTGAAGAAATCGGAGCTAGAGCTATTCAACTCCGACTTGGAAGAGACCGTGAAGGACTTGAAGATAAAACTCCGGGATGTCAAGGCAGCACATACTGTGGAAACCAAGCTAGAAATCCGCACCGTTACCAAGACGATCCGGGATACTATTCCCGGTGTTTACCGATTCGAATACTATGACGGATGGAATAGAATAGCCGGAAGAGTATCTCCGGATTCTACAGAAATTAACAATTCATCAGTGGATTCACTTACCGTAATCAACCATGTCAAGCAGAAACGGTTCTTGTTCTTCCGAATGGGCAAGCCTAAGATACTGACTACCGTAACTAACAGAAATCCTAAAAACAGGCTTCACGTGACGTTTTCAGCCAATTTTGACTGATTTGTAATGTAAATACAGAAGTTTAGAAATGCATCTGTGCAACATAACTCACTGCAAATCAAGTAGATGAAAACCATGCATAGATGTGCATTGTTGATTATTCTCCCATCTATGCAGGATAACCTACTGATTTATAGATATTTGCATTAATGCATAGATAAAATGAGGTATTATTAAATATATGAAAACGGGTATGTTGTAATTATATATTATCGCACACACCATATTTATGTATATTATAGAAAAATCCGATTTTATCTATGCATCAATGCATCAGATTGATTTGCAGGCAGTTACAACGAATAGATGCCAATTTCCATCTATGCACATCGATGCACGCCAACTGCAACTATCTGATTTGCAGAGAATTACATCACATCGATAGAATTACATCGCATCGATAGATTTTCATGCTAATAAACGTTAAATACAGAAATTATTTTGTGCAAATTGTTGCAGATTAGAATAAAAGCCGTACCTTTGTCAGCGTAATCGTAAACCGATAATCAGACGTTCAGTCACCTATGCTTGACTGAGGAAATAAGTGTGGTGAACAGAAGGACCACTACGGAGATAGACGGACTCGCTGAATTTAAAAACCGAAAGCAATGGGGAAAAAAGTGAATCTATGTGCGCTCGAAAAGTTTTATTATGATGCTGTAACGGAAGGCATAGCACGATGCAAGTCAGCCATCGAAGCATTTAATAAGTTTTCATCCCCATTGCGCCTCACAGTGAAGGAGGTATTTGCAAGGCATCTAGTATTAGAGTTTTTTGGAGAAGAATTTGAATACCCAATAAAAGACTTTATCGTAAAGACTGCCGAATTGTACCACCCGATCTACGAGAGGGCTAGGGAAAGAGCGTATGTAGATTTTTTAAGGAGTTACAGAAAACCAAAAAAGTCAATTGAATTTATGGAGAATCAAGAAAAAAAATTAGAACTGATCACGGTCAGCGAGGCTGCCCGGATGTTGGGCCTTACCGAGAATGCGGTACGTTACAGAGTAAAACAAGGCTATCTCAATTCCTATCGTAACATGAACGGTGCGTTGAGACTTAGCAAAGTAGAGATAACAGAAAAATATTTAACATTTAAAAAACAGTAATCATGAAAGTAGAAATTAGTATTGACAGAGAAACGAAAGTTTATGAGTTGCAGACCATAGCTGAATTCGCAGCTAATTTGGCGATCCGCAAATCACGTGAAGAAGGACCTGTTGCTCCTGCACCTAATCCATCTCAGAAACCGAACATCTCGGAAGACAAGGAGAAGTTCGCGAACTTGACTAAAGATATTCCCGGTGTGAAAGCCGAAGAAACCGTAATAGACTCGTCCAGCGAGGCGAACAAGGCTGAAGTTATCGTTGACGACAAGTCAGCAGTAGAGGAAGTATTCGAAGGAAACGAGGAAGCCAAGAAAGCGGTTACCGAGATGTCTGAAAAAGAACTAGCTGCCATGCCAACAGACAAGCTGGTGAAAATCCTCACTGAAGTATACAATGCCGATCCGTCAGAATATCCCGGAAAGAACACTAACGCTAAACTGCGCAGACTACTGATGAGCGCATCGAAGGGCGAATTGGAAGTACCTATCCAAGAAACAGAACAGGTGGTAGAAGAAACTAAGGCAGAACCAGCTAAGGAACAGGTAGCCGAAACAGCAGAAGATGGGGAAATGCCATTCGATAAGGAGCTAGCTGAAGAACCGAAAGAGGAAATCACCATCGATATGTGCCGCAACGAAGCACGCCTCAAGATCAAGAAGGATCGTGACGCTGTCCTCAAGGTCTTCAAGTCTTGCGGATGCTCGACATTCGCTACGCTGAGAGAAGCCGATTACGCTAAGTTCTACGCAGCAGTAAAAGCAATCTAATATGGCTGATATAAATCATGGGGAGCGTGACCACGCTCTTCTCTCACCGTCAAGTTCGAAGAGATGGCTTAATTGTCCGCCATCCGCTAGGCTAGCCGAATCGGTGGAAAACAAGAGCAGCGTGTATGCTGATGAAGGAACGCTGGCACACGAGATAGCTCAGAATGCGTTGGAATGGTGGGACAGAGGCTTGTACTATCCGGAGATAGACGAAATGCCAGTTCCCGATGATCTAGCGAAAAGCCCTTACTTCTCCGAGGACATGGTGAGGCATGTCAAAAGCTACGTAGACTTCGTGGTAAACGAGTACTACTTCATGCAGAAAAGAGGAGAAGGTGGTCATGTGGTAGGCTATCGGGAAGCGACCTTTGACTTGAGCAAGTACATCCCGGAATCCTTCGGTAGCTCCGATGCTACGCTGATAAGCCCTACGGTCATGCATGTGATCGACTTGAAATACGGTGCTGGCGTGAAGGTCTCAGCCCAAAACAACACGCAGTTGATGATCTACGCTCTCGGAATGCTGAACACCGTTCCGGAAGGCAGAATAAAGGAAGTCCGGATGTCGATCGTACAGCCTAGATTGGACCACTACGACACGTTCACCATGTCGGCCGATGACTTGCTAGTGTGGGGTGAGGAAGTCTTGAAACCGAAGGCTAAAATAGCTTGGGAAGGGGGCGGAGAACAGAAGATCGGAGACCACTGCCAGTTCTGTCCGCTCAAGGCACAATGCAGAGCGCAATACGATGCGATCACCAGTGACTTCGAAGAGGAATGCGAACCGATGCTCATGACAGACGAGGAGATTGTCGAAATGATCGGCAAGATAGACCGATACCGTGGCTGGATCAACTCATTCGACCAGTTCGTCTACAAAGAGGCTATGAACGGCAAGAAATGGGCTGGATACAAGCTAGTGGAAGGTCGGTCCTCCCGTAAGATCACCGATCCCGACAAGGTCCGTAACGAACTGCTGGACGAGTATCTTGAGGATGAGATCATGAACATCAGCTTGAAGGGCATCACAGATCTTGAGAAGCTATTAGGCAAGAAGGTTTTCGCTGCACGATTCGGCAAATATCTTCAGAGTCAGCCCGGTGCGCCTAAACTAGTACCGGAAAGCCATCCAGGAACAGAATATAACTCACTATCTGATTTCGATGTCGAAAGCTAATAAACGTTAATATTTTGTTCAAAATTTGGCGAATTCAAATAGACGTTATATTTTTTGCGTCATCAAAGTTAAACAAGTATTGTTAACAACTTAAAAAACAAAAATCATGGGAAAGAAATTAATCCTAAAAAATGTAAGATTCTCATTCGTGAGAGTATTCGAAGCGGAAGACCGTTTCAACCAGGGCAAATCAAAGTACGAAGTGACCATCTTAATCCCGAAGACTGACAAGGAGAACATCAAGAAGGTTGCCGCAACCATTAGGGAGTTGCAGAAGGAATACCTTGCGGAACATCCGAAATGCAATGGTAAGTTGCCCGGTGACCCATCAAAATGGAATCCTATAAAAGACGGTGACGACAACATTGAATACGATGGATTCGAAGGAACGTACTACATTCGTGCTTCCCGTGACGAATCAAAAGGTCGTCCGGTTATCATCGACAGGCACAAGCAGCCGATCACGCAGAAAGAGGATTTTTACTCCGGATGCTGGGGAGTCGCTTCAATCGATGCTTACTCATTCGATCTGATCGCAAACAAAGGAATCACGTTCGGCTTGAACGGTGTTCAGAAGGTGAAAGATGATGAAGCCTTCGGAGGTGGGGGATCAGCTATCAACGACTTCGATGAAGAGGACGATGATACGGACAATGACCCGATCTTCGATGAAGACCTTCCGTACTAAAACAAAGAAACTTTTAATTTATAACTTAAATTTCTATTCATTTATTATTAACTAAATTTTATTATTTAACTAAGTAAGTTGGCGCAAATGTGGATAGCGGATGGGGGTAGAAGACATCCGCTATCTTTTTTAAAAGAAAGGACAACATATGAGAAATGTTTACATAGACTTCGAAACCTATTCCCCCGAACCGATCAAGACGGCTGGGATGTACAGGTATACGGAGCACCCCGATTTCGAAATCCTGCTGATAGGTTACGCCATAGAGGATGAAGACCCGAAGATAATCGACCTAGTGAACCTAGATGACCCCCTACCGTTTTTCAGACTGGTACAGGAATCGGACGTTCTGATCCATGCACACAACGCCACCTTCGAACGCTTGTGTCTTCGTGCCTATGGCTTCAATATTCCGGCAACCAAGTTTCGCTGCTCCGCCACGAAAGCCCTGTACTGCGGATTCCCCGAAGCGCTGGGAAAGGTCTCGGCAGCCATGAAACTGGTAGACGGTAAGCTAGACACGGGTAGCGCATTGATCAAGTTATTCTCGTGCCCACAGAAGGACGGATCACGCATCTTCCCGGAGCAATACCCGGACAAATGGGAAGACTTCAAGACTTATCTTAAGTATGACGTTCTGTCTGAACGTGAGATAGACCGCAAGCTGGCACACATCGAAATGCCGGAATCGGAAATCGAACTGTACGGGATCGACCAAGACATCAATGACAGAGGAACAATGGTGGATGTCCAGCTAGCCCGGAACGCTGATGCCATATATACCGAATACTTGAAACGACTGAACGAGAAGATCAAAGCTAAATACGGTATCACGTCACTTAAATCCGGCAAGCAGATCAGCGCATTCGTGGAAGAGCGTAGCGGTAAGTTCTACGAGTCAATCAACAAGAACAACATCAATCAGATCATGGAGGAATGCAATGACAAGGACGTTACCCGTGTTCTGACAGCCCGGAAGATCGCTTACAAGACATCCATCGCAAAGTACGCAGCCATGCTGAACTGCCTGTGCAAAGACGGGTCGGCAAAAGGGTTGTACCGCTTTTACGGAGCTAACCGGACAGGTAGATGGGCAGGACGCACCGTCCAGCAGCAGAACCTTCCGCAGAACCATCTAGAGGAACTTGAGAAGGTGCGTGAGGACGTGAAGAATATGGACCTTGACGAACTGATGCTGTTCTACGACAACATCCCGTCCATCCTGTCGCAACTGATCCGTACAGCCTTCATCGCCCGTGACGGCCACATATTCCGGGTAGCTGACTTCTCAGCCATCGAAGCCCGTGTGATAGCTGTGCTGGCTAATGAGACTTGGCGAATCGAGACGTTCCGCAGAGGAGGTGACATCTACGTGACTTCTGCCGCCCGTACCTTCAATATGAAGGAATCGGAATGCGGAAAAGGAACGCCTTACCGCCAACAGGGAAAGGTCACAGAGCTAGCTCTAGGCTATGGTGGATGGGTCGGAGCGATCAAGACGATGGACCGTGACGGAGCGATCCCGGAAGAAAATATTAAAAACATCATCCTTAAATGGCGTGACGCATCTCCGAAAATTGTATCCTTGTGGCGCATCTTAGAGGAATCGGCTAAAAGGGCTATCTTGGCGAAACGGGACGTACCCGTCAATATTGATGGTAAAATTATCTGCCATTTCTATTGGATACCGCAATACCGGACGCTCGCATTGCGCTTGCCATCGGGAAGATCCTTGCACTACCCATATGCTTCTATCAAGAAGAAAACGGTCCGTTACGATAACGGTGACAGCAGGGAGATAGAATCCATTCACTACATGGGGTTGGATCAGACATCCGGCAAATGGGTAGAACTGGATACCTACGGTGGAAAGCTAACCGAAAACTTGGTACAGGCTGTTTCCCGTGACCTGCTGGCAAGCGCAATGAGAAATGTCTTGAGCATCGGTGAGGAAGAGATGATCGGGATCGTGGGTCACATCCATGACGAACTGATAACCGAATGCTTGGAAGACTCGGACATAACGCTGGATGACGTTTGCATAGCGATGTCCGTACTACCCGATTGGGCAAAGCCGTTCGACATACCCCTAAGAGCAGAAGGATTTAACAGTTACTTTTACAAAAAGGATTAATTATATATGTTGGAAAAAATTTCTATATCAGTTGCAGGTTCTTCCAAAAGCACCAATTGGAAGAGAAAGACCTATACTTGGGATGCTCTCGTAGATGAGTTATCGAAGCCCAAGATGGTCGGAAGCGAGACTATGAGAGAATTCGACAGGCTGGCGAAGTCAGAGAAAGCGATCCGCAAGGATGTCGGTGGCTTCGTAGGCGGAACTCTAGCTGGCGGAAGACGCTCCAAAAATTCAGTAACAGGCAGATCACTTATCACATTAGACGTTGACTACGGAGAAGACGATTTCTTCTTCGACTTCACCATGAAATTCTCTTGCGCTGCTGTCATCTACGGCACAAGATCGGACCGTCCCGGCAAGCGCAGATTCCGTCTGATCATACCGATGGACCGAGAGATCGACAACCGTGAGGAGTACGAAGCAGCCAGCCGCAAGGTAGCGGAGATAATGGGCATCGAACTGTTCGACCCGACTACCTTCCAAGCCGAACGCCTCATGTACTGGGGATCAGTATCTAAGGACCAAGAATTCTACTTCGAGAGACAAGATGGCGAGGCGTTGAACGTAGACGAGTTGCTAGACCTGTACGGAGATGGTGATGCATGGAAAGATGTCCGTCTGTGGGCGTTTACCGACAACGAGGAGCAAACGATCCGCAGCACTGTTTCAGAGGCTGGAGAACCGACCAATAAGCCGGGCATGATCGGAGCATTCTGCCGGGTATACACCGTACAGGAAGCCATTGAGAAATACCTGTCTGACGTTTACGAAGAATGTAGCTATGACCGTTACACATATAAAGGAGGATCGTCCGCAGCCGGAATGATCGTGTACGATGACAAGTTCGCTTACTCCCACCATTCCACTGACCCCATCGGTGACGGTCACGTATACAATGCCTACGATCTTGTTCGCATCCATCTGTTCGGTCATCTCGGTAAGGAGGAAAGCGAGCATGCGATGGCTAAATTGGTGCAGGAGGACGAGTCATGTCTCCGTGAGTTAGTCGCTGCCAACGACTGCTTGGATGACTTCGATGACGTGTCCGATGAGTCGGCGGAAGAGACTGAGGAAGTGCTGGATTGGGACCTTGACAGCAAAGGACGCAAGGAGGTGACTATCCGCAACTTCGTCAACGCATTCCGCACCGATCCTCTGCTCAATAACTTGCTAGCATATGACCAATTCCGTGGAGTCATCGTGTATACTCGCAAACCGTTCTTTGACAGCAGTAAGGACAAGGGAGGCATCTTCGATGACACCGCAGAGTCAATTATCCGCAACCGTATTGAAACAGCCCACGGTATATATTCTACAGGAAAGATGTGCGATGCCATCGAATATGTAGCCAACAAAAATGGTTTCCACCCGATCAAGACATACCTTGACTCACTGGTGTGGGACGGCAAGCCGCGTGTCGACATGTTCCTCCAAACCTACATGGGTGCTGAGGATTCTATATACACAAGAGAGGCGTTCCGCAAGATGCTGGTAGCTGCGGTTGCCCGAATCTACGAGCCGGGAACGAAGTTCGATACCGCTCTGATCATGGTTTCTCATCAAGGTGCAGGTAAGTCAACGCTGGTGCAGCGATTGTCGAAGGGGTGGTTTAATGACTCCATGATATCTATGGAAGGAACTAAGGCTTACGAGTCAATTCAGAATGCGTGGCTGGTGGAGCTAGCCGAGTTGTCAGCCGTCAAGAAGTCAGACATCGAAGTCATGAAGAACTTCCTCTCCAAACGTGAGGATACGTATCGTGCTGCCTACGCCAAGCGTATCAAGACACACAAACGCCAATGCGTATTCTTCGGGTCGACCAACGAGGACAAGTTTCTCAAGGATCAAACGGGAAACAGACGATTCTTCCCGGTTGCCGTGAAGTGGAATCCCAACAGCCACTACCTGTTCGAGAAATCCTTCGAGGACACCATCGACCAGTTATGGGCAGAGGCTAAGGAACTGTATGACGCAGGAGAAAGTCTGATCCTCTCCAAGACAGCCGAGAGCATCGCCAAGGGCATACGTGAGGAGTACACAGAAGTATCTTCTATGCATGGTCTGATCGAGCGGTTCGTCAACTTGAAGTTCCCGAAAGATTGGGACGATTGGATATATGCTGACCGGAGAGATTTCGTGGACGGTCTAGGAGTATTCGAGGAAGGAACAGAGGCAAGGAAGGAATTCTGTGCATTCGAAGTATGGTGCGATGGGCTTGGTCTTCCACGGAAAGATTTCACTACATCTAAGGCTAGGGAAGTTGCTGGGTCTCTCAAGAGGCTGGGCTTCGTCCGAAACGGACAGCGAAATGTTAATATTTACGGTAGGCAGTCAATTTACACACGTATAATTTCGGAGACTGAAGATTAATACATATCTTTGCGTCACTGAATTTAAGGGTATAACTTGTGTCTTGTACTACTGACAAGAAGATTTAGGCTGAGAGCGGTTAACATTTCACTTCTTTATGTTTGTCATGCATATTTTTCCTCCCGTATCCTGCTGTGAAGCCCGATACGGGAGGTTTTTTATTAATGGACGTTAATACGGGATTCTGTACACTAACGAATGTTAATAATTTATTCAAAATTTGGCAAATTCAGAAACCTGCCCTATATTTGCATCATCAAAGTTAAACAAGTAGTAACAATTAAAAAATGTAAGATTATGAAAACGATTACAGTAAAAGTGAAGTTTAAAATACCCGAAGTGAATAAAACGAAAACCGTTAAAGTAGGGCTGGATTTTCCAAAATTGACAATTCCGTGTTTTGCCGAAATAGTAGACAAGATTTATAAAACCAGCGACCCGAAATTAAACGAACTGTTCGGAGTAGGTTACATAATCGGAGTAGAACAGATATTTAATTAGTCATTAACCGGACGGGCAACCGCCCACAAAAATAAAAACAATCATGAAAAAATTATTTACATTATTCGCATTAATCTTAGTATCAATCGCGGCAACTGCGCAGATCAAGCAACAGGAAAAGTCAGAAACGATCGGATCATACCGAATGGGCATCATCAAGCTAACCGAGAATAACGGTCAGTACGCCATCAAGGGACAGACCAAACAGTTCGTAGATACTCGCTTGGTAGTTGATCTAGGAAACGAGGAACAGGCTATCGCCATCCTACAATCAATGATAGACTACAAAGGTGATAACGGGAAGTCTGTCGATCTAAATAATCCCAGCATGAACGTAGCCAGGTATCTAGGTTCTATGATGGGAGGCTGGGAAATCGGAATCACCGACATGTATGCCACATCCGTAGTGGTCAGCAAGGGAGAGATGAAGAAGATGATCAAAACCATAAAAGACAGATAATCATGCGAGGACCAATTGACAGAATAGAGGTCCCGGTAGGTGGAGAATACAAATTGTGTGACGGGACAGTGATGATATGTGAAGCGGACGAAGGTCCTGTGTCGATAAGATATTGCTGCGATTGTCCGCTTATGTTCGGCAAAAGGAAACAGGAGTACGGGATGAGATGCTCCGATTTCCGGTGCGGAGGAAACATGAGATCAGATAAAAAAGAAACTCACTTTAAACTTAAATAATTATGGCAACAAAAAGAATTACAGTCACTATGGCTGAAGAAGCCGCATCAAAAATGACCCAACCGATCAAAGATCACATCGCTCTTCTGAGGAGAAAGGCATCGAACATCATAAAAGCTGAATACCTAAAGATCCCTAAAGATCCCTAAATACGCATATCTTGAGGAAGTAGGCAGCAAGTATACGAGATTTTTCAACAGAGTAAGAAACGCTAGGCTTACATACATGACCTTATGTCTTGATTGGACATTGATAGATGATTGCAGATTGATAGCTGGGTCATGTGAAAACAGAACCGTAATTCCCTGCACCGAGGAGACGATCCGAGTAGTAGATAGAATTTCCCTTGAAATGGAGGAAGCCAAAAAGGATTACGAGAGTACCTACAGGTCAATCGGCAACGCCATCCTTAAATGCGGAAACATGCGTGTCTTGAAGAAGGAATACCCGGAAGCCTACGATACAGAATCCCCGAAGTCGAAGACTAACACAGCGTTACAGTTACCATTAGAATCAATCAACAAAATCCTTTCGAAGTATGAAAAAGATATTTAACTTTGCATGGAAAGCCACAGCGTTCGTACTGACCTGTGCAGCAATAACAGCATACATTTTATTGATCTGTAATCCTAATTAATATGTTACTAATAGAACGAGTTACCCTTGTAAAAGGAGACATCAAGGAATCAATCACTAAGGTTCCCATAGCGGTGGAAGGTCTTACACCGGAAGAATTTAAGGCTAACGTCATGGCGTTGTTTCGCTGCGACCGAGTATTACTAACCTACACAGTAAAGGAGGAAGGCGATGAGAACAAGGATTAAAGAATTCAGAAATAAAAAATTCAGAAATAAAAAAGGGAAAGTTTCCTTCTACGTCGTGCAGGAACTGTGTGATGACGGAGTGTTCCGCACCATTAATGGTGGGATGTGCGACACCAAAGAGCAAGCCGAGAAGGTTCGTAAATCGTATAAAGCCGTGGGGAAATTAGTGTGGCAGCTCAACGAGAATTATGACGGGCACGCTATCCTGCACTTCCCCCAAGTTCCAACCATGCGACTATCAGAAGAAAGATGAAGAAGGACGAGACTAGCGAGAAGGTATTCGAAAGGACCCTGTCTAAGTACGTAGATGATCAAGGTGGGATGGCAGTCAAGCTGCTGTCCCAATTCATCAAAGGATTGCCGGACCGGATGTTCCTTCTGAAGAAAGAGCAGGTGGTCTTCGTGGAATTCAAGAGCACCGGGAAGAAACCTACCAAGATACAGGATTACATCCACAGGAAGCTAAATGATCTAGGATTCGTGGTTCTCGTGGTGGACAGCGTAGAGTCATACGAAATGGCTAAGAGAATTATAACTAACATGCTAAAAGTAAAGGAAATAATTTATGGATACAAGTAAAGAAGAACTTAGACAAAAACTGATGTCAGAATTGGTCAATAAGCAAGGATTCGTTACATGCAGAGGATTCGAACTATTAAAACGATCAAAAGAATACTCAATGTTTCTTACCTTTTCCACTGGTGAGATAATTGCGGAACTTGTAATATATTCGGGTAATTCTATGGTGAGGAAAGTAATGTTCCGTACCCCATACCCCGAAACGGTATCCACGCTTCTGATAGTTATCCGGTCCGGGCTGAAAGGTGCGATGGTGGAGAACGCTAGAAAACTGGCAGAAGATTCTTTGAAAAACCTTTTGCCTTACGATTAATAGTTATTATATTTGCAACGAATTAAAATAAAATAAAATAAAATAAAATAGTTATGGCAGAAGATTTCAACAAAAGACTGAAGACCGACCGCATCAAGTTGTTTGTCGATGTGGTCACCAAGATGGCGAACGATACCCCAGCAGGAGGATACGCCATAGGCGAGGCTATCGGAAGCCTTCCGGACAATCTGAAGCAGTTCCTCCTATCCGAGATACCCGACAAGATCATCCGTGCCGAGTATTCCCGAAGAGACTTGGGAAACCTTGAGGACGCATGCGTGACACAGGGGAAGGACGAACTGATCGAGACATTCCGTTCCGAAATATACAACAACAATAAGTTACATACGATAGCTGATCTGCTGGGGACAGACTGTCTCCGTCCGGACCTTGTGGAAACTGCGGAGGCGCTAGTCAAACTTTTTCCGGAACACTGGACTATCGAGGAGCTATCGGAAGAAATTTACGCAAGGAGTTTAGGATTATGAAAAGAAGATTAGAAAAATACAGGGAGAAAAGTAGAATGAAAACTTATACTGAGTTATTAAGAGGAGTGAAAGATTTCGCTGATGAGAATTTAGGAAAGAAATTCGTTATCACGAAAGGACGTTTTGAGGGCGAGACAGTAACCGTAGCCGGGTATACCAAGCAAGACTTATATGACCGGATAATCCTAGACGCTGACCCTATGCAAAGTTATTGGCATGTTGGTATAGAAGACCTAGAGGAATGCTAAGCAGATCACAGTTACATAAGTATCAGTTACAGGGGGTAGAGCACATAAAGGATAATCCGGAATGTGCTCTATTTCTCGACATGGGGCTGGGGAAGACCGTCACCACGCTGACAGCCCTGTCCGATCTCATCCAGTACTTCGAAGTCGGGAAGGCTTTGATCGTAGCCCCCAAACGTGTTGCCGAAGTGACGTGGGCTGACGAGATAGCTAACTGGGCGCATCTGAATAACCTGCGTGTCTCCGTAATCGCAGGGAACGCCAAGAAGCGTGCTGCGGCTGCCCGTGCCGATGCCGACATCTACACGGTAGGTCGTGACAACTTGGTTTGGCTGCTGGAGAACTTCGGTGGTGTGAAGCTCCCGTATGACTGCATCGTGGTGGACGAGTTGTCCTCGTTTAAGAATCACCAATCCGAACGATTCAAAGCCATGAAGAAGATCAGACGATACGCCAACCGGGTGATCGGTCTGACGGGTACACCAGCACCCAACGGACTCATCGACCTGTGGGCGCAGATGTTCGTCATAGACGGAGGCAAACGGCTTGGTCGGTCCATCACTGACTACCGGGCTAACTACTTCAAACCGGGTGCTCAGAACGGTGGGATCGTCTACAACTACAAGCCTCGGGAAAACACCGAGCAGATCCTCTCCGAGAAAATATCGGACATCACGCTGTCCATGAAGGCTGTCGATTATCTAGACATGCCGGAAGTAAACTACATCTATGACAAAGTGGTCCTGTCCGACAAGGAGATGACTATGTACAAGGAATTCGAGAAGGAGCAGATACTCTCGCTGCTGGGCAACGGAGATGGCGAGACCATCACTGCCATGACTGCCGCAGCCCTGTCAAACAAGTTGCTCCAGTTTGCCGGAGGAGCGATCTATGATGCGGACCGGAATGTACACCATGTGAGTGATGCCAAGATCGAAGCCCTGTGCGAGATGGTCGAGGCTTTGAACGGTGCGCCTGTCCTCATTGCCTACAACTTCCTCCATGAAGCCCATCGCATTGAGAAAGCCCTAGCCAAGTTGAAGCCCGTCCGCATTGGCGGTGACTCTAAGGGAGACGGTAATCAGATCATGCGTGACTGGAATGTCGGGAAGATCAAGGTGCTCATCGCTCATCCGGCTTCTGTGGGCCACGGTCTGAACCTTCAGAAGGGAGGAAACAACATCATATGGTTCGGGGTGACGTGGAACTTAGAGTTGTACCGGCAATTCAATGCCCGGTTGTGGCGGCAGGGTCAGACGAGGCCCGTTTTCATCCACCACATAGTGTCCCGGAGAACGCTCGATGAACGTGTTGTCAACTCGCTTCAAGGCAAGTCTAGTACACAGGATGCGTTAATAGATGCTATCAAGGAACTGGTTTCGCAGTACAAACGTTAAGCATGATTAATATTTTGTTCAAAATTTGGCAAAACCAAAACTTCTCCGTACATTTGTCATATCGAAATAAGAAACCAGTTAAATAATAAAGATTATGGAAAAGTCAAGAAACGCAGTTCAGAAGGTAGAGAAGATGAAAGAACCTGGAATCTTCGATAAATGGGTGCTCAACACGGATAAGCGGACCACGGAGTCCAATAATGTGGCTACCGTTATACAGGAGTTAAAATGTGTACAAATGAGAAATAGGTTATTATCTAAATATGCATACCTATCCGATATGATAGAAGCATCATTCTTATTCTTGGATTGTCCGGAAGGGAGACAGTTTTGGCGCGACCTAGTAGATGAATTAAGATCAGAAATTTAATTATGGTACAATTATATAGCAGAGATCAGAAAGTAGTGCGGTGCAATGATTACCGTGACTACTTGGATTGGAAGGTATCAGTGGACCTGTTTAGATGTGATGGTGTGGAAACCTATCTTCACGCTCCTAGAGCATTCGAGATGAAATACCCGTTTACCGCAGAAATAGAGACAACCTTCGAGACGTTTGTCGAGTATGATCGTAATGTCCCGGCAGGGATAGGAAAGAAAGCAATTGTTAAATTTTTAAAAGTATATTGATCATGAAGAAATTAATTAACCGGTTTAAGCAATCGAACCGATGGAAGCACTTATTCTACGGCTTCCTGGTATCCCTAGTTGCCGGATTCGCTTTCACCTGTGGAGCAGCCGCAGGGATGGAATTCAAGGATAACCAATGGGGCGGCAAGTGGGATTGGATAGACTTTTGGCTGACAGTAGCAGGGGCATGGTTCGGTCTGATGATCCGGCTACTTATTAAAAATATGTTCAACTTAGATTGGCTGTGGTTATGACGTACCAAGAATATAATGATAGGCTGAATGATATAGTCAACGCCTATAACAACGGAGAGATGAACCTTCCCGATATGCAATCCAAGCTAGCCGGGCTAGACCGGGACTATGAGAGCACTTATCCTGTTTCCACGTTCCCCGATTGGTCCAAGCGTGCCGAGGAGGCCCTTGCCAAGATGAAGGAGACACACCGGAAGGTCAAGAAAGAATGGGCACATGCCTACATTGACGGTGACAAGGTGAAAGTAAAGAAAGGGCCATCCGGTTTGCAATTAGTCGAGATGCCCGTATTAGAGGCTAGGTTACTAGCGAACGAGATATTAAGTATAACCAATAAACAAAGGAGGAAAAGAAAATGAACGAACCTATTTGCGCTGTATGTGGAGAAACCGATATCAAGAAACTGACCATGTTCAATTATGGCGTATGCCTGTGTCACCGTTGCTTGGAGATATCTGCGCATCCCTTTATCCATGATAATGCGGAACGGAAACTGAAGGAGACCGAGAAGAAGAAGAAGAAGAAGAAGAAGAAAGAATCCATGAAGGAACTGAAGGACGAAATAGCGAAGAAGATGTGGGATGAGATAACAGAGAAGATCAAGAAGAAACGTGAGGCGGATGCCAAGAAGATGGCGAAAAGTTCCGAGGAGATTGGGAAGGCCATATTCGTGGAACGGAACGACCAGCCGGAGTCAATCAACGATCTCAAGAAGGCGCTGGATAAGGTAAAGGCGGATCTGCGCACCTATAAAGCGATGTATCGGAATCGACTGGGGAAATTCACCAACCTTATGAATGAGCACAAGAAACTGACGGGGGGTTATAATAAGGTAATAAAAGCACAGGATTCGCTAACCACGAATTTCATAAATGCCCAGTTAGATGCCAGCAGATACCGAAGGAAATGCGATGAGTTGCAAGAGCAACTAGCAAGCTTTGTGAAAAGAGCAAATAGGGGGCTGCTTGCGGCTTCTGCTACTGGTCTGATCGTAGGCTTAATTTTAGGATATTTTGCGAGATGAAACCAAGGGAGGTAATTATCGGAACAATCCTCGCTGCTTTGGCGGGGATTGTTCCTCGGAGCGTTTATAGCAGGATTAGTAACCATTTTAACTGACGTATGAGTAAACAAGTAAACTTAGGACATATCGGGATGATGTTTAACGTTCATGTATTTGCCGTGTGCCGATTCCTTCGGATGCACCGTAAGAAACCTGTATCCAGGGTGCATCGTGGTAAGGTCAGCTACTACGGTCCGGCAGATCTGTTCGAAAATAAACGGGAGGATTTCGTGCAATACGTATTCGGATTGTTTGACCGAAGAAGTCCGCTTACCCGGTGCTGCTCCCGTACCGCTAAGATCAATGCTGCGATCAGCAATGAGCGGTTCGAGATGAATCGTTTTGAGGAGAAACTACAGGCTAAGGAGTCACACACGAAACGGCTGATCCGTGTATCGGACATCCCGGATACGGCGGGCGGTGCGGAGGAACACCGGATTTATGAATTCCGGCATTACGTGAATGGTGCGGTTAGTTTCTTCCGATGGACCGGAAACTCTTGGGAATTCCTGGAAGGAGAGAGAAGTTCCAAGAATAAAAAGCAGTTCGTGAAGTCGATTTGCGAGAGATACAAGGTCGCTCCGTAGGCAAGAAACTTGAGAGAATTTAAGAAGATTGATAAGTTTTCTCAATTTGCACGAATTTATAAATTTTCTCAATGTGCACAAATTGATAAATTTGGACTAAAAATACCACGAAAATTCGTTACAAAAGAAATCCTAACAGAAGTTGTAGAATGTTAAACGTAAGCTTACTCTAAGCTAAGATAAGATTAAAATAGCCCAAAAACAGGGCTTTTGTAAAGTATATTGTATACTCGTAGTTTTATATATGCAGCTAAGTTGCTACAAATCAGTTTGATGCGCAAGCTGCATAGATGTGCATTGATAATATTTTTCCCATCTATGCAGGATAACCTACTGATTTATAGATATTTGCATTAATGCATAGATAAAAGTAGTATTATTAAATATATGAAACCTTTTGATGTTGTTAATATATGTATATAATTGTATATGCAATTTAACACACTCAAAAGGTTTCGTTGATAAATATAGGAAAACATCTATGCATTTATGCACCATCAATGCATCGTATTGAGTATCAGTGAGTTACAGCGCATCGAAGATCTATGCATCAATGCAGTTATCTATGCAGGGCTGGAAAGTAGCTGTTCTAGATTCGGGGGACTCGCATTTTGCGAGGTCCTCATAATTTCGGTGGGGCCGTGATTCGCTAGGTCATCTCTACAGTTATCAAGATGGAAAGAATTTGGGGATGCTGGGAATAATGCTTATCTTTGCCGCATTAACTAGAATCACTTTATATATGAATAATATCCAAGCGAGTCTTTATAATCCGTTCTATGGCGAGGAATTGTACACGCTGTACAAGGAACGATTCGGGCATACACCGATGTTCACCGAACCCAGGCAACTTCGGGAGGCCTTCGACAACTACGTTATGTGGTGCCGCAACCATCCGATCGAATCCGTGGATTACGTGAAGAGCGGTGTGCTGGCCGGGCAGAGTTACGTGGTACGCAAGAAATTGCTGGTAACGGAATTCGGCTTCACCCAGTTTCTCGGAACTAGCTGCGACTATCTGAACACCCGTGAAAAGGGGTACAAGGAGCAGCACGAGAAATACCACGATGACGAGTCACTTGCGTTCCTTGAGGAGATCCGGGTGATCCGACAGTGGATCAGAGACGACATGGACAAAGGGGCATCTGTCGGGCTGTATGATCCGAACTACATCTCGAAGCTACGCGGACTCAAGGCATTGAGCGATGTTACCAGCAACGACGAGAAGATCACTGGCGGGCTGCGTGTTGAAGTTTTAAGCAATGATACAGCGAAACGTATGCAAGCCCTTGCGAAAGTCGCTAAGAAGCGAGAAAAACACGGTGACGATAAACTAGACGATCCGAAGGAATGAAGACAACCTATGTATTCGATAAACTCCTGGAAGCTACGGTTGACCCGAATGTCCGTGGCGTATCCAGCAGAGGCGGAACACGATCCTCCAAGACGTGGTCGATGCTTCAGCTTCTCTACATCATGGCTAGGGAATCGGAAACACCGCTCCTCATCTCCTGCGTTACGGACACGATGCCGGGCATCAAGCGAGGCATGCTCCGTGATTTCAGGCGCATGCTGCAAGACGAAGGCGTGTGGGACGACAAATGCATGAATCTGACCGATTCCATCTACTCATTGGAGAACGGGTCACAGATCGAATTCTTTGGCTGCGAGGACTCGTCTAAGGTTTTCGGTCCTGCCCGTGACATCCTGTTCGTAAACGAGGCGCAGCGTGTCCCGTTTGAAGTGTTCCGTCAGATGGCGGTGCGTACCCGGCTAATGCTCTACATCGACTTCAATCCTGTCAAGAAGTTTTGGGCACACGACTACTTCAAAGGACCGGGAATGGTCGAGATCGTGAGCACCTACAAGGACAATCCGTACTTGACTCCCGAACAGATCGAGGAGATCGAGAGAAACAGGGCTGACGAGAATTGGTGGAGAATCTTCGGTCTCGGGGAAACCGGAGGCGTAGAAGGGCTGGTTTACCCGGAATACGACATAGTTCCTAGTTTCCCGGCTGATGTTACGGGACAATGCCTGGGCTTGGACTTCGGATTCACCGGAGACCCCACAGCCATCGTGCGTGTCGGCTTCAAGGGCAGAGACCTGTACATCGAAGAACTTGAGTATCGCACAGGCATGGTCAACTGGGACATATCCGAAGTTCTCCACGATCTCGGCTTCCACAAGACGTACACCATCGCTGATTCGCAAGAGCAGAAGAGCATCACCGAGATTTCCCGGCTGGGCTGCAAGATCATCCCGTGTATCAAAGGGAGAGGATCGGTGGTTGCTGGGATCAGTGAAGTCAAGCAGTTCAAGCTACATGTAGTCGCAGGATCACGGAATGTGCAGGACGAATTCGACCAGTACTCGTGGACGCTCGACAGGATGACAGGGATGTACGACACCACGAAGCCGCAGGATGCAAATAACCACGCTATGGACGCTATTCGCTACGCAGTCGACTATCTTATAACCAAGTACCGTCCGGGTGCTAAAAATCAAAGGAAAAATGGGTAAATTCAAAAACTTCAGAAGTTACGTGGCGCATCGATGGATGCGTCCTTTCAAGCGTTTCTACGGATTCGTGAAACGCAGGATCAGCCGCAAGCAGAGGCTAATGTCACTGCTCAGTCTCTCTAACCTAAGGCCCGATGCCGTGATAGCTATGTCGCAAGATGAGAGGGCGTTAATGGACACTTTTGCAAAATTAATCGTACCTTCGCACCTAGTAACTCGGAAGGGTCGGATCATCCACGCCATCCCCGAACTTGAGGATGTGGAACTGTGGCAGATGATCGAAGCCCGGAGAGCGGAGACAGCGATCGACCGCATCAAGGGATGGTGCGGATACGTCCCGGAAACGGTGGCGGACATGATCAAGTTGTCAAAGTTTATTGAAGCCGAGTTCCATCGTGCCGACCAGCTAGAGGCTGCGCTGCTTCCACGAGGCGGAGGCAAAGCGGACACCAGCCCTATAGCGGAAGCCAAGAACATCTTGGGCATGGTTCAGATGACAGCAGAGTTGATGTCGTGCTCCTTCGAGGAAGCGAAGAAGATAAACTACTCGGACGCCATTCTCGCTATCAGCAGACGGCATGATGAAGTAGAGAGAATGAAAACTAAAACTAAAACTAAGTAATTATGAGTTGTAAGTATGACATTATCGATGAAGGCGGACGCAAGCGCATCCGGTCTCTTCGTGACTTCACGGTGCAGGACCGTCATGTATGTATCGGTGACCTCGGTGGCTACGTCTACGATGACAAGACACTGGATCAGAACTGTCCGGCATGGATCTTCAGTGGATCGCTGGAGTATCCAGGTATCCACGTCTATGACGAGGCTATCGTGGACATGGGAAGCAACGAACCGTTCGATGCTACGGCACGCATGAAACGTGTTCTGATCCACGGGAAAAGCCGGATCATGGGCATGATGCAATTCGAGTCAGCCAGTACTAACGAAGTAGCGCAGACCCCTGCGATGTACGAGCAGGGCTATTACGAAGGATACGCTGGTGTTCCCTATGAGGCAGCAGCCCGTGAAGCCTCAGACAAGGTGCGGTCGAAGACAATGGTATGGTCGGCTGGTGCTGGTAGGGTTATCATGCCGAACGAGAAATACGAGATCATGTGTAACAAGCTGGACGAGGACGGAGTCACGCTGGCTACGACAGCATGGAAAAAAGGAGGCGTGGACGTTTCCATCGACCTGTCTGACGCTGCTGCGTTCGTTCTGAATGTCCGTAAAGTCGGAGGCGGTGTCATCACGCCAGCCGACATCACAGAAGCTGGCTTCTCCATTAAAGGATCTGTGCAGTCAAGCATGGACATCAACAACGTGGTCCTGTCAGCCAGCTACGACAGAACAGCGACTCCGGGAACCGCACTACGACTGTACAGTGGAGTCCTGAACATAGCAATCCTTGACAACTCGGAGATTCGCGTATTCTACCAAGCAACGATGTATTCACGGCTGATCTGCAACTGCGAGATGTACCGAAGCAAGGCGACCTTTGAACTGAATCCTAATAAGACGCACAGTCTCACGGGAATTTTCAGAGACATTAAGGACTTGACTCTCCGTAAGGACTGGGAAGAAGGATTGAGTTCTTATGAAAGCCGAAGGGTTCTAAACGTATCTAACTGTGACGCGTTCGTGTTGTCAAAAAAAACCATACCCGCTATTATCGATTTTACGCAGAATAACGCATCTCTAGTGTTCCGTGGATGCAACGTTCCCGTGGGTATCTTCTATTACGACCGCAATCCGGGCGGCAACGTATACACCGACATCGACTTCTCTAAGGCTTCTGAGCATCTCGGAAAAACTCTGATGAAAGAAGAGAACACGATTCTCGTGTCATCCAACGTAGAAGGGATGTATCGCCTTTACCGCAACGCTGATGACAAGGTATTCGGGATGTTGGTGCAGGACTACGCTTCTGTTGAGCATATGGGATACGGTGCATTGGAGAGTTCATACGACTCCGTGGTGTACTCTGACTGCGTGCTGGACGGTGTGTTCGACATCATCGGATGCAACGTATTCGGTGGAACGCTTGGCGGTGCTAGCAAGGTGCATTCGACCAGCCTTGAAGCCGTAAAGATCAACGGTAACTTCCGTGTCGAAGGAAACGCTCAGATCGAAGACACGCCTCTCAAGGGTACAGGCTACATCGGTGGCAATGCCGAACTGAAGAATGGAGACGTGGAAGGCTATATCTATATGTCTGACAATGCGAAGTACGCACCGCAGAAAGCAGCGAAGCCAAGTACCATCCGATTCGTGATCATGGACGGCAACAGTAAGGTAACGAAGCAGAGCGACGCAAATGCGCAACCACTGAAACTGGAGATGCACGACAATGCCGTGATCAACGCTGCTATCAACGTTAACGGTTATATCATCATGCACGATAACACCACTATCACACGAGAAGACGCAGCGTTCGCTGCTTACATAAACGGTGCATTGGTGATGCGTGATCATGCACGCATCGTGGGAAGTGCTGTGACAGTTTACGGTATTTGTAATTTAGTAGGAGGTTTTAACTTAAACGCCGGTAACAGAGAGATCTACGGTAAACACGTGATCGCTAGTCTGGACGACATTAACAGAGCGGAGCTACCGCCAACAAAAGCAACTTGGTAACATGGGATTGAAATACAGTATAAACAGTGCTGGTAGAATAGTAGCCGAGAGAGACATTTACTCTCTCGGTGGCTTTATACCTAAGGGAAGACTGGGAGGTTTTATCGCAGACAAAACGCAGTTATCGCAGGAAGGCGAATGCTGGCTGGATAGCGGAGACATAAGCACAAGACCGGATGTGCGTATCAAGGATAACGCATTCATAGGAGGATTCTTTAGAGGCGAGAATCCCGTTCACACGGATATAGTAACGGAGTTTAGCGGTAACACGTTGATACCCGGAAGCGTAAGTATCCGGTGCTTCGCAGCAGATATCAAGAACAACATGTTTGTCAAAGATTCGTTCATCGGGGTATCTATGGACGTTCTCTGTGGTCCGGAATCCACTACGACAGCGTTCCCTTTCGGACAGGGAACTTATAATAGCGATGCAGCGAAAGGGACACTATTCGAAAATATGGTGGTGACCCCTATCCCAGTTAGCATTTGTAGGTCGTTTGCTGATTTGAGATTGGGAAAAGATACGTACCTTTATATCCCTACTGGGTACAGTTGCCGAGTTCTTTGGGCTTATTATGACACGTCAGATCGACTAGCATATTCGGGAGAATCCACCGCTTTCGCAGCAGGCCTACATAAGTTAAGCCACCAGGTGTATAAGGTAGCCCGTATGCACATAGCGAAAGTTAACGGAACTGCAATGACCCCGACTGATTTGTTGGCTACAGGAGCTAAGATACTAGGACATATTAGCGGCTCTGTACTAACGGACATACGCCCGGAATCAGTATCGGGTGATTACGTGATGGTAAATTCGTCTTTCATTGCGGAAACTGACAACTTTGGATTGAATGCCGCACAGTTGCGATTCTTGGCGGGTAGTATGTACGATACTACCATGTACACAAAGACGGATAGACAGGATTATAAACCGTATGGTATATTCCGGGATGTGGAACGGCTGGAATATACTAAGTATCTAGGTGATTCGCACCGTACCGCAGCAACTAGGGATACCTATATCTCCGCTTATGATTGTCCTTTGCTTCGTGTAGACGATGCTACTTATAACGATGCTTTGGCCGCTAAGGGGAATCTTGTACTCCGTAGATGTATCGTCCCTAAGGCGGAATTTCAAGATGACATTATAAACGGGAATACCTACGAAGACGTAGATTTCTCCTTCACAAACGAGGATTTGGGATTCACGATGGCGGGATACACTAGATTCCTTTCAAGCCATAAGCAGGGTATATACCGCCTGTCCGGTGGCCCTAGTTCTACGGGATTCGTTAGTCGCAAGGGTAACTTGGCTGATACGGCTAGACTTTATCAAGCGGAAAAGTATGTTCCTTTGGATGGCGGTATCCTCGAACAGGGCTCATACGGAGGTGGCACTCAGATTCCTTATGAATCCGCTAAGACGGATAGCCCTATCCGGATTCGGACAGGTAAACCGCTATCTACCTTCGGTTTAATATTCCCGTCTTTGCCCACCGGGTATTCGGTGAAAGCCCTGTATTACTTGGATGATGATTTCGTAATCCGTTCAACAGCTACAGACCCGACCGGACTAGACACTACCTATCCATACGTGGTTATGCTGTTCAGAAGGGACGATGATTCCGCAATAAATGTAACGGATTTCATTGCGCTTAACAGTACTCTGCGAATGATTGATCACACGAAAGCACCGGAGATCACAGGAAGTTCATACGTGGGTGCAGGTTGTACCGTTCGTGGGGATGTTAAGTTAATCGGTGACCCCTATGTTAATAGACTGTTGGATGTGAACGTGTGGGAACGTGGAACCGCTTCTCAATCCGTGGGAAAGTCATGGAAGGATTCTAAGATTTCTACTACACTTGGAAACCGTTTTAGATTAATGGATACTTTTCCGGTTGAACCGGGAGGACTTATAACCTGTAATTCGGGGTATTGGGTAGAGTGCGGTTTCTTCGGTTCCAATGGTATATTCATAAGTTCTCCGGGATGGGGACGTACGTCAAACTACGTACCCGCAGGGGCCGCATATGCAGGAATCGTTATCAAGAAAGCTACATCCGCATCTGAATCGGGCGGGTTAATCGAAGATTCCGACATTCCACTAGCCAACGTTAAGTATCTCCGAGCGTTCAAGAAACGTAGATACATAGTTAACGAACTAGACCGTACTAGCCCGAAAGACATTGTGTTAGGTCCGGATTATTGGGAACAAGGTGGTCTTTCCGTGGCCGCAGTAAACGCAGGGAAGCCGTACGAAGAATTGAAAATCGAGTCTCCCTATCGTATCAGACTGAAACGACTTTTCGGGCTCGGTGCAGAATACAGGGGGTCTTTTTCATCTGCGTATTCATTCGGGACTACCTATTATGACGCTGTTACTAAATTATTATACGGGTCTACTTCTGCAAATACGAATAACGCTTTATTATCCCTTGTGGGGCGCGTAGCGGATTCGCCGACAGCCGTTATCACGCCCGAAGACGTAGCCGCCGCAAGACTAGTGGTGGAATTCGTATCGCGGCCGAGAATCATAGTTCCCTATGGATCAAGTACTCTGCTTATAAGTGGACCTAAAATCCGGATGTACGACAATGCGGTTCTGTCCCGAAATCTCAACCATGATGCTGATATCGTCCTACAGGGTGATGCTGTGATGGGCTACGACTTTAATTCGGGGTCGTGTATGTGTTCTAATGGTCACGATGACGCAATAATCAAACAGCCATGATATTCAGCGATGTAGTAAACTTTATGAATGAGCAAGCCGAGATAATCGGCTTGCCTGTCTACTTCGGTTCGGATGATAATCTGAACGAGCAGGTAAACGCCATTGACGGTATGTTCCTTACGTTCGATGTGCCCGGTGGTGGGATGAACAAGCTGCCTCCGGCTGTCCGGAAATATGATGTGGTCCTGCAATGCCTTGACAAGTCACATTATATGACGGACAACTTGCAGGAGTTGCTAACATTGGAACGGACGGACTTGTATATTAACCGCCTAATGTCTACTTTTGTATGTCATTTCGAGGTCGAAGGTCTGAAATTCGTGAAGATTCAAGGACTGTACGACTCTGAGAAATCGGGGTGGAGAGTGACATTTTCGGTAACGAATGATCTATTAAACTATGGATAAGGAAATTGTAGCGGTAGTAGAGCAGTTGAAGAAGGAAATATTCGAAAACTACGTGTCCAAAGGCTTGGTAGCCTCCGGAGACTTCGGTAGGAGTCTTATTTTACACGAGAACGGTGACTCCGTTAAACTGACAGCACCGAAGCATGTTATCCAAATGGAGAAAGGGAGGAAGGCTGGGAGTTTTCCTCCCGTTTCTGCTATTAAGCAGTGGATCAGAGATAAGAATCGGACAGCAGGAACGGACATCCCGGAAGAGGCGGCATACGCCATAGCCTACGTAATCAAACGGGATGGCATCAAAGTTCCCAATAAATACAATGGCGGAGGGGTAGTCTCCGACATCATAAATCCCGAAAGGGTGAAGCGGTTAACGCTGGATATAAACAAGATCATTAAAGCTAAAATTTTAACAATACTGACGCAATGAAGGTAAAGATATTATCAACGAATACTATTCTCACCGGGATTGAAAAACAGATAGTCAAATACAATGGATGCCTTCCTATTTGGGACGGGATACCTCAGAAGGTACAGATATTCGACCTTCCGGCATCAGACATAAATCGGATGAGCATTGGCATGCAGATGACGTATCCTCTGCCGTACGCACCGGAACTAGAACCTGTCAACGATACTGTGATAGACCTGTCGTCAGTATTTCATCCTCTCGTGCCGAAGTACCAAGACAAGCCGGATATCTACAATGTTATGATAACGGTGTCGTACAAAGTATCGGGATCGAACAAATCACAGACCATCTACATCCCTGTGATGAATATTGACAGCCCGAACACCCGCAACCGCTTGTCACGATACGATACAGATTTCCGGGACGATCTCGGTCACCGGGAACCTTTGGCGCATACGCCTGACGATAACTTTTGGATTGACAGCCGTGATTGGAACGTTACATATATTGTAGAGGCGGTTTACCGAGACGGATCACCGGAGACATTCGACTTATCGCAAGGAGACTCTATCGGAGATACATGTCAATTCAAGGAGATAACTATCAAAAAGCCCGCAGGAGGGGCAGTCGTGGCTAAGAAACGATATCCCGAAGAGACGACTATCTGCGGAGCGATCACGTTCCGGTGGCTTAATTCTTATGGGTCTTATGATGCAATATCCTGTAATAATTGGTCTATGCAGCCAACTATCCAGCAAGGATTAGATGGCGGAACTGTGACCAAAAACGAGGTGACCTGCTCATTCCCTATAACAGAAGCCAACCGCTTTGCTCTTGACGTCCTGTCGAAGTCACCGGATACCTTGTGCGTCGGTCTTCCGCTAACGTCCGGGTGGATTAAGGTGCGGTGTTCATCAACTACAGGAGTCAAGATGACAGCAAACGGACTTGTAAAAACAGTGACATTAAAATTCCAGTATCTATGATAGATGTAAGCATTAAGATAAACGGAGAGTTTTTGCAGGGCCTGTCGAAAACTGACATTAAGTTGTCCGTCAACTCGTCAAGCCCTTTCCGGTTCGGTGAATCCACCCGGACTTACTCCGGAACGATCAAAGCACCGAGGAATAAAGTCAATGACATGATCTTTTCACAGCTACGGAACTTCGGGGTCATCAAGCGTGACAAGCGGTTCTACGCTGACCTGTACATTGGTGGCGTGCGAATACCTAAGGAGTTTCGTGCGAAGGTGACCTGCAACAAGGACGGCTATGACATCGCTCTGACGCAGGGGGGTCTCAAGATGTCGGATCTGCCAAGTATCATCGTGCAAAACCATAGATTCTTCGGTAGGAACCTTGCCGATGGCGGATGGTATGCTATGGACCTTAGTTATCTGTTGCAGGACGCTTTTAACAGCCAATACCCGATCGCATTTCCCGAAATAAAACTAGGCAACAATTCGTTGGAACCTACTATCAAAGGGGGCGTGCTGAACAACGTTCAAGGGATGGCGGACCTAAACGGGTCTAAAGTATCCGTCTTTTGGCGTTACTGCGTGGATTCGGACGAAGGGTCAGAACCGATGAACGGAAACTACATCGACATCGAGACTTGGGACATCCGGAATTACATCAGCCAGCCGAGCGTTAGTTCCGACCGTTTTCTCAGCATGCTGCCGGATGCTGACTTAGGTGTTCAAGTAGTTACCTTAGACCTAACAGAGAACGGGAGTATCCCACCTACCATATATCTGCGTGACAGGATACTTCAACGAGTTATCACCGTGTTGAACATAAATGGTAAGGTGTCTCAATATTCGATAGATGCGGTGCAGTATTTGATAGGCAGTACAGGATGGAACAATATCCCTATAAATTATCCGTCTAGAGGTTTCGAAGGATTCTATCTCTCTTTGCCTACAAGCGCATCGGAACTTAAGGTGCGACCATCGCAAGCAGTGTCTGCTTCAGAAGCTTTTCGTGTCGAATTAAAGGTAACTGACATTCAAGGACCCACTACGATGAGACTACTGTCTCCGGGAGTTTCAAATGGGGTCGATCTGCTGAACGATCTTTGCAAGATGTTCTTGTGGCGGTGGAAGTTTTCTTTGGTAAACACCGATAGAGGAAATCAACCGAAAATCGCAGTATCCAAGATCATTCACGACCTAGCCTTTGATACAGGCGCAGGTCCTATAGTTCACGGAGATAACCTATACCGACAGGACTGGTCTGAATTCTATATTGAGACGGAGAAGATAGAGGATTCGGAAGGAATCGCTCAGTACAATAAGATTAAGATTGGAGACAGGCAGACATCTATACCCGTTTCCGTGGCTACATTTAGTATCCGGGAGGAACTTTTCGAGTCATCTGTCCCGTATAGTAAGGACCAGAGTCTACCGAGATTCCTCATGTGGGACACAACGGCTAACAAGGCGGTCGATTACATCTTCGGAAAGCCTTATCTTGAGTATTTAAATGAGTATTATAGACGTTTTTCGGATGCTGTAGACGTGACAATTAAGGCTAAAATACCATACTTTTACATCGAAAACGTGTATAAGGAGGATGGAATCGTGTGGTTCAAGCAGCTAAATGCGTTCTTCTACGTCCGTTCTATCACGGATTACAGCTTATCCACATGGGAATGTAAGGTAAAATTGACTAAAATTAATCTAGCAAGAACAAAATAATGGCAGATCAAGACGTAACACTAATAGACCTATCGTTCAACACGGCTGAAGCCGTAGACGGTTTGAATGCGCTTATCAAGAAGTCTCTCGAACTGTCGGACGAAAAGAAGCAGCTAATCAAGCAGATCAATGCGGAAAAGACCGCCCTTGCAGGCATCCGTCAGAACTACAAGGACAACCTGCTGGACCAGACGGCATTCGAGAAGCAGTCAGCGAAGTCAGAGGAGGCGATCATCGCTCTTACCAAGCAGCTAAACAACAACAAGGTCGCCACATCGGAGAACGCTGCGCAGATCAAGGCACACACCACCATCGTAAACTCGGAGGCTGAGAGCGTGGAGACCCTGCGTGCCCAGCTAGCGTTGAATACGAAGGCGTTGAACAAGATGTCCATAGAACAGCGCACCAATACCGAATCGGGAAAGCAGATGGTCGCTCAGACTAAGGAGATCTCCGACAAACTGAAGGAACTGGAGAAAGGTGTAGGCGACACACGAAGGAACGTGGGTAACTACGCTGAAGACATCGAAGCCGCCACCGCCAATCTTGGTGGAATGACGGGTGCGACCGGACAGATGATCAAGGGCATGTCGGGAGGCATCGCTTCTATCAAGGCGTTCAACGCTGCGCTCATGGCTAATCCGTTCGTAGCCATCGCATCGGCTATCCTTGCGGTGATCTCGGCTATCGGGAAACTGATGGATCGCAACAACGAGTTAGCGGTGTCTGTGAAGACCATCCTTGCTCCTATCGAACTGATCATCACGAAAGTGCTGGATGCTGTGGCTGCCCTGTTCGTTGAGATCGTAAAGGTTTTCGAATGGCTGGCAGAGGCTTATATCAAAGTTTACAACTGGCTTGGACTGATATCGGATGAAACGGTGAAAGCCATAGAAACCGCTAGAGGCATGGCGCAGGTGGAACGGGACATTTATAACGCTGAGACCGATCTTATTGTGGTTTTAGCCCGGCAGCGCAGGGAGATGGAGGAGCAAAAGGCTATTCTTGCCGATCAGACTAAGAGTTCTAAGGAGCGGCAAGCAGCAGCTAATGAAGCCTTACGGATATCTAGGGAAATGGAGGCTGCCGAATTAAAGGTATTAGAGGCTAAATATCAGCAGATAAAGACTCAAAACGAATTGTCTTACACTTCCGATGAAGACCGGAGGAAAGAACAGGAGGCTTTAGCCGCATTGGAGGAAAAGAGAGCACAGTATTTATCACAACGGAAGGAACTGACCAGTCAAGTTTCCGGATTGGAGAAGGCTGATATGGCGGCAGCCGAGGCA
>ERZ780218.459-NODE-459-length-37693-cov-4.442957_pt1 | contig 37693 bp, 36 predicted proteins | sample MGYA00510975_ERZ780218 | MGnify/ENA primary metagenome ERZ780218 (study PRJEB29588, sample SAMEA2152063) | human gut metagenome | biome: human gut; feature: human-associated habitat; material: faeces | place: Denmark | collected 2008/2010 ... | reverse complement strand
CCGTTCGCGTCAAGCTGTTTGTTCTTATGGCGGTTGGCACGCCATGGTAAACCGTTTGAGATGCTGGCACAGTTCCGTCTGTGTTTCCATTTCCGTTGTAGGTCAATGTATAGCCTTCTCGCACAGTTATTGGGCAGTAAGCATTGCCGTCTGGCGTCCAATAGCACGTCAAGGTGTTCGCTGATGGACCATATGACGAACTATTCAATGTGCTTCCTGAAACTGACAACTGATTTCCAGAAGAAGTAAATGTTATCGCTATCGGTGTGGCTGAATATGTGGCTTGCGTCGTCCAATAAGTGTAATTGCCTGATGTCGGAGTAGTTAGTGTCGTCGTGCTTATGACTGAACTGGAAATAGTCAAACTGACTGATGAAGAATAATATGCATAATAAATCACTTCCAGCATAAATGTGACTGGCTCCCACTGTGCATATAAATTTATTGTTGTTAGGGGTGCAAAATTTTCTGCCGTGACATTATGTTGCGTGCCAGTTTCATAACTTTTCCCTGCTCCATTAGACATAGTGTTCCAGCTTGAAAGTGTATAGTGTTCTCGTGTAAATCCTATCATTTCTTGATCTGGGATAATATACGGCTGACCATAAGCAACATTAACTGTACGCGGACTGCTTCCGCCTGTGTTTCCATTTCCATTGAAAACAAGGCTAATTTGCTGTCGGACATAAAGATAATATGTTGTTGTGCTTGTTGTGGAACTTATTGTCAAAGAATTTTGATTAAATCCACCGTTATCATAGGATGTAAGTGTAGTGCCAATGTAATAATTATAGTTTGAATTTACTGAAGATATATAAACAACTGCAGTATCTCCTGCTTCTATCGTCAGCTTTGATGTGCCAGAAACAGCAAGATTTGTGCTTGACAAACTGCCATCTGTGACGCCTAAAAGCAGGTTTGTTGAATGAATTCCATAGAAAGTATTATATTTGATTGTCACTGATTTCACCCACTTTGCATAAAGTGTGTGTGCATTTCGTCTTGAGCAAGTGCTTGATGATGTGATTTCCGTCGTGTAAGAAGTAGACGTATACCATCCGTCAAAAGTGTAACCCGACCTTGTTGGCGTCGGAAGAGTGCTGTAAGTGCTGTTGCAAGTCACACTTTTGCTAAGATATGTGCCGCCAGTGACAGTCGTCCCGCTGAAAACCAAAGAATCCAAAAAGTTTCTGGCACATGCCGATAGGCTTGTTCCTGAAATCATTGGACGATATCTGCTATAGGTCCCAGTGGCTTGATTTATGTATCTACCTCCCCACCAATGTCCATTTGACGAATAATACCACGTTTTTCCGTTGTAACTTATGCTTCCGCTGGAAGTCAAAGTTGTTGGTCCTTCAGAAGACCGATAAGTGACAGCCGATTTAGTGGTTGAGACCAACAGCGGTCCGACATAACCATCGCTTGTCCGGTATAGATAGCCCGCATACGCCGTTCCTGTGCCATATTTGTGAAATGTTCGATCATTTAATGTGCAGACCAAATAAGAAGACGATGTTCCTGAACCAGTCATCCGATAATATGATGAACTAAAATATCCACCATTTGCGTTTAGCGTCACTGGCGTTTGTGTCCACATGGCATAATATGTTCTGCTATAAGAAGCATATTGAGTGCTACCCGCAGTATAATATGTTCCGCCTGTTGACATACTTCCCCATCTATAAAAATATTCCGATGGAGATGGTGTTGGCAAGGTATATGCAACTCCTGCTGGAACAGTTTCTGTATCCACATAACCATCTATATTATAACTAATTGTGTAGTTCTGTCTATAATAAATATCGTAATCACCATTTAATACGTCTGTACACCAATCTCGTACATCCAATTCATCAGACGAAGAAAAATAAGGCATCATTTCATGAGCCATACTACCACTATCCGCCGTCCCGAATATTAACCATATGGTGCTTTCATTATTTTCAGGCCCTGGAAAATCATTGACATTACTACTTCTCCAACCCATCCCACAGGCTGTATAACCTGAAGAAGTATAATAATAAATTTTTGCATATCTACTTGGACTGCCTGAAGTCCATGTATACGAAAAATATGATAAATTTGCCGCATATGTAGAAGAAGAAGTTCCTCCACCAACATAATATCCTGGTGCAGCTTTGCATGTAGGCGTATTACCCCATGTAACACGATTACCATTTTCATCGTACCAATATATGGTAAATCGTCCACATTCAACAGCAGTAGATGCACTTGAACGCGAATAAGAAGCACTGCTTGTCATTCTAACCGTTGAAATAGTAAAGCTTATGTTTGCATCACTTGAAATTTCTTCATCTCCGTCGCCTGTTTCGCTTTCACCTGTTTCAATTTCACCGCTTTCTTCAGTTTGTTCTTGCGAAGAACCGCCACAGCCAACAAGCAAGATGGAACCGCCAATAGAAAAAGACAGTCCCAAAAACACGACAAAAAGCGACAAAAGAAACTTCTTCATGATATTATTATACATAAAATGAAGTTTTTTACAAAATAAATAAATTAAAAAATTCAAACTTTTGCGTTTGAAATTGATTTAAGCCAGTTGCCCAGCGATTGCACCATCACTGCACGCTGTGACAATCTGTTTCAGAAATGCACTTCTCACATCGCCCACTGCAAAGACATTTTTGACCGATGTTTGCATATTAGAGTCGGTTTTGATAAACCCTTTGTCGTCAAGCTCCAAAATGCCTTTAAAAAGGTCGGTTTTGGGCTTTTTGCCAAGTTCAACAAAGAGTGCCGACGTTTTCAGTTTGTTTTCTTTTCCGTTTAAATCAAAAACAATTTGCTCAATCGATTGCTCTCCGACCACTTTTTCAATCTTTGCGTTTGAAACAATTTTGATTTTCGGGTTTTTGTTTGCGTTTGAAAATTTTGACATGTCAGCACTGTCCAGAACTGTGACAGAGGAACAAAGTTCAGAAAGTTCCAGTGCGGCTTTTATGCCACTTCCACGCTTGCTGGCAACGCAAACATCTTTGTTTTTATAAAAATTTGCATCGCAGACTGCGCAATAACTTACACCGCGTCCCAAAAAGTCGTCTTCGTTTTTTCCAAGTTGCACACTTGAAAGTCCTGTTGCAATGATGACACTTTTTGCCGCATACACTTCATTTTTTCCAAACAAAATTTTTTCTTCGCCTGAAAAGTCAACCTTTTGAATTTCGTCAGAAAAAACATCCACTTCAAGATGTTTGATTTGCTGTGCAAACATCTGCCCGAGAGAAAACCCGTCAATTTCGGCTTGAGAAGGAAAGTTTTCTATTCGCGTCAAAGACAAAACTTGCCCACCCAAAGTGAACTTTTCAATTATGGCTGTCTTTTTGCCTCGTCTTTTTGCGTAAATCGCCGCCGTCATGCCAGCAACGCCGCCACCGATTATTAAAACATCAAAATTTTTCATCATAATAAAATTATAGCATAAACAAAGCAAAATTTTTCCAAAAACTTTTGAGAAAAACAAAAAAACAGGCAAATTGCCTGTCTTTTGATTAACGTTTTGAGAATTGAGATGCTTTTCTTGCCTTTTTGAGACCATATTTTTTTCTTTCTTTCATTCTTGGGTCACGAGTCAAGAAGCCAGCGTCTTTGAGTTCTTTTCTATAAGTTTCAGAAACCTTCAAAAGTGCTCTTGCAATGCCGTGGCAAATTGCGCCAGCTTGACCTGAAATTCCGCCGCCTTCAACATTGACAACAACGTCAAATTTTTCAGCAGTTGAAGTGAGCGTCAATGGTTGTTTTGCAACCAAAATGAGTGTGTCTCTTTGAAGATAGTTTTCAATGTCTCTGCCATTGATTTCAAATTTGCCAGAACCTGGATACAAACGAACTCTTGCGATAGATTTTTTTCTTCTTCCAGTTGCAATGAAGCAACCACTTTGTTTTTTCTCAGCCATTATTTTCTAGCTCCTTTTAATTCAACAGTTTCTGGTTTTTGAGCTTCATGATTGTGACTTGCATCTTTGTAAACATGAAGTCGTGTGATTTGTTTCCTTCCAAGAGAAGTCTTTGGAAGCATGCCTTTAACAGCTTTTTCAATCACTTTGCAAGAATTTTCTCTCATGAGTGTTGAATAGTCAACTTCTTTCAGCCCACCGATATAACCTGTGTGCCAACGAAGTTTTTTCTGTTCCAATTTTTTGCCTGTCAAAACAACTTTGTCTGAGTTGATGACAATCACAAAGTCCCCCGTGTCAACATTCGGGGTGTAGATAGTTTTATTTTTGCCAGTAAGTAAATCCGCAACTTGGCTTGCAAGTCTTCCCAAAGGCATTCCGCTTGCGTCAACAACAAACCATTTGCGTTCTACTGTTGCTGGATTTGCCATGTAAGTTTTCATTTTTTCTCCCTTTTAAACAACTTTTGTGCGCGCTTTCCCAGTTAAGCTTGCACCTTTTTATTTCAAAAACAACTTTTAATGGGGCTAACAATAAAAAATCGCCTTCAAAATAAAGACGATTATATTTTAAAAGAATAATTTCTCTTTGTCAAGCATTTGACCGAAAAATTTTGAAAAATTTACATTGCCATTGCCGCAAAATCATTGACAGTCAGCTCGTTTTTGGAAACTTTGTCCGCCGTTGAAACCAAACCGTTGTATTTCACAACATTTTTAAACAGCTTGCTTTTGCTCTTTTGGTCGGTTATTGTTTCGTCCATTTGCTTTTCAATTTTCTTTTCAACCTGCCCCGAAATGCCTGTGATTATGTATGCCAACGCCAAATTGTTGACCGATGCTCTGTTTTTGTTTGCAAATTCAATGTCTTTGACCACCACTTTGTCGTTCAACCCAAGAAGCAACTGCCTGTCGCTGCTCGATTTTTTTGCCAACAACTGAATTTTTGGCAGACAATTTTCCAAAACTTTTTTCTTGGCTTTTGAAAAATCGCCACCTTTTTCGACGTTTTCCAAAAGGTCGTAAAGTCCCTCTTTGAAAAACTGTGGGATTGCCAAATTTTCTTCTTCCAAAAATCTTTGGTTATATTTACATAACAAATATAAGTAATTTGAACGTGCTTTATTCAATGCAAAACGTTTTGTCTGGCAAACGTTTCCGTCTTTGTCAAAATCTACCAAATCAAACAATCTCAAAAAGTCCATATCATCCCCCTAACTTAGTTACATTTTAACACAGCTTGATGAATAAATCAAACATTTTTTGCATATTTATACATTTTTCTTCATTTTTTTCGTTAAGACTTTAACACGGAGAAGATTTTTTCCATTGTTTCGTCATCTGAAAGACCTGGGCAAGATTAAATGGACTTATATCGTTGGAGTTTCCATTCTTCCATCCAAAGCCGCCAAAATTTTCTCAAACCAATTCATACACACCTCACTTCTTTAACGTTTTCATAATGATTTTAAATGATTTGTCTTCATTTTGCCTTCTCAAACAAGTTGAAATTAAATTTGCCAGCCCAACCGCAAAAAGACCACCACACACACCAAACAGGTATAAAATTATTGTATAAAAAACTTGTCCCGCAGTCAAGCGTAATTCTTCCATAAATGGAATTACACTGGTCAATATCGAACAAAAATTTACATCAAGCACATGTGCCACTGGAATGGCAAACACTGCATACAGCGTTACTCCCAAAAAGGCAAACAGAAAGTCCAACTTTGAAGGTTGATACAATTTTGAAATCAACATTATCAAGAAAAATAAAATGACAAAATGGTGATAAATAAAAGTGTGAAAAGTGAGAAAGGAAGAGAAAATGTTTGCACAAGCGTTGCCTATCACCGAATCGGGATTTATGTAAAAAAGCGCCAAAAACAATGCTCCGCAAACAAAAGACATTGTTTTTCCAAAATCGCCGACTTTGCCAAAAAAGAAACTGGCAAGCGGGAAAAAATATAAAAACAGACTGCAAAAATGCAATGGAATCGCCCATAAATCATAGCCACGCTGAATATAAATTGCTTGTTTGACAATTTCCAAAATCAAAAGCACAACAGAAATTGTCATCAGTGGAATTTGCTTAACCAATTTGGACTTGTTTCTGGTCAAAAAACAAATCAAAATCGAAAGCAAAACAATCAAAACCAGCGCCATTGGCAAAACAATCAAATCAGCTTTTGTCCACTCAAACATAACTTTCCTTTGCAAACATTATAACAAACATAACATTTTAAACCAAACAAAAGCATTCAAAACAACAAATTTCTTGCATTTAAAAACTGAAAGTGCTAAAATAAGCAAAGACAAAATGTTCTCGTAGTTCAACGGACAGAACAGTTGCCTCCTAAGCGACAGATGTGGGTTCGATTCCCGCCGGGAACACCATTTTGATTAGTTTTTTCAAACAACCGAAATTTAATTTAACTTTTTAAACAGCCGCAAAAGTTTGTTTTTTATTTTAACAAATTATTTAAGATCTAAAAAGCGTCAAAGCATAAAGTTTTCTGCAAAAGAAAACATATTTCTTTTTCTTTGTAAATTTTTAGCAAAATTGATGGGAATATAATAAGCTATGAGCTTAAATAGCTGATAATAATTTAGCCATAGGTTAAAATATCGCTATGTTGAAAATTATTGACGAAAATCTTCAAGAAAGCATCAGAAAGCGGCTTGTGGAAGCTATTAAACTGAGTGGCATGACGCAGACAGAAATTGCAAAGCGAGCAAACATTTCAAATGCAACACTTTCTGATTACATTCACAAAAAGAAATTGCCAAGCATTGAAACATTTGCACTTTTGTGTGATGTGCTTGACATTTCTGCTGATGAGATTTTGGGTCTAAATTAAAGGGGAAAGAATATGATTTCAGTTAGTTACAGTGGAAACAAAAGAATTTTTGAAGGTCTGCTTTTGGCGGTTATGTCATTGGCAAAAACCACAGATGAAGAGCTGAATGTCTATGTTTTGACAATGGATTTGAGAGATGAAAATCCAAACTTTCAGCCATTTTCAGATGAACAAATTGCAATTCTTGACAAAATTTTGAAAGAAAAAAATCCGAAAAGCAAGGCAATCAAAGTGGATGTCACAAAAGAATATAAGAGAGAGCTGAGTCATGGAAAAAACCACAAAAATGGCTACACGCCATATGCCACACTGCGCCTTTTGCTAGATTTGGTTCCAAACATGCCAGACGAAATGATTTATATGGACATTGACACAATGTGTGTTTCTGACATCAAACAACTTGCCGATGTTGACATAAGTGAATATGATTTTGCCGCAACAAAAGATTATATGGGCAGATTTTGGATACATCGAAATTATTGCAACTCTGGCGTCATGAAAATGAACTTGAAAAGAATAAAAGAAGACAAACTTTTTGAAAAATGTCGCGCAAAAGTCAACAAAACAAAGATGATTATGCCTGACCAAACCGCGCTCAACAAATATGGCAAAAAGAAATTTTTACCTTTCAAATTTAACGAACAGCGAAAGATAAAATCTGACACCGTTGTCAAGCACTTTTGCAAAGGAATTGTTTTCTTTCTGCCATTTGGATTTCATATTTACAACATAAAGCAGTGGAACAGAGAAAAAGTTCACAAAAGCTTGAAAATCTTTTGCTTTGACGATTTGTATGAAAGAGTGGATGTTTTCAAAAAAGAATGCCCTGAATGTTTTTAAAAAAAGACAGCAAAAACTGTCTTTTATTTTTTCTTTTCTCTTCTGAAACACATAAACCAATCCAAACAATATTGGTCTTCGGTTTGATTGTCCATTCTCTCTTTTGCCGTTCCGCAAGAGCCAGCAGTTGGAACAATCACATCTTGACCTGGACGCCAATCGGCAGGAGTTGCAACGTTGTCTTTGTCGGCTTTTTGGAGTGCAATGATAATTCTTTTGATTTCGTCAAAATTTCTGCCCGTTGAAAGTGGATAATACAAAATCGTTCTGATTATTCCCTTTGGGTCGATGACAAAAACCGCTCTGACCGCCTGTGTGTTTGATTGACCTGGCTGAATCATGCCATATTTGTTTGCCACTTCCATTCTGATATCTTCTATCAAAGGAAACTTAACTTCGATGTGTTTTTTGCCGTTCCATTCAAGTTCTTGAATTTTCCTGAGCCAAGCAATGTGAGAATAAAGCGAGTCGACAGAAAGCCCAACAAGCTCAGTGTTTAAAGCCTTAAATTCTTCCATCATCGAGCCGAAAGTCATGAACTCTGTTGTGCAAACCGGTGTGAAATCGGCTGGATGAGAGAACAAAATCACCCACTTTCCTTTGTAGTCTGCTGGAAAGTTTATTGTCCCTTGCGTTGTCACAGCCGTAAAACTTGGTGCTTCGTCGCCAATCAATGGCATTCTGTAATTTTCTTCCATAATTTTTCTCCTTTAAATTATTTATACCAAAAAAATTTGAGACTTCCAAACAAAAATCATTCTTTTTCAGCTTTTTGTTTTTTCTTTTCCATGAGAAGAACAAAAATTCCGCCCAAAATCGAACCAAAGAAATCACAAATCAAATCCCACATCGTGTCAAAAAGTGCCGCTCTGCCGACAAGGTCTCCCGCGTTTTGAGAGTCGTTTCCCAAAAGCCCGTCGAAAGTAAACTCCCAAATTTCCCAAATGCCACCGCACATCATGGAAACCGAAAAAACAATGAAAAACAACCAAAACATGTTGACTTTGTTGATTTTTGACAGCGAAAAAAGCTCGTAAGCAATGAAAGCAATCAAAATTCCGCTGGCAAAGTGAACGATTTTGTCAAGCGGCTTGAAAAGGCCATAAACACTCCACTGAGTGCCAACAAGAAGAGTTGCCACCAAAAAAATTTCAAACGAAACGATGATAACAAAATTGAATTTGACTTTCAATAGCCACTCACAAAGAATTGGCAGCCAAACCAGCACAATGTAACCAAACCAACACAAATATCCCACCATTCTTGCGTCGTATATGCCAGACAAATCCAACGCCAAATAGACAACGAAAGAAATTATGCCCAAAATTCCAAAACCAATTGTTGTCCAAAGCACACTTTTTCTCATAAATCACCTTTCAAAAAAGTCTAGCATAAAAACATGTTTGATTGCAACAAAAAACATCTCAAAGCGAGATGTTTTTCTTATTTTTTCCAAGCAAACAAACTTGTGACAAGTGAACCAACACCAAGAATGGCATTGACAATAAGTGTCGCCCAAACAGCATAACTGCCAGCTTGAAAGAAGCTTCCACCATCGACAGCCGAGCATGCATTTGAAACTGTGAAGATGTTTGCAATAACAAAAGCTGCCAAAGCCAAAGCACAAATCACAAGGCCAAAATTCATAACCTTTGAAGCGATTGAACTTTTTACCGTTCCGCTGTCTGTCAAAAGTTTTAAAAGCCCAAAAAGCACCAAAAGACTGGCAAAAATCACGATAAGCAAAAGCACAACTGCAACACCTGTGTTTGCTCCTTCTTCAAAGTTGATGAGATCATAGCCAGAAGATGAAGTGCTCACTCCGCCACCGATAATCCCCGAAGATGCTTCATAGCTGACATGTGGAAGTGCAACAAAGCCCAAAAGCAAACCACCGAGCAAAATTGTCACCAAGTCCATGATAAGTTTAAAAGAACTTTTCTTTGTTTTAATAGCCATTTTTTCCTCCTTTGACCTTATTTTAACAAATTAAAAAAAGCCAAGTCAACTAAACTTGGCAATTTTCAAAATTTTTAGAGCAAAATGCAAAGAACTCCACCCTTTCCTTCGTTGATAATTCTTCCAAGAGTCTTTTTCATCTTTCTTTGAGCGTCGGCTGGCATCATGACAATTTTAGAACTGATGTTGTCGTCAATCAGCGAATATAAACTCTTGCCCAAAAGATTTGTTTCCCAAATGCCTTCAGGATCGCTTTCAAAGCGTTGTGAAAGATAGTCGACCAAATCTTGACTTTGAGTTTCGCTTCCCACAAGTGGTGTGACTTCTGTTTCAACATCGACCTTGATGATATGCAAGCTTGGTGCTGTTGCCTTGATTTTTACCCCAAACTTGTTTCCTTGTTTGACAACTTCCGGCTGCTGCAAAACATATTCGTCCTTGCTCGGAACAACAATTCCATAGCCGGTCTCTTCCACTTCTTCAAGCGCATTTTTGAGTTTGTCATATTCAATTTTTGCAATAGCCAAGTTTTTGATATAAGAAACAAGTTCATAATCGTCATTGATGGCAAAACCACACTCGTCGGAAAGCACTTTATAGAAAAGGTTTTCTTTTGGAATGACATTGAATTTGATCACACCGTCGCCCATTTCGATGTTGGAAAATGTGATCGGGTCAAAACTTTCACTTTCTGTGAAAACAACCGTGTCTTTCTTTGCATCTCCAACTTTTCGAATGCCGCTTCCAAATTTTTTGATTTCTTGCACAATTTCTGTGATGATTGGGTTTGAAAATGAAAGCGCCTGAAGCCATTTTGGCATGTTGACCTTGACGCTTCTGATAGGAAATTCCATCAACACCTTTTCAAAAATCTTGTCAACATCTGCTTCTTTCATGTCAGCAACATTCATAGCCACAACTTGGGCTTGATATTTTTCACTCAAGTTTTGTGCAAGTTTTTTGCTATCGTTGCTGTTTGGATTTTTGCAGTTCAAAACGATGACAAAAGGCTTTCCGCATTCTTTCATTTCTGCCACAACTCGCTCTTCCGCAGAAATATAGTTTGCTCTGTCGATGTCGGTCACCGAACCATCTGTTGTCAAAACAATGCCGATTGTCGAGTGGTCTTCAATAACTTTTTTCGTGCCAAATTCGGCAGCTTTTTCAAAAGGCATTTCTTCGTCTGACCAAGGTGTTTTGACAAGCCTTGGCTTGTTGTTTTCAGTTGTGCCCATCGCCCCGCTGATGAGATAACCCACACAATCAATCATTCTGACTTTCAAGTTGATTTTGTCGGCAACAGAAATCTTGACAGCTTCGTTTGGAACAAACTTTGGCTGCGTTGTCATGACTGTTTTGCCATCAGCACTTTGCGGCAACTCGTCAATGGCACGCTGTTTGACGTTGTTGTTTTCGATGTTTGGAATAACCAACTTTTTCATAAATTCGGAAATAAAGGTCGATTTTCCAACTCTGACAGGTCCAACTACGCCAACATATATATCACCATTGGTGCGAGTTTTGATATCTTCATAAATTTGATATTTTTCCATTTAAAACCTCCAAGTTAGAATAATTTATGAAGAAAAATTCGCAGATAGAACATTAAATTTTGAAGTTGAGATTTCTCGACAAGCTCGAAATGACAAGTTGGTGAAATAATAATAGGAAATTGTGGACATAAAAAAAGACCAAGCGGGCGGTCTTATTTTTTTGTCAACTCAAAGCTTATGTCCAAAAGGTCTTTGATATCTTTTTCGTCAGCTTCTTCAATCAAAACTGAAATCCAGTGAATTTTGTTCATATGATATGCCGTATAAACGCCTTTAAATTTCAAAACGGCTGGTCTGAGCATTGGGTCGCATTTAAGGTCCAAAACTTCCACAACTTTGTCGGAGCCTTTGACAATTTTGTCTCTTTTGACTTGCAACAAAGCTGCAAACCATTTTTTGTTGGACTTATGTCTAAAAATTGCTGAAACGAAATCTCCTTTAAATGGATTATCTGGCAAAACTCCATATTCTTCAGCGACATAATCAATCAGTTGTTGTCTTGTCATCAGTTTTCTCCGATGTTTTTTCAGCTGTTTCGGCGAGTTTTTCAGTTGGTTCTGCTTTGCTTTCGTCAGGTTCTGTCACATCGGCAGAATTGTTTTCTTCGACGCTATCTTTCTTGTGTTTTTTAAAAATTTTGTCCTTGAAATGAACCTTGTTTTCTTTTCCTGTCAAAAGGCGTTTGATGTTTCCACGATGCATAAACAAAATCAAAAGGAAGTTTAACCACAAAATCACAAGCACGGCTATGAGATAGGCATTAAATTCAAGAGCATACATCACGGTTGCACACATCGTCATTGTCAAAATGAAAAGCATAGAAATTATGAATGGATAATCAATAAAGAAAAACAAGAAGAAACAAATCACAAACACAATCAGCGAAATCCACCAAAATTGTGGGTGGAAGACAAACATTCCAAAAGTACAAGCGACGCCTTTTCCGCCTTTAAATTTGTAGAAAATAGGGAAGCAATGTCCGACAATTGCACCAAAAGCGGTCAAGAAATAAGCCACATTTTCATAGCCAGTCAGATATTCTTTGAAGACAAAATAGAAAACAAGCGCTGGAAGCCCTGCTTTGATTGCTTCAAAAATCAAAGTCAAAAATGCTTCGCCAAAGCCACGGGTTCGAAGCATGTTCATGGTGCCAGGGTTTTTGCTTCCAACAGTTGTGATGTCTTTTTTTGCAAAAGCCCATGAGAAAATGCGTGCGAAATTGATGTTTCCCAAAATGTAGCCCGCAAAAAAGACCAAAAACAGATATAAATAAATCATTCTTCCCCCTTTCCTTTAAAGGTCAACTCGATTGGAGTTCCCGAAAAATCAACTTTTTCTCTCAATTTGTTTTCTAAATAGCGCTCATATGAGAAGTTTATAAGTTGTGGGTCTCTGCAAAAGAAAACAAATTTAGGTGGATTTGTTGCCGCTTGTGTAGCATACAAAATTTTGCTTTTTTTGCCGTTTTTAGATGGCGGCTCAAATGTCAAAATTGCGTCTTGCAAGATGTCGTTCAAAATGCCGGTGGAAATTCTTCTTGATGTATTTTCAAAAACCGTGTCGACTGACTTCATGATTTCTGAAAGCCCAGTCCCTGTCAAAGCCGAAACAAAAAGCACTTTAAAATATGACATGAACGCAAGTTTGTCTTGCAAAATTTTGGAGAACTGTTCTTTTGAACAATTCTTTTCATCCCACTTGTTCACCAAAATCACACTTGGTTTTTTGGCTTCGTGCACAAAACCAGCAATTCTGACATCTTGTTCCGAAATCTCTTTTGTAGCGTCAAGCACAACCAAAACAACATCGCTCATTTCGATGGCGTTCATGCTTCTCAAAACTGAATAGCCTTCCACCGACTGTTTTTCGACCGAGCGCTGACGTCGCAGTCCTGCCGTGTCGATGAGATAATAATCTTTTTTGTTGCATCTAAACGGAATTGTCACAGCGTCGCGAGTTGTGCCTTCGACATCGCTGACAACCACACGTTTTTTGCCGAGCAAGCGGTTGATGAGTGAGCTTTTGCCGACATTTGGTCTGCCGACAAGGCTGATTTTTATTCCTGCCAGTTCTTCAACATCGTTTTTTTCAGGAAAATAAGAGATAACCTTGTCCAAAACGTCACCAATACCTTTGCTTTGCGCACAAGAAATCGGCATTGGTTCGCCAAGACCAAGGCTGTAAAAATCATATGTGGCAGAAATGTCAAAGTTGTCAAGTTTGTTCACAACCAAAACAACCGGAACTTTTTGTTTTCTCAAAAGTTTTGCCACTTCTTCATCGCTTTGAGTGACGCCAGTTTTTCCGTCAACCAAAAACAAAATAACGGTGGCGTTTTCAATTGCTGCAAGGGCCTGTTCGATGATTTCTTTTTGAAAAATGTCGTCGCTTTTCAGCTCCACGCCGCCAGTGTCAACAACAAGAAAATCTTTTCCACTCCAGTTTGCGTCAGCATAAAGCCTGTCACGAGTGACGCCCGCGACATCGTCCACAATGCTTATTCTTTTTCCACAAATTTTGTTGAAAAGAGTTGATTTTCCGACATTAGCTCTGCCAACGATTGCAACAATAGGTTTGACCATAAAAAAAATATATCACAATTGACTGCAAAAAGCAAACGATTGAGAAAAGTTGAAACTGAATTTTTGCGTAAGAAAATTTTATTTTGACTGATTTTTATGGCAATTTTTGCAGGTTTCACAAAAAGCACAAGTTTTTTTGCGCTTAATTTTTTTGATGACAAACACAAACGCAAACAAAATTGTGATTATTGCCAGCAAAATCAGAAACGGTTTGACAAATCCAAACACTTCAAACGCAAAGGCAACGTTGTAGGTCACAAACGCCACCAAATAAGCTGTGAAAAGCTCAATGGCGATGCCAAGAAACGTCCATTTTTTGCCTATTTCTTGCATGAGCATGGAAATCGACGCTATGCACGGCGTATAGAGCAGGCAGAACACAAGAAAAGACAGCACGCTTGCCTTGCTTGAAAAATAAACCACGCTTGCAGGCAGAAGAATGGACTGCGAAATAAGTTTTGTTGCACTGGCATCTATGCCATTGAACATTGCAATCGACGAAACCACCACTTCTTTTGCCACAAGCCCTGCCAAAAGTGCCGAAACAATCGCCCAGTTGTCAAAGCCAAGCGGTGCAAAAATTGGCGCCAAAAACTTTCCTAAACTTTCAAGCATGCTCGTTCCGCCGCTGGAAGAGACATACGAAAAATTGAAGCTGAACGACGACAAAAGCCAAATAACAATGTTCATCGAAATCATCACCGACCCGACTTTAATCAAAAAGTTTTTGACGTTTTTCCAAAGAATGCCGCCCACCCTTTTGAAAGATGTCATTCGATAAGGTGGAAACTCCAAAATGAAACTTTGTTTCTGACTTTTCAAAATTGTCAAATCCAAAATTTTTGAAATAGCAATCGCCACAACAATGCCCAAAAGATAAAGCCCCATGATAACGAAGATGTTTTTTGCACCAAAAAAAGCTCCGCCGATGACTGTGTAAATTGGGATTTTTGCAGAACAACTCATATACGGACAAAGCAGTGCAGTTTTTATTTTGGCATTTTTGTCGTCCATATTGCGCGACGTCATGATTGCCGTTGTGGAGCATCCAAAGCCCATAAGAAGTGTGTAGACGCTCTTTCCCGAAAGTCCAATCTTTCCCAAAATATCTTCAAAAATGAAAGCAACGCGTGACAGATAGCCGCTGTCTTCCAAAATCGACAAAAAGAAAAATAGCAACACAACTTGCGGCAAAAACGAAAGCACTGTGCCCACGCCACCAAAAATTGCCACATTAAAAAGGTCATAAATCCAGCTCTGTCCAAACGAATTTTCAATCAAGCTCAAAATAGGCGTTGAAATCAAGTTCAAAAGTCCATTCAAAAGGTCAGAAAGCCACGCCCCCAAAGAAAAGAACGTCAAATAAAAAATCCCCGCCAAGATGAGAAGAAAAACAGGAAAAGCCAGCCACTTGTTCAACAAAATTTTGTCAAACTTGCTTTTGCCATAAACTTCATGCGTTCGAACGGTGCAAGTTTTTATCAGCTCGTCGATAAACTCATATCTGCAAGCCGCCAAAATTTCCACGCTGTTTTCTGGAACACTGGCAAAAATTTCGTCGATGTTTTTCAGCTTCAATTTCTCAAAAAATTTTCTGTCTTTTTCATATGCTTTGATGAGCAAATATGCATTTTGCTTTAAAAAAGATGAAGTGGTTGTCAATTTTTTCAGATATGGCAAATTGCTCTCCACTTTTTCTGATTTCAACAGACTTTTAAGCTTGTCCAGCCCGATTTTTTTCTCGGCATTGACGCCGACAACAGGAATTTTCAGTGCTTTTGCAAGTTTGGCATAATCTACCTTGAAAATTGTCTTTTTATCAATTTCGTTGACCGCCAAAACCACATCGCAACCGCGTTCCAAAAGACAGAGCGTCAGATAAAGATTGCGTTGCAAATTGTTTTGGTCGCAAATGTTTATGATTTTTTTGCCAGCGCTTGCCAAAATTGTGCTTGTCGAAACTTCTTCTTCAAACGAAAGCGGACAAAGAGAATACACACCCGGAGTGTCCACCAAAAGAAAATCTTCGCCCTCAAAAGAAAAAACTTTTTTCTTGTTCTCAACCGTCACGCCATGCCAGTTTCCGACGTGTTCATTGGAATGCGTCAGACTATTGAACAAAGTTGTCTTTCCAGCATTTGGATTTCCGACCAGCAAAACTTCTTTCATCTGCAAACCTCAACTTCAACAATCTCAAGCAAATTTGCCCTTACGCTCAAAAGATAACCGCGAATTTCCAGCAAAAAAACCTTGTTCAAAAGCGATTTTGAAACAATTTTGACTTTCTCTCCAACAGCAAAACCAAGTTCCAAAAATCGACGATAGACAGCATCGTTTTCTTTTTGCGAAATTTTGACAATTTTGCACCATTTTTGAGCTTTGACTTTGTTTAAAGATGTCATATAAAAATTTTATGGGCAAGCTTTTGCAAATATGATTTTTCTATGCTTTGTGCAAAAATTGTTTGTCAAACACAAAATGTTGTGTTATACTTGTTTTGTCTTTAAGGAGAAAACAAATGAAATGTATTTATTGTGGATATGAAGAAAGCAAGGTTTTGGATTCTAGAAGCACAGACGAATCCAACTCCATTCGAAGAAGAAGAGAATGCCTTGGCTGCGGAAAGAGATTTACGACATATGAAACGGTTGAAACTGTGCCAATTTTGGTTGTCAAAAAAGACGGAAGCCGCCAACCTTTCAACATCGAAAAAATCAAGGTCGGAATGATTAAAGCTTGCGAAAAACGCCCGGTTTCAATTTCTCAAATCGACGCCATGGCTGAAGACATTGAAAAACAAATTCAAAACACTTTAAAACAAGAAATTTCTTCACAAGAAATTGGCGAAATGATCATGGAAAAACTCAAATCGGTGGATGAAATTGCCTACGTCCGATTTGCGTCAGTTTATCGCCAATTTAAAGATGTGACAAACTTCATCAAACTTATCACAGAAATGTAAACAAAAAAAGACAAATGCAAATCATTTGTCTTTTTTCTTGCCACTTGCCATGATGTAAGGCGGGTTTGAATTTGCAAAAAGTTCCACAAGCACGGCGTCTTCTCCGACCTTGACAATCTGCGAGAGCGGAATAAAAAGTTCGGTTCCGTTTTTGAAGACGTTCCAAAAACTCTTTTCGCCCGGGACAACAATTCCCGACAGACAGCCGTTTTCCAAATTGAAAAGAACATCCACAATGTGCCCAAGCTTTCTGCCGTCGACAACATTAACAACTTCTTTACATCTCAATTCCAAAAATGAAGTTTCCATGTCGTAATTTATGTCAGATTTTGTCTAAAAATGCATTTAAACAAAAATTTTACCAAAATGTTTTGATGTTATTTTTCTGCGAATGCGGCAAATTTGCTTGATAAAGTTTGTTTTGTGGTGCTATAATTTGTTTTATAGGAGAAAACAATGATTGACATAAACTTGATAAGAACAAACAAAGAATTGGTCAAAGAAAACATTAAGAAAAAATTTCAAGATCAAAAACTTCCACTTGTTGACGAAGTTGAAGAGCTGGACAAACAGTTTCGCGCAACAAAACAAGAAGTTGACGAGCTTAGAGCAAGCAGAAACACTCTTTCTTCAAAAATTGGCGCCCTTATGAAAGACAAAAAAATTGAAGAAGCAAACCAAGTCAAAGAGCAAGTCAAGAAAAACAACGACCGCATCGCCAAACTTGAAAGCGAAGAAGAAGTTTTGTCTGAAAAAATTAAAAAAATCATGATGACAATTCCAAACATCATTGACAAGAGCGTTCCAATCGGAAAAGACGACAGCCAAAATGTTGAACTTCAAAAATTTGGCGAACCGAAAGTTCCTGACTTTGAAGTGCCTTATCATGCCGACATTTTGGACTCAATTTGCGGCCTTGACAAAGAGAGCGCTGGCAGAACAAGCGGAAACGGATTTTATTATCTTTTGGGAGACGCCGCACGCCTGCACGAAGCCATGATTGCTTATGGCAGAGATTTTATGATCGAACAAGGTTTCACTTATGCCATTCCGCCTTTTATGATAAGAAGCGATGTTGTCAACGGCGTCATGAGCTTTGCGGAAATGGAAGCGATGATGTATAAAATTGAAGGCGAAGACCTTTATCTCGTCGGCACAAGCGAACACAGCATGATTGGAAGATTTAAAGGTCAAATCATAAGCGAAATCGACCTGCCAGTGACGATGACGTCTTATTCTCCATGCTTCCGAAAAGAAGGTGGAGCACATGGGCTGGAAGAACGTGGGCTTTATCGTGTTCATCAGTTTGAAAAGCAAGAAATGATTGTCATCTGCAAACCTGAAGACAGCATGAAGTGGTATGAAAAAATGTGGAAATACACAGTTGACATCTTCCGCAATCTCGACATCCCTGTCAGAACGCTGGAATGTTGCAGTGGCGACCTTGCAGACTTGAAAGTCAAAAGCTGTGACGTGGAAGCTTGGAGCCCAAGGCAGAAAAAATATTTTGAAGTTGGCTCTTGCAGCAATCTTGGAGATGCTCAAGCTCGCCGCCTTGGCATAAGAGCCAAAGGCGAAAAAGGCACCTATCTTCTCCACACACTGAACAACACAGTTTTGGCAAGTCCAAGAGCACTGATTGCCTTTTTGGAAAATAACCTTCAAAAAGATGGCAGCATTCGCATTCCAAAGGTTTTGCAACCTTACATGGGCGGAAAAGAAGTCATTTTGCCTAAAAAATAAACTTTTCAGCTGAAAATTTCAAAAAAACTCTATCAGTTTTGATAGAGTTTTTTCAATCACAATTCCACAAGTGCGTAAAAAATGTCAGTTTCGTCTCTGTCGATATAATCGTTGAGCGTCAGATTGTCCACTTTGATATAACAATTCTGCAAAACTTGATAAGTCAGAGAAATTTTTTCTTCTTCTGAGTGTGACTCACTGTCAAAAGGAAGATATTCGCCATTTTCGTTTTTGACAACATAAATGATTTCGCCATTTGAGTTTAAGATGTTGCCGCTTCCGTCGACATTTTGGCTGAAAAGCGCAGCTTCCGCCGCAAACATAAGCTGAACTTTGTTTGCAAAAGCAAAATCTATGTTGTTTATGACAAATTTTCGTTTTTGAAAAGTTGTCAAAGTGATTGAAACATATTCTTTGTGTGTGATTTCGTCTTGATAAGAGCCAAGTTCAATCTCTTTAAACTTTCCAAGTTGTTCTGCCAAATCTCTGTTGTTTTGAAGCATGACAGAATAGAATTTTTTCATTGATGTTTGTCCAATTTCCAAAAAGTCGCCGACCGAAACGCTGGAATTTAAAATTTGCAAGCCTTTCAGCAAAATTGCGTTTTCTTGAGTGGAAGAAAATTTTAAAACGCGAAAATCTCGGTCGCAAATCAAAAATTGAGTGTCATATTCCACTGCAAACAGTTCTTCTCGCTCCGCCACATGCACAACAAACCTGTTTGGAAAAACCGTTTCAATGTTGACAACTTTCAGATATGCAAACTTTTCGTTTTCAGCCGATTTTGCATTCAAGTTGTCGATATATTTTTGCTTTCCTTCAAACAAAACACTGGCACCATAGCGAAACCTTCCAGCTTCAACAATTTCTTCATCAGAAAGGGTCAAGTTTTTTGTTGTGGTTTCAAACTCAATTGAGACCGACGACAAACCAAACAGTGTCCAACACAAAATCAAGAACACTGCAACAATCGCAAAAACAACTGAAAGCGTGATGATAAGTTTTTTACTCAACCTCAATCCTTTTGATATCTGCCCCCAAAAGTTTGTATTTTTCTTCAATTTTTTCATAGCCGCGGTCGATGAAACCAATGTTGTGCACGGTGGTGTAACCTTCTGCTTTCATTCCAGCCAAAACCAAGCTGGCACCCGCTCTAAGATCGGTTGCAAACACATCAGCACCGTAAATTTTTTCGACGCCCTTGATGAGCGCGGTTCGGTTTTTGACAACAATGTCTGCTCCCATTTTTTTGAGTTCTGGCACAACGCCAAAACGATTTTCAAAAAGGTTCTCTTGCAACAGGCACACCCCTTTGCTGACGGATTGCAAAACCATCATCTGCGACTGCAAATCGGTCGGGAAAAATGGAAAAGGCAATGTTTCAATTTTGTCGATTGAAGAAAGTCTTTTGTTGGCTTTCAATCTTATTTTATCATTAAAAGTTTCAATTTGGCAAGCGGTTTGTTTAAGAAAAGAAATCAAACTTTCGTTGTGCGACAAAATCGCTCCGTCCACCAACACATCTCCGCCACAAATTGCCGTCGCCAAAAGATAAGTTCCGGCGACAATTCGGTCAGGCATGACTTTAAATTTTGCCCCATGCATTTTCTGGACGCCGACAATGGTTATCGTGTCAGTGCCCGCGCCAAAAACTTTTGCACCCATGGCATTCAAAAAGTTTTGCAGGTCGACAATTTCTGGTTCTTTTGCCACATTTTTGAGCGTTGTTTCGCCGTCGAGCAAGCACGCACACATCATCAAACTTTCGGTTGCACCAACACTTGGAAAATCCAAAAACACATTCCCAGCTTTCAAATTTTCGCCATGACAATAGATGTAGCCATGCTTCTCAATAATTCTCGCCCCCAGCGCCTTGAAACCTTTTATGTGCAAATCAATCGGTCTTGTGCCGATGTTGCAGCCGCCCGGATAAGCAATCACCGCACTTCTAAACCGCCCAAGCAATGCACCCAAAATGAAAATCGAAGCACGCACTTTTTGCGTCAATTCATGAGAGATTTTGTTGTTTTCAATGTTTTTGGTGTCTATGTAAAGAAAGTTTTGCCAAGCCTCCGTTTGAATGTTTAAAGTTTTCAAAATTTCTCGCATCCAATCAAGGTCAGAAAGCGCAACATAATTGTCCAGTTGAATTTGCCCGTCGCACAAAACACTTGCCGCCATGATCGGCAAAAACGCATTTTTTGCACCGTCAACCTTGATTTTGCCGTGCAAAGTGCGCCCACCATTGATCAAAAATCGTTCTTCCATATTTGCATTATATGAAGGAATAATTTTTGTGTGAACCACAAACAGCTTTTGAGATTTCTCGACTGCGCGACGCACCAGCGTCAGGATTGTTCATCAGTGAGTAAGACTGACGTCTTAACGAAATGACAATGGGGATGGCAAAACGCAGAGATTTGTCATGTTGAGCCGTTGTCATTCTGAGCCAGCCGTCAGGCTGTGTCGAAGAATCTCGGCGACGTGTCGAAACATCTCAAAAATTAACAGCCAACCAAAGCTTTCAAACTGATTTTTAAAACTTTAATTATTTTTAAAATTGTGTTAAGTCTAATGTTTTTAACTTTGCCATTCAAAATATTGCATAATGTTTTATAAGAAACATTTGCCTTTTCGAATGCATTCACAACAAAATATATAACTAAAAACAGAAAAATTGTAAAAATGCTGTTTAAAACTGTATTCTAGGAGTTAAAGTCCCATCCTTTGTCAATTGAAATTGTCATTCTATAAAATTTTTGATTGTTTTGAGTGCGTTTTTTTCAAGTCGAGAAACTTGCGCCTGAGAAATCCCGACCTCTTCACTCACTTCCATTTGTGTTTTTCCGACATAATATCTCATCAACAAAATCTCTTTTTCACGTTCTGAAAGATTTTTTATGGCGTCATTGAGCGAAAGTTTTTCCATGATTTCTTCATCACAGTTTTTGTCGTCAGAAATTTGGTCCATAATTCTAATTTGCTCATTTCCGTCGTTGTAAATCGGCTCGCTGAGCGAAACGGTTTCGCTTATGGCGTCCAGCGCGAAAATGACATCTTTGAGCGGCAAATCCAAAATCTGCGCAATTTGTTCCAATGTCGGCTCGGCATTGTTCTGTTTGATATATTGCTCTTTGGCTTGCAAAACTTTGTAAGCCACATCTCTGATTGACCTGCTCACGCGAACAGAATTGTTGTCACGCAAAAATCTTCTGATTTCGCCCACAATCATCGGCACGGCATAAGTGGAAAAACGGACGTTTAAGGTTTCATCAAAGTTGTCAATCGCTTTCATCAGTCCGACACAGCCCACTTGAAACATGTCGTCAGCCTTGTCGCAGTGCCCAGAAAAACGCTGAACAACTGACAAAACAAGACGCAGATTTGCAACCACAAATTTGTCTCTTGCAAACTCATCTCCTTCTTTAACTTTCTTTAAAAGCTCCATGATTTCTTGATTTTTTAGCTTAGGCAAATTGGAAGTGTTGACCCCCGAAATGACAACTCTGTTTGACATATTGCCCCCTATTTTTTTGATAGAGTTATCTTGCCCAAGCGAACAAAAAACTATGCAAAAGAAGAAAAATGTGACAAAAATAGTGAAAAATTGCAAAAAAAGTTAAATTTCTGCGCTTTTTTCCAATTTTTTTCGCAATTTTGAAAGAATTTTTTTCTCAATGCGAGAAATATAACTCTGGCTTATTCCCATCATGTCAGCAACTTCTTTTTGAGTTTTTTCTTCGTTTCCGCAAAGCCCAAAACGCAGATACATGATCATCTGTTCTCGGCTGTCAAGTTTGGAAAGCACATTCATCAAAATTTGTTTTTCGGCTGACGTTTCAATGTTTTTTGAAACGCACTCTTCGTCGACCGAAATTATGTCTGCCAAAAGCAGCTCATTCCCTTCGCCATCGGCAGAAAGTGGTTCGTCAAGCGAAATTTCGTTTTTTATGCGCGTGTTCTTTCGAAGTTGCATAAGAATTTCGTTTTCAATGCATCGAGAGGCATATGTGGCAAGCTTGATGTTTTTGTCGACGCTATAAGTCTTCACTGCCTTAATCAAACCAATGGCGCCAATCGAAATCAAATCTTCAAGTTCGATGCCAGATGTTTCAAACTTCTTGGCAATGTAGACCACCAATCTCAAATTGTGTTCAATGAGCTTGTCACGCGCAGAAAGATTGCCGTTTTTGATTTCTTCCAGAAGCACCAACTCTTCTTCCGTCTCCAGCGGCTGCGGCAAGGCTTTGTTTCCGCAGACATAACACATGATGTTGTCTGCCAATTTTTTGCCTTCCCTGTGAAAAAGCTTATAGAAAAACAGCTTAATTTTGAAAAAAATGTTCATTTTTTGCTCCTTTTTACGCACAATTGTTGTGCAAAATGATATCTGTTCCAAAAGCTTGGTTAAAATTTTTTAGAGACAAACCTAAAATCGGTTTTTCTATTGTTTTCTTGCCGTCAATGCTGAGTTGATCAGCCTGAAAAACCAACAACTTATTTTCGCAGTTTAAAGTGTTGAACGAAATGTAATGTGCCAGTTTCAAACTTTTCAATTTGTCACTTTTTCGCAAGACATCTTCCAAATCTATATCTTCAAAAAGCTGCGAAAAAACTTTGTAGTTTATCAAAATCACCGGGCTGGACGTGAGCGGGTCATAAAGCAAATTCCCTGTGTCCAAAAATGCTTTCCAATGCGACTTTTTGCCTTTTATGTCAATTTCTACATCAAAACAAAAATTTTCCACGCTTTTCTTTCGCAAAATTCTTTTTGTCAAAAATTTGACCATAAAATAAACAAAAACCACAATCGCCAGCACCACAAGCAGTGAGTTTATTCCAAATGCGCCTTCAAAAAAATAGCACGCTCCACCATATAAGAATGTGGAAACGAAAAAGGTCAAATAAAGTTGAAAAAATTTTTTTATTGTTTTAAATTTGAAAGAAAGGCAAACATAAATTGTGACAAGCCCAAGTTCCACCAAAAAATAACCAAGTGAAGAAAGATAAAAAATCGGCAGTGCGACCGACAAACAAGCTCCCAAAAAAGCCGATAAAAGAAAAAGTTTGCCCTTTTCTTTTGTCAGCAAGGCAGTTGTTTTCAGTGTGATAAGGTTTATGAAAAAATTTTCCAACAAAACATATTCAACAATTATTTCCATTTCCGCCCTTTTTCACATTCTATTAAATTCTATTCAAAACAATTTAAGAAAAAAATGTGAAAAAGACCAAAATTTGCACTGATTTTGTCTTATCTTCCTATTGACAAAAAACGCAAAATTTGTTATTATATAAGCAATGAAAGATGAAGCGAAAATTTTAAGTTATTACACCAAACTTTTGGATGAAGCCGACGACTTGATTTTTCTTGAATGCCAAAATTTGTTTCGCTACAACAAAAAGATGAAAGCCTTGCACAAACAATCTTTTGAAATTTTGCAGAAAGAAGAAGTGCAAAAAGTGCCATCCGAAATGGTGAAAGAATTTAAAAACTTGAAGCAAGCCATCAAAATCACAAAAAGTCATCTAAATTATCTGTCAGACAAAAAACTGGAACTTGAAACAAGCATCGACATTGTGAAAAGCCACAGTTATGACAATTTTATCTATCATCACGACAGAAATCTTTAGGAGGAAATATGGAGAAAAACAATTTTACAGAAAAAAACGACTATTTGCCAGTCGAAATCTTGGAAAGCCGCTTCAGAAAATGCGGTGGCTATGACGGAATTGGTCCATTGAAAGTCAGTGGCGGAAATTTTAAGTTGATAAATTTTACGCCACAAGAAACAGCTTTTGGGGTTTATGTTGATGTTGTTGCACAAATTGCAAACAACCTCGGAGTTTTTAAACTCCCAGAAAAATACTGGCAACAGCTTGTCAACGACATTCAAGATGATTTGGACACATTGGCACTTCTTCATATAAAAACAAAAGAAAAGAAAGTGCAATATGACGATGTTGATTTCAGCAAAAAAGAAAAAATTTTGTTAAACTTGGAAAAACAATCCGCTGAAAAAAAAGATTTTAAAGCTGATATTGCAAAAATGGGGCTGGAAATTCCTATGGGATATGTGGTCTATTACAATGCTTTAAAAATGGGCTTCGATTTGGAAAATCCGCGAGAAATTCTCAGAAAGAAAAAATGGTCAAATTTTGAGCAAGATCTTGTCAAATGCAAACCAGTCACTGCGGAACAAATGACCAAAGCTATAACAGAAAAACTTGATTATGAATTAAAAAGGGGGTTATAAAATTATGATGAGAGAAAATAAAGACATTTTGAAAGAACGTTTGTCGTTTTTGGACGAAGAAGTTGAGGAAAACAGAAGCGAAATAAATTATTTGGAAACACTTATTGAAAAACTTGACAAAAAGGCTCCAAAAGTTTTGGATTATTGCAAGGGAGAAGGTTTTGTTGAAACTGACAAACTTGGAAGAATTGTTGTCAAAGACAAGAAGGCATTCGAAAAATTTAACGCAGCTTATCTTGCAGACATCAACAAGCAAAAAGTTGAATATTTGAAACAAGTCAGAAAACTTGAAAATGCAAATGAAGAATGTGCAAAAACAAAAGAACATTTGACAAACGTGTTGAAAACAAAATATTCTTCAAAACGCGAAGAAAGAACAAAATAATCGAAAAACAAAAAATTACGGAAAACCGTGATTTTTTATTAGTTTATTTTCTGTTTTTGTTTCTGATTTTTTCAATCCATGGTGGGATTGAAGAACTTGGATTGACATCCACACGAGATGTGTTCATGTTAGGCTCAACTCTGACATCTTTTTGAGCTTGTGCCTGAGGATTATATCCAAAAGGATTGAAACCTTCAAATTCGTCTTTCTTAGGTTCCTCTTTTTTGACTTCAGGCTCTTCTTTGACTTCTTCCTCTTCGCCCGGAGTTTTAAAGCCAGTTGCAATGATTGTGATTTCGACTTCATCTCTCATTTCTGGGTCAATGCTGCTTCCGAAGATAAGGTTGCAGCTTGGGTCGATGACTTCTTTGACCATGTTTGCAGCTTCAGTAACTTCTCTCAAAGTGATATCGCTTCCACCCTTGATGTTTAAAACAACACCAGTTGCACCTTCAATTGTGGTTTCAATAAGTGGAGAAGCCACCGCCTGACGAACTGCCTCCAAGGTTTTGTTTTCACCTTTGCCATGACCAATGCCCATGTGTGCAAGCCCACGATTTTTCATGATTGTTTCAATATCCGCAAAGTCAAGGTTGATCATTCCAGGGAAAACAATAAGGTCAGAAATGCCTTGAATGCCTTGTCTCAAAACGTCGTCAGCATATCTGAAAGCTTCCACCAAAGTGGTCTTTTCCGGCAAAATGGTGAGCAATCTTTCATTTGGAATGATAACGATTGTGTCGACATATTTTCTAAGTTCTGCAATGCCCTTTTCGGCGTTTTCCATACGCTTTGGATTTTCAAATTGGAAAGGTTTTGTGACAATTCCAACCGTCAAAATGCCTTTTTCTTTGGCAATTTGTGCTATGACAGGAGCTGCTCCTGTGCCAGTTCCGCCACCCATTCCAGCAGTGATGAAAACAAGATCAGTGTCTTTCAAAATTTCAGTAATAGACGCCTTGCTTTCTTCGGCAGCCTTTCTTCCAATTTCTGGAATAGCGCCTGCGCCACGACCGCCTGTCAATCTTTCGCCAATTTGAAGTCTTTTGTCAGCTTTCGAAATCAAAAGAGCCTGTTTGTCGGTGTTGATGGCAACAAATTCTGCTGAAGTGACATTTGCTTCAATCATTCTGTTGACAGCGTTGTTTCCGCCACCGCCAACACCCAAAACTTTGATTTTAACGACAGATGTTGGATTGAATGCGTTTGTATTTGTGTTTTCCATAGAAATCTCCTTATTTACTTTTAGTTTAACTTAATTTAAACATTTTTGCAAGAATTTTTATGCAATTTTATGACTTTTTGTGGATTAATTTTCTTCAAGAGCCTTATTTACCAGCCCTAACATCGCCGCCCTTTCAGGTTTGTCCATTGCTGGAATTGGCGGAACGCCATAAGAGATGTTTCTGCCAATGCATTTTGCAAAGAAATCTTTTCCGCCTTTGATTTTGCTCACACCCGCTCCGCAGAGATAGATTGGATAATAAGGCACATATTCTTTTGCAAACAAACGAATGCATTCGTTGACAGTTTTTGCAATAAGCTCCAATCTGTAACATACCGCTTCGTTGGCATAATTTAACGGAATTTTTATCACTCTGCCACCAAGCGTGACAAGTTCGTAAAAATCTTGGTCGCTGCCCTTGAGAGAAAGCACAATTTGTTTTTTCAAGTTCCGCGCGTCGTTGTAAGAAATTCCGCACGCTTCACTCAAATCACTTGTTATGTAAGACCCACCCATTGAAAAGGATGTCAAATTTGTCAATCCATCACCTTTGACAAACGCCACACTTGTTGACCGTGCGCCGACGTCGATGACAATGCAAGTTCGCTCTCGCTCTTCTTTTTCCAAAATAAACATCGACTCGCAAAGTGGCTCGCTCAAATATTCCACTTGTTCAATACCTATGTCAGACCAGATTTTGTTGAAAGTTTGAATAAACGACGTTTGAGCCAAAATAACCGAAAGCTCAGCAGAAATTTTTGACGCTTTAAGCTTTATTAGGTCGTTTGTTGTGCGGTTGTCGTCCAAAGTGAAAAGAATTGGGTCGACTGATAATATGTCCATGCCTTCAACTGAAATTTTTTCAGACGCATTTGCGCAAAGAAGGTCAATGTCGCTTTTTCTTACCGCCCTTTTGAAGCGAAAACTGAGTTGTTCTTTTGCCGAAGTGACCTTGGAAAACTCTGCAGGAACTCCAACATAAATTTTTTCGATTTTCTTTTTGTAAAGCTCCAAGATTTGCGAGAACAAAGCTTTGACAGCGTCTTCAAGTAAAGATTTTTCGATGAAATCGCCTTCAAAAAAACCTGCATATTCCACCTGCGCCTGAGCTTTGATGTTGAAAATGCCGTTGACGCCCTTTTGTGCCACAACACATGAAAGTTTGGAAGACCCTATTTCAACAACAGTAACATCTTTCACAGCAAATCTCCTCATGATTTATAGATAGTTTAAACATTTTTAGACAAAAAGTCAATTAAAAAAATAAACAATTCATAAAAATTTACTTTTTTTTATATTTATGCATTTTGTAAGAAATCGAAATTTCATGTTTTGTTAAACCACGAGTGAGTGTGTTGAAACATCCAGCGGTCAATTTTTGAGCCAAAAGTCAGTCTAAACAAAAAAATAAAAAATTTTTCAAAAACTTTTGAAATTTGCTTGACAAATCCCCCCCCCGCATTATACTGGGGTTGTAATCAGGTTTGATTACAAAAAATTTTAGAAAAAAGGAGTAAAAAATTATGAAACAAATGACGAAGAAAAAATTCATTTCTTCAATCGTGGGCTATGCTTTCTTGTTTGTTCTGCTTTCATGTCTTGTGGGCTACGGCGCGTGGGCAATCCTAAACGCAAACTTCAATCTTGGTGGCAACATCTCTTTCGAAGCCAACAACATTCTTGCCACAATCTCTGCTGGGCAGGTCTCTGGCGGAACACTCACTGACTCAGCTAGCAAACTTCAAGCAATCACAATCAACACAACCGACAATGGACATACTGCAATGCAAACTTGGTCTGGTCTTGACCTGCACTTCAACGACAATGGTGACGATGTGACAATCACTTTCACAATCACCAACAATCACACTGAAAAAGCACTTTTGGTGGAAGTCGGAGAAATCACTGGAACTAAAACAAATGCCACTGTTTCTGTCACGGCCGATGGAGAAAGTGCAGAAAGTGTTGTTATTCCAGCAAACTCAGGCACACCTTCAAGTGTGGAATATGTTGTGACTTTCAGCGTGACAGAAAAAGACAAATCCGCTTCAATCACAGGATTTAGCATCCCTATTTCAATGGAAAATGCTGAAACATACACCGCAACTGTCATTGTTGAATATGACGGAGCAGGTGGAGTTTCTGACGGTACTTGGCACTACACAACAAACACTGGTGTGACACATGGCGGATATGGCTATGACGGAAGCGAATATAGCACAACAGAAACTTTTACACACGAAAATATCATAAGTATCACATTTTATAATGACAATATAACACGTGCGCCTGCTCCTGCTCGAATTTTGGTATCATGGACGGATGAAGAAGGAGAACCACAAAGTTTTTATGTTTTAGACACAGGTTCTAGCAGCGGTAGCGACGGTATTGAAGTTTTAGGTGGCGGTTTGTCAAAAACCATAACTCTCACACAAGACACGACATTTACGATTTCAAATGCATTTTAAAATAAAAATTTAAAATTATTTTCATTTAAAACGCAACAAAAAAAACTTAGCAAAGTGCTAAGTTTTTATTTTTCAACAGTGACTTTGTAGCAAGTTGGAACATCTTCCACTCTCACTTTTTCGCTCACTTCAACACCCGCGATGACATACACTTCGTTCTCATCAGCCAAAACTGGAATATAATCTCTCAAGCGAACAGGAATTTTTTTGTCAATCAAAAATGATTTGAGTTTTTTTGTTCCTCCGCCGAATTTTTCAAAGACGTCGCCGTCTTCACGATAACGCCACCTTGCCGTCTTTGGAACTTTTCGATAATCAAAATAAAGCGCACCATCTTCGTTCATCTTGTCAGTTTTCACTCTCTTGATGACGATGTTTCCATAATTTGGAGCTTCAAATTCTTCACATTTCAAAGTTTTTGAAAGTTGAGGTTTTTCGACATAGTTGTTTTCAAAAGTCAAATAGTCATATTCTTTGCTGACAACAATGTCATATGGCAATTTGATTTTTTTGCCATTTTCCATGCTTGTGGCAAGGTCTTTGATCATTTCGATGTGTTTTCTTTCAATATCTTTTGTGACGCCAATAAGTGCCAGCGCTTTGAAAACAATTCGGCTGTAAATCGCACTGCTGCCCGAAAAATAACTGCAAGGCATTTGAACAATTTTTTCGTCAACCAAAAGTGCATTTGTGTCGATGATTGATTGAATGTAATCATCGTCGTCAGAAACAGCCTCTGCAAAGTTGTTTATGGCTTCAACTGCGTTAGGCCATTTTTTCAAAATGTCTTTCATGAGCACATTTCGAACATAGTTTCTTGTGTAAGAATTGTCAGCATTGCTTGAGTCTTCCACAAATTCGATGTTGTTTGTCGAAGCATAAAGACTTATCTCTTCTTTGGAAACTTTAAGCATTGGTCTGATGTAAATTCCGTCTCTGATTGGTTCCATTCCCTTTGCGCCGTTTGCGCCGCAACCTCTGAAGATGTGCATCAAAATGGTTTCTGCTTGGTCGCTTTGATGATGAGCCAATGCAACTTTGTCGATGATGTCTTTTTTCACAAGTGCATCAAAAACGCCATAACGCCCTTCACGAGCGGCAGTTTCCACACTGATGCGTTTGTCTTTGGCAATTTTTGGTGCATCGATAGAAAATTTGTAAACGCGCACACCCATTTCTCTGCATTTTTGAACAACAAACCTTGCTTCATCGTCACTTTCTTCTCTAATTCCGTGATTGATGTGAATGGCAACAACATCAATATCAAGCAACTGTTTGTTTGCATTCAAAAAATGCAAAAGGCACATAGAATCAATTCCACCGCTCACACCAACTCCAACAACTTCGCCTGGTTTGATAAGATTGTTTTGTTTGATAAAATCCAAAATTTTTTCCATTCTTTTCATCCCCAAAAATAATTTCATCTTAAGTATAACATGAAAACAACATAAAAACAATATGTTTTTACAAAAAAATAGCGTTTTTGAAGCTATTTTTTGCAATTTTTTGAAGATTTGAAAATTTTAAACCTCTCTTCTGGAATGTCTACTTACGGAAATAGCAACACCAACTGCCGCCATAAAGACAGCCACAGAGGTTCCACCACTTGAAATGAACGGCAACGGAAGTCCAGTCGGCGGAATTGAACCCGTCACAACTGCAATGTTCAAAAGAGTTTGAACAGCAATGACAATTCCGACGCCGCAAGCAAGCAGACAACCAAACCTATCCTTTGCGTTGAGCCCAATTTTGAAAAGTTGAAAAATCAAAACAGCATAGACCGTCATCAAACACAGGCAGCCAACATATCCCAATTCTTCGCCAATTATCGAAAAGATGAAATCCGACTCCGCAAACGGCAAAAAGAGATATTTTTGGCGAGAATTGAAAAGCCCAACACCAAACCAGCCACCATTTCCCAAGCTATAAAACGATTGAATGAGTTGAAAACCTTCGCCTTGCGGGCTTGCCCAAGGATTTAAAAAAGCAAACAAACGCTTCAATCTGTAGGGTTCTGCGATGATCAAAACAGGCACCGCCAATGCAGCAGCGGAAGAAAAAATCAAGGTGTGTTTTTTGCTCATACCACCAATGATAAGCATAAAAAATGTCACAAACGCCAAACACATTGTCACGCTCATGCTCGGCTCAATGATAACAAGCACGCACAGCAAGCCCGCAACAACAAGCGGAGGAATAAGCCCTTTAAATGTTTTGATTTTGTCATGTTTTTCTGACAGGTAACACGCCAAAAACAGAACAAGTGCAAATTTTGCAATCTCTGATGGTTGGATGGAAATTCCAAACAAATTCACCCACCTGTTTGCACCATAACTTTGCGTTCCAAAACCAGGGACAAAAACCAAAACGAGCAAAATTAAACTGACAGCCAAAATCCAATATTTAAACTTTTTCAAAAGATGATAATCGAAAAAAGTAAAGAAAAACAGTGCAAAAACACCTAAAATCACGCCAAAAAGTTGTTTAAACAAGAAAAAATATTCATTTCCATATCTATAAGCCGCAGAATAGCTGCTTGCGCTGTAAACCATCAAGCAACCAAATCCGACAAGAAAAAGCACAAGCAAAACAACCAAAATTTCTTGCCTATTGAAAAACTTTAAAATTTTTTTGCTGTTAAAAAAACGCACTTTTTCAGTTTTTGCTTTCATTCAGTTCTCCAAAAATCAAACTTTTAAAGCGGTCACCGCGCTCAGAATAATTTGAAAATTCGTCAAAGCTTGCACACCCTGGAGACAACAAAACATAATCTCCAAACCCAGCAAATTCTTTGCTGAAAAGCACAGCATCGTCGAAATGTTTGAAAAGAACCGCATTATAACCAAATTTTTCAGCAACTTCTTGAATTTTTTGTCCATCTTCGCCAAAACAAACAATTTGTTTGATTTTGAAATTCAACGAAAAAAGTTCGGCATAGTCAATGTTTTTGCCTTGCCCACCCATCAGAAGCACAATTTCTTTGTCTTTAAACGCTTCGACGCAAGCGATTGTTGACGCCACATTTGTCGCTTTGCTGTCGTCAACAAATATGACACCACGGATTTCTCCAACAAATTCCATTCGATGCGAAGCCAAAGTGAATTTTGAAAGTGCCAAACGGACATTTTCTGCCGTCACATTGAAATGTGAACAGATGCACACGCTTGCAAGCACATTTTCCAAATTTTTTTCGCCACGCAAATGAATTTCGTTTAAACTTAAAATTGGTTTTTTATTAACAAAAATTTGGTTTTTAAAAACAAAAACGCCCTTTTTTAGCTTATTTTTTGAAAAAAATTGATAATTTTTGTGTAAAATCATCTTTTTTGCTTCATCATCGTCTAAGTTTAAAATCAAAACATCTTTGCTTCTCAGGTTTTGAGCAATCTTCGCTTTCACTTTTTTATATTCTTCAAAACTGCCATGCCTATTTAAATGGTCTGGCTTTATGTTTAAAATGCAAGCAACATCCACTCGAAAAAATTGGCTTGTCTCAAGTTGAAAATTGCTGACTTCACAAACCACAACACTGTTTTTTGTGGTTTTCTCACACACCGCAGAAAATGGCAAGCCGATGTTTCCACACAAAAAAGTTTTATAGCCCGCAGCTTTCAAAATTTTGTTGGTGAGCATGCTGACAGTTGTCTTGCCGTTTGTGCCAGTGATTGCGACAATCTTTCCCTTTGAAAACATATACGCCAAATCTATCTCAGAGATGATTGGAATGTTTTTTTCTTTAAATTTCTCAAGCAGAGTGTTTCCGACGCACTTTATGCCAGGACTGACAACAACCAAATCATAATTTTGATTTTCCGGATTGCGTTCAAAACCGACATACTCGAAAAATCTTATGTCGTCATCATAAAAACTGACATAAGCATTTTGATTTTTTAAAAGTTTTATGGCGGCTCGTCCACTGTCTCCAAGCCCATAAACCAAAACCTTTTTGTTTTTTAATTTCATTCAAAGTTCCCTTGGTCAAATTCCAACGGTCAGCATACAGGTCAAAACTGTCAAAGAAACTGCCGCTGTTATAACTATATATACTGCGACAATTCTGTTTTCATGCACTCCTTTTTGCTCAAAATGATGATGAAGCGGAGCCATTAAAAAAACGCGCTTTTTAGTCCGTTTGTAGTGCAAAACTTGAATGATGTCAGAGACGGCAGACAAAACAAACATGATGCCCATGATTGGAAGCAGAAGTTCCAACTCGCTCAAAACGGCAATTGTCCCAATAAATCCACCCAGTGCAAGCGAGCCTGTGTCGCCCATAAAGATTTTAGCAGGAAAACAGTTGAAAAGCAGAAAGCCAGCAAGTCCACCACAAAGCCCAAAACAAAGCATTGCCATGTTTTGAAGTTCAAGCGAATTTGAAATCGCCAGCAAAATGCCAAACACCAAGATATAGATGAGAGAAACTCCACCAGCCAAGCCGTCCAAACCGTCCGTCAAATTTACACTGTTTGTCGTCGCCACCATAACAAGCACTACAAGCGGAATAATTCCCCAACCAATGTCAAACTCCCATGCGAAAAAAGAAAGTGTTGTTCTGCCCGAAAGGTAAACATACACCGCAATGATGACCGCAATTCCAACTTGTCCCACAATTTTTTGATAAGGTCGCAATCCCTCGTTGTGATGAAAGTGCACCTTGATTATGTCATCCAAAAAACCCAACAGTGCATATGCAAACATGACCGCGAGTGCAAACCACGCCAAAAAAGTGGAATATTCAAACAAAAAACAGCCTGCAAAAAAAGTCGTCAAAATGAAAATAAGCCCGCCCATTGTTGGAGTGCCTTCTTTGCTTGCATGCTTGTCCACATAATGCAAAATGCTTTGAGAAGCCTTAAGTTTTTTGCAAGCCCAAAGCACCAGCGGAGCTATCAAGCTTGCAAAAAGCAAACAACACAGCCCGCAAATTAAATATTTAACAATCATAAAATTCTTTGCCTCGCTTTTTGACAGGGTCCAATTCTTTGAAATAAGAATATATTGCGTCAAAATCATTATATGCAAATTTTTGAGTTCCTATTTCTTGATATTTCTCCGCACCCTTGCCAGCAATGACAATGATGTCATCTTTTTGAGCAAAATCTATCATCTTTCTGATTGCGCTCGCCCTGTTTGGCTCGACCATGTGCGGTTTGTTCATGCCCTTTTCAATGTCAGAAATGATGTCAAGCGACTTTTCCAGGCGTGGGTTATCGTCAGTCAGGCAGACATAATCGGCATTTGTTTCGGCAATTCTGCCCATAAGCGGTCGTTTGAGTTTGTCACGGTTTCCGCCGCATCCAAAAACGACATAAACATTTTTGTTTGTCAAACTTCTTGCCGTTTGCAAAACATTTTTCAAACTGTCAGGTGAATGAGCATAATCAATCACAATATGTTTGCCGTTGAAATTGACAACGTTAAACCTGCCTTCAACTGGATTGACAAAATTCAATCCCCTTGCAAGCTCATTTTCGCCGAGCCCCAAACAGTGACAAACTGTCAAGGCAGCAAGAGAGTTTAAAACATTATAATGCCCCACCAAATTGGTTTTTATTTCCACAATTTTGTCGCAAACATTTCCAACAAAGTGCGAGCCATTCATGGAGCAGCACACATCAATTGCAAAAGTGTCACTTGGACTGGCCAGCCCGTAAGTCAAAACCGGAACTTCTAGCTGTTGCACAAGTTTTTGACCCGATTTATCATCCAAACAAACCACGGCCTGTTTGATATGTTCTTTTGTGAAAAAGTCAAATTTTGCCCTTTCATAGTTTTCAAAACTTTTAAAATAATCCAAATGGTCCTGCGTTACGTTTGTCAAAACTCCGACATCAAACTTGATGCCGTCAACTCTTTTCTGCGCCAAAGCGTGCGCCGAAACTTCCATGACAACATATTCCACTCCAGCGTTTTGCATGTCAAAAAAAGTTTTATGCAAAAAGTCAGCATCTGGAGTTGTCAACGGACTATCCAAAGTTTTGCCGTCAAACTTAACGCCGTTCGTGCCAATAAGCCCAACTTTTTTGCCGTTTCGCGCTAGCATTTCAGCAATAATATGCGTCGTTGTCGTCTTTCCGTTTGTGCCAGTCACACCAATAAGCTTCATTTTGTCGCAAGCTTGGTCATAACAAAGTTTGCATGCATTTGCAAAAACAACTCTGGCATCTTCCACTTTCAAAACATTTGGCAGAACGTCAAAATTGCTCACAGCAAGTGTAGCTCCCTTTTTCAAAGCCTCATCACACCTTTGTTTTGATAATTTTTCATCGTCAGACAAACAAAAATAAACATCTCCGCGCTCGACAGTTCTGCTATCTCGGCTGATAGAACGAAAATCTTGGTTTTGAAGATTTTCATCTTTCAAAAAAGGCAAAATTTGTTTCAAGGTCATAAACTTTTCTCCTTTATGCTAATTTTAATAAAACGCCGTTCAATAAAAGCTGCGTAGTCAAAATAAGTCAGCAATTGACAATTTTTTTGCTCACTTTTTATGATGTTGCGCTGAATTTGCAAAAATTTTCAAGGCATCGCTGTCAAAAGTTTTGTAAAGTTTTTCTTTTTCGTGAGAAACAAAAATGCTTTGCTCAATCATGGCACCCAGCAAATCTTTGAAAGGCACATCCTTAAAAAGATAAAACGCCAAAGAGCCAGGGATTGAGTTGATTTCGTTGACAAACAGCTCTTGTTTTTTCTCGTCAAAAAGAAAGTCAACTCGAACAATGCCTTGACAGTCGAAAAGTTTGTAAAGTTTTTCGGTGAGCGTTTGAATCTTTTTCGCCAGTTTTTTCTCGGCTTCCGCTGAATTTGGCTGATTTGAAAGGTATTTATCTTGAAAAGTGTAAATTTGACCGTCATTTTTGACAAAATTTACATGCGAAACAAAAGTTTGACCTTGAAAATTGAAACATGCGCAGTTGAACTCTTTCAAATTTTCCACCAATTTTTCCGCCAAAATTTTGTCGTCAAACTCAAATGCCAATTCGACTGCATCAGCAAATTCTTCTTTTGACTTGCACACAGAAATGCCTATGCTGCTTCCTAAATTTGCTGGCTTGACAATGATAGGAAAATTCAAACCTTTCAAAACCTTTGCCTTCAATTTATCGTATGCACATCTGTCAAAATAAACATATGGCGCGGTTTTGATGCTGTTTGCCTTCAAAATGTCTTTCATAAAAGCCTTATCCATGCAAAGTGCCGAAGAAGTGACGCCAGAACTGGTCTGCGGAACTTGACAAACTTCAAACAAACCTTGCAAAGCTCCGTCTTCTCCAGACCCGCCGTGGCAACAATTTAGAACCGCCAAAATCTTGTCTTTAAACACAAATTTGTTCTTTTTCTTGACTAAAATCACGTTTTTTCCTAAAAAAAATGTAATTTCACGCTTGTTTTTTGCTTTTTTCTCAAAATCGGAATAAACATCGATGTCTTCCAAATTGTCCGCCGTCCAAAACAAACCCGTCTTATCCATGTAAATCATCAGATAGTCATAATTTTTTGGCAAATGCTTTTTCGCTTGCAGTGCAGTTATGATAGAAATGTCATGTTCAACGCTTTTTCCACCATAAATTAAAACAACTTTTTCTTTCATAAAACTTCCTTTCAAGTTTTTATATGAATTTAAAAGATGTTTTGTTATGCAAAGTTGTCTGGCAAATCATTTTCAAACAAAACGACATCGCCTTGCTGCACAATTTCTTTCAAAATTTCTTTTTGCTTTTGTCTTGCGTTTGCAAAATAAAGCTGATTTTCGCTCATTCCTCCACTTATTGCACCTTTTTTCAACGCATCTTTGTTGGTTTCGTTCATAATCACAAAAATATCTGCCACCTTTGCAACATTTTTTCCAGCTTCAAAATTTGTTTGAAATTGTTCTTTCCCAAGTTCAACAATGCCCGGCGAAATGACAATCTTTTTGCCCTTAAAAAACTTCAAAACGTCCAAAGCTTGGTTGAAACCTTCAAAATTGCTGTTGTAAGAATCGTCAATCACATTGACAAATTCTCCCTTGATAAGTTCCAATCTGTGCGGAACGCCTTTCAATTTTGATAATGCCTTTTTGATGTTGAAAAAACTTTCGCCCAAAAGATGTGCCATGGCAACTCCAACAACAATGTTGTCGATGTTTGCTTTTCCAAGCAGTGTGGTTTGAATTTTGTGTTTTTCTCCTGCCAAAACCAAATCAAATGTGCTGCCATTTTCGTTATACTTTATGTTTTCTGCATAAGCGAAACTGCCGCTTTGGCAAACCAAATATTTTTTGTGATGAAAACGCTGAAACAGTTTTTGAGTTGATTTGCTTCTGCCATTGAAAACGACAACATTTTTTGCTTCCAAGCAAAGTTTGTATTTTTCATTTTCAATGTTTTCCAAACTTCCAAAGGTTTCCAGATGACAATTTCCAATTGGGGTTATAATGCCAAAATCGACGCCAACAAATTTTGCCAAAAATTCAATGTCGCCCTTTTGCCTTGCACCAAATTCCAAAATGAAAAAATCGTCCGTTTCTTTGAGCTCTTGCAAAATGGTTTTGCAAATCCCCATTGGAGTGTTGTAACTTTTTGGAGTTGAACACACGTCAAACTCTTCTTTCAAAATCTGATACAAAATGTTTTTGGTGGAAGTTTTTCCAAAGCTGCCCGTGATGGCAATTTTTTTGCATGGCATTTTTTGCAACTTTTTCTTGGCTTTGTTTATGTAATTTCTTTTTATCGATTCTTCAATTGGCTGGGCTAGGAAAAACGCTAAAATTACCAAAAAAGGACTGAAAATTAAACACAAAAAAATTATTAAAAACATCCAAAGATTCAGAAAAAATGCAAAAAACAGCAAAAATATCAAAAAATTTGTTAAAAATTCACAAAAAATCAATCTTTTTGCTCTATTTGTTAAAACCAAACAATTTTTTTTGCCAATTGCAAACTGCAAATTAATTATTTTAAAAA
>ERZ780218.457-NODE-457-length-37936-cov-76.463082_pt1 | contig 37936 bp, 35 predicted proteins | sample MGYA00510975_ERZ780218 | MGnify/ENA primary metagenome ERZ780218 (study PRJEB29588, sample SAMEA2152063) | human gut metagenome | biome: human gut; feature: human-associated habitat; material: faeces | place: Denmark | collected 2008/2010 ... | reverse complement strand
ATATAACAACAGAAAACCGAAGGCAAGGATACAAAAAAGCACCTATATGAACGGGGGCATGGAAGATATATCCGTTGACCCGTACATATAAGTGCGTATAAAAAGAGAACGATACTTCTCGCAGTATTTATTTGCACATTTCGCATATGTCACCGTATATAAAGACAATGTGCACATCATCTTTTTTACGAAAATGACGCATAAATTCCAGAAACAAAAAACAAGAGCTATGTCTGTCTATGCCTATCTATGCCCCATAAAGATGCACAAATCCATACCGTGCCTGGTATAAAATCCTTTACTTTATCGACAAAAGAAAGATATGAGTAAAGGAACACTCATTTCCAGAATTATTCCATGCAAAATAGCTAATGGCACTAAATTTTTCCCCGAGTACCGATACACCAACGGCAACATTACATCCATTGAATTGATGCCTGCAGCCGAAATAGGTGCCAACCTACCAAAAACCCGTGTAAAGAAGGGGGCTCCCAACAACGAAATCATTTCCCGAATGATATTTGCCAATAAAGCCAATGTACCTAATTCCGCTGCAACCTGCACTCCCACCGATGCACTCTTAATTTCGGTTATCAGTACCGATGAGAGAGAATAATAGGCAAAGCCGCTTCCCACCGCCATGCAATCGGCAGTACCCCAATGCGTCAGAAAAAAACTGGCAAAAAAAGAAAAAAGCAAAGTCCCTGCAATAGTAGACAAAGGGACAAGCAACATCTTGAAATTCAATGCATGAAGCATCTCTTTCAAATTCTTATTAGAACCAATACCAATGCCAACTTGAAGAATCAGGGCATAAAGAATCAACATCGTGGTATTCCCTTTCACCCATTCTGAAGGAACCCAATGATGAGCCCCTAACATACCACCCAGCGTAAAGACACAAATAATAAGCAAACTATTCTTCATCGTTCCTCCTTTCTTTCTTAAATAGAAAACGGTATGCGAAATACCCTCCTACCAGACTACCCATCGTTCCCAATACAGCGAGAAAAGCCGCCTGATAACCAAACTTATCCAAATTTGAAACCAACTCATCGTTCGACCCGATGGAGATGCCGAATACAAATAACATCAATAACACGGTATAGGAAACGGTCTTCTCTACTTGATGCAAAAAAGTCACCCGACGAAACACATAACCGATTCCTATCCCTATAAACAACAGGAACAAAACCGTAAACATAACTAACACATTAAGCTTTAGAAATAAAACAGAGCAATACATTCCCTTATATCACCCCAAGAGCCTGTTTAGAAACGTTTTTGAATCTCTACAAAAAGTATTCTTGACTTGATGTATGAAGGATGTATTGGCTGAAAAAAGGATATTCATTGTTATAAAAACAACCGGAATGGAAAGTACAGAACGTACCTTCCCTACTTGTCGACCATTTAGATAAAGCCCGTAAACCAATGCACAACAAACCTCCTGTGCGTCTCCTCTTGCAGACACGCACACATACATGGAGTAATATGTTGTAATAAAACCTTCATAGCCTTTCTATCATTTAACGGGCTGCAAAGATAAGCATTTTTACCGAAATGCAGAATATATATACAGGAAATATTCCGATATTATTTTAAATCCCTACCGAATGCCCTGTATTTCAATGGTGTAATCCCTGCATGTTTCTTAAACAAATTCGAAAAATGCTCGGTAGATGTATATCCCAACATAAAGCAGATTTCCTTCACCGAATGCGTACTTCCGACCAACAATTGCTTGGCTTTCCGCATTTTCAGTTCCTGAAAATATTTTGCCGGAGCATATCCCGTATAATCTTTAAACGCCTTGCGAAACCACGAATAGCTGAGATTCAACCGTGCCGCCAACTGTTCCGGATCTATCTCCCGACAAAGATTTTCGTTCATGATAATTTTGGCCTGTTCCATCTTCTCGGACACATTATCTTTTTCAAACACATTATTCCGGGATACGGAAAGCACCAACCCAATCATATGCAATACAATCCCTGCCAAATATTGTTGTGACGCCGTCTTATCCTCCTCAGCTACCTCCAATGCACGCGAAAACAACATGGCCAGCTCCTCATTCAGTCCGATGTCGAGCACCTGGTTATCTTTTGTCAAAAAAGAATTCCTGACAAGCTGGTCGGCCATTGTCCCTTCAAATCCAATGTAATATTCATTCCATCCCGTTGCCGTATCCGGCTTGTATGTATGCCATTGTCCGGGAAAAAGAACAATCAGATGCCCTTTTCCCACCTGCCGGTCAGGAGTATCATCGGATGCAAAAGAACCTTGCCCTTTCGTAATGTAAAGCAACTGATATTCACGCAGGACACGTCCTTTTTGGGCATTAAAAAAATATCCTGTAGGATGATTCCGCACCGGATAAGGAGAATTAGGACGAATCGATTGATAACCTACCGTATTGATTGAAAGCCCGAAGCTCCGGTCTTTATCATTTACGATAAGATATTTCAGTTCCATGCCTGTATCATTGTATAATTTTGCCATACGTGTGGATTTTACGGATTATGGCAAATATACAAATTAAAAAGGAGACCACAACGGGCCTCCTCCATTTTATACAAATTATACAAAAAAGACATCAATATGCCTTGCGATACAGGGCTTCGATGTCTTCTATCGAAGTGGGACGCGGATTGCCTCCGGTGCAGACATCGTTGAAGGCATCGATTGCCAACTGGTGCAGGTCTTCCTCGCGCACACCGATTTCGTGCAGCTTCTGCGGGATGTTGATGCTGAGCGAGAGGGCACGCACCGCCTCGATGGCTGCTTCCACCCCTTCTGCCTCGGTCATGCCTTCCGTGTCCACTCCCATTGCCTTGGCGATATGGATATACTTGGGAGCCGCCGGCGATTCGGCATTATACTCCATCACATAAGGCAAGAGCAATGCGTTTGCCACGCCGTGAGGTGTGTCATAATGCGCACCCAGCGGATGAGCCATCGAGTGTACGATGCCCAGCCCTACGTTGCTGAACCCCATACCGGCGATATATTGTGCCTGCGACATTGCTTCACGCGCCACCGGGTCGTTGCCATTATCTACCGCAGCCTTCAGGTTCCCGGCAATCATTTCGATAGCCTTCAGTTCGAACATATCCGACATCAGCCACGCACCCGGCGTAATGTAGCTTTCGATGGCGTGGGTCAGGGCATCCATACCCGTAGCGGCGGTCAAGCCTTTGGGCATGGAATACATCAATTCGGGGTCGACAATCGCTACACACGGGATGTCATTCGGGTCGACACATACCATTTTCTTTTGAGCCTGCTCGTCGATGATGACATAGTTGATGGTCACTTCGGCTCCCGTACCTGCAGTAGTAGGCAATGCAAAAGTCGGAACCGCTTTATGGCGGGTATCGGCAACCCCTTCCAACGAACGCACATCGGCAAATTCGGGATTATTCACCACGATACCGATGCCTTTGGCGGTATCAATCGCCGAGCCTCCGCCCAATGCTACGATGAAATCGGCTCCCGAAGCTTTATAAGCCTCCACGCCGTGCTGCACGTTGGCGATGGTGGGATTTGCCTTCACGTCGCTATACACTTCGTAAGGGATGTTGTTCTTGTCGAACACTTCAATCACTTTATCTGCTACGTGAAAACGAATCAAATCGTTGTCGGTCACGAAAAACGCTTTCTTGAAACCTCTGCGCTGCGCTTCCGTGCCAATGCTTTCGCGGCATCCCGCACCGAAATACGAGGTTTCGTTCAAAATCATTCTGTACATAGTTCTGTTTTGTTTAAAGGTTAAATGATAAAGCCTATTTTAAACGCGGATTAACGCAGATTTCCGCAGATTGAAAATTTTCAATTAAATAATATCTGCGTTAATCTGCGAAAATCTGCGTTTCTATCGTCTTTCATTTCGGCAAATTGAAAGCCACTGACATTTCCTTCATCTGCTCCTGGCTCATGCCTTCGGGTTCGAAGCCCATGTTCTTCGCCGCGATGTAAATCAGTGCCGATTTGTTGAGCACATCCACCTGGTCGAACGCCGCCATGATGTCGGTATCTACGGCAAACACGCCGTGCTTTTCCCACATCACCACATCGTAGTCATCCAGTTCCTTGATGGTCGCCTCAGCCAGTTCCACCGAGCTGGGCAATTTGTAGGGAACCATTCCCAAGCCGCGCGGACAAAATGCCTTCGTCTCCGGGATCATGCTCCACAAGAGGTTGGAAGCGACATCCTTCTGCATAAACTTCTGGTTATGGGTCAACGCCACCAGTTCGATGGGGTGAGTGTGGAGCGATGCCTTGTAGTTCATACCCTTCGAAAGCAGGTAGTTGTGCACACTCAGGTGCGAAGGCAACTCAGAAGTAGGCATCACCGGCTGGTCGGCGATGATGACATAGCTGGCACAATCGTCCAGAATGCGGATAACCGAGCCGTTTGCCATCGGGTCGCGTGCCAGGTCGCGCATCCGTTTCTGCGTGCCTTTGCAATAGAAATAACATCCCTTCAATTGGGGAAGTACCGCACCGATTTGTTTCACTTCGCTGATAGCGGGCATCGTGCGGATGGCATCGTCCACGTATTCGGTGATGTTGATGGTGATGTTTCCGCCGTTGCGTTCAGCCCAGCCTTTCTGCCACAGATAGCCTGCGACTTCTGCTACTTTACCAATCTCGGCAGCCAGTGCCGGACGGTTGTTCAATATTGATTCCATGACTTATGAATTTTAAGTTATTGTTTTATGTTTCTTGAAACGCGGATTAACACAGATTTCCGCGGATTAAAAATTAAATTATGAAACTATCTGCGTGAATCCGCGTTAATCTGCGTTTCCTATAATATAAAAATCACCCCAGCAACTGAGGCAGGAACGATGACACGATGAGCACCGCCAGACCGATGACCAATACCGTAATGGTTTTCGGCGAGCAGCCTTTCCATTCCTTCAGGATGATGCCCCACACGTTCGAGAACACCACGTTGAGCGCCATCAGGATGCAGAAGGCGAAAGTCATCAGCACGGGCGACGAGGTGAGGAAGCCCTTGCCGAGTGCCAGCCCGAAGAACTGGCTATACCACAACACGCCAGCCAGGGCACAGAAGACGAGGTTATTCGTCCATACATTGCCTTTACGATAGTCTCCCCACGTGCGGTTCTTCCCGTTCTGGAAGAAACAATACACGGCATTCGTCACAAAACCGCCCAGCGTGACGAGGAACGTTGCCGGAAGCGTCTTGAACATATCCGCCGACTCCTCGAAGTGGATAGACGAGCCGAACTCCAGCCCCACATTGAAGCAACCGCTCATAAACCCTGCCAGCAAGGCGATGGCGATGCCTTTCGGGAAATTGAAGTCCTTCACCGCCGCCTTTTTCTCCTCTTCGCTCAGGCTCTGCGACTTCATGTTGCCCGCCACGCCGATGATGGCAATGCCCACAAGCGTCACCACCACGCCGATAATGACCGAAGCCGTCAGCTTCTCCAGATGATGCGCCTCGGGATAGAAGACGTTCAGTATCACCGGAGCCAGAATGGTGCCCAGACCGGCGCACGTGCCCAGCGAGATGCTTTGTCCCAGCGCCACGCCAAGGTAGCGCATCGAAAGCCCGAAAGTCAGTCCGCCCACGCCCCACAGCACACCGAAAAGGATGGTCATTGCCACATCCAGCCCGCTTGCACCGGCAAACAACTCAAAAAGGCTGTGTCCCGCAGGAACAGCCAGCAACGCACCCAGCAGCGGGAAAACCAGCCAGGCAAACACGCCCTGAACCAGCCAGTACGACTCCCAGCTCCAGTCTTTTATCCGATTAATCGGCACGTAACAGCTCGACTGGCAGAACGCACCGATAGCAATAATCAATAGTCCGATTACTATATCCATTATCTGAATCGTTTTTTAGAATAATATATGAATATCCGCATTTTCCCCAAACCGGCGGATATTCATAAATAATATCAATCAGGAGTTAAAAGGAAGTTATCGCTTCGCTCAGGGAGTTAGAAGCCAATACCTTTGTATCGCTTTCATCCACAAAGCTATTGGCATTTAACTCCTTTTTACCTTCTTCTAACTTCTCCCGGGCAAGGATTAACCGCGTTTCGATGTCACGTCTGCCTCGTATTTTTCTACCTCGGCAATGAATTCTTCGCCTACCGGCACGTTGTTCTTCAGGCAGAACATGTCCCATACGGCGTTCCAAGGCAACGCTTTGGCTTCTTCCAGCAGGGCGAGGCGTTCGAACAGCTGGCCGTTTGCTTCGTACTGGCGGAGCTGCGCAAGCGGTTCGAGAAGCGCGCGGAGCATGCATTTCTGTGCCGCACGGCTACCCACAACGTACGCGCCGATGCGGTTGATGCTGGCATCGAAGTAATCGAGGCCGTAGTGCACGCGGTCGAGCGCGCCGCAACGCACGATTTCCTGGAAGAGTTCCAGTGTCGGGTCGTCCATAATGGTCACGTGGTCCGAGTCCCAACGGATAGGACGGCTCACGTGCAACATCAGTTCAGGCACGTAGAGCAGGAGCGACGAAACCTTGTCGGCAACGCTCTCGGTCGGGTGGAAGTGACCGGTATCCAACGTAATCATCTTGTTGTGCGATACGCCATAGCCGATGTAGAAGTCGTTCGAGCCTACGGTATAGCTTTCCAGCCCGATACCGAACACTTTCGATTCGATGCAGTCTTTCATGTTCTTGTATTCGGTAGCGAAAATCTGGTCGAGCGAATCCTTCAGCAGTTCGCGGTATTTCATGCGGTTCACGGTGATGTCCTTGCTTCCGTCGTGCACCCATACGTTCATGATACAGGGGTCGCCCTGTGCCTCGCCCATCGCTTCCGCCACGGCACGGCAACGCTTGGTGTGCTCAATCCAGAACCGGCGGATGCTTTCGTCGGGATTAGCCAATGTCAGGCTTCCGCTTTTCGGGTGCGAGAAAGAAGTAGAGTTGAAGTCGAGCTTCATGTTGTGTTCTTTTCCCCAGTCCATCCAGCTTTGGAAATGACGTGGCTCTACCTGGTCGCGGTCTACGGGTTCACCCTGGAAGTCACCGTAGATTTCGTGCAGGTTCAAGCGGTGAGTACCGGGAATGTACGAAGCGGCTTTCAGGATATCCTGGCGCAGCTCGTCGATGTTGCGTGCACGTCCGGGATAATTTCCGGTGGTCTGGATACCTCCGGTCAGCGAGCCTGCTCCGGTTTCGAATCCGATGACATCGTCTGCCTGCCAACAGTGCAGCGACAGGTGGAAGTCCTGCATGGTTTCCATTACTTTTTCCACGTCTACGCCTACAGCCGCATAGCGTTCTTTCGCGATTTCATACGCTTTGTTTACGAGTTCTTCTTTCATAATAGTATTGTTTTTTATGTTAATGAATAAGTTTTATTGAATAGAAGGAATTATTTGGGGAAGTTAAAGGGAGTAAAAAGGAGTTATGCCTTCGGCAGGAGTTAAATGCCAATAGTTCTGCTATGGCTTCCATTAGTAAAAGTATTGGCTTCTAACTCCTTTTAACCCCCTGAAATAACTCCCCTTTAACTCCTATTTATATTATTGTGTCACCGTCTTAAACTGCAAATAAGCGGCGTCCCATACCTCTTTGTGCTGGGGCTGGAAGGTCTTGAGCGGAATCGCCTGGCTCACGAAGCGGCGCATCAGCTGGATGTCGGTAGCTTTTCCGGCAGCCAGCGCCTGAATCATGATATTGCCCACGGCAGTAGCTTCCGACGGGCCCGCAACCACGGGGATGCCGATGGCATTTGCTGTCCACTGGTTGAGCAGCTCGTTGCGGCTTCCTCCGCCGATGACGTGCAACACTTCTATCGGATTGGGCGAAAGCGTCTGAAGGTTTTCCAGCACCTGGCGGTAGCGCAGGGCAAGGCTCTCGAAGATGCAGCGCACGATTTGCCCGCGCGTCTCGATGGCAGGCTGCTTGTGTGCCGTGCAATACGCCTTGATGGCTTCTTCCATATCCGCAGGGTTGGCGAAGACAGGGTCATCGGGCGCAATCAGGTTGCGGAACGGTTCGCTGGCATTCGCCTCGGCTATCAGTTCGGGATACGAAGTCTCGCCCCATCCGGCACGGCAACGCTCCAAGAGCCACATGCCGCAGATATTCTTCAGCAGACGGATGGTACCGTTCACTCCGCCTTCGTTCGTAAAGTTCAAAGCTTCGGTATCGGCGTTGATGACCGGCGCATCGGCCTCCACCCCCATCAGCGACCACGTGCCGCTGCTCAGGTAAGCGAAGTTCTTGTTTTGCGCAGGAACCGCAGCCACCGCCGATGCCGTATCGTGTCCGGCTACGGCAATCACGGGCACGGCTCCCAGCCCGGTGATGCGCTGCACCTCTTCGGTAAGCGTGCCCACGGTCTCGCCCGGATAGACAAAGCGGCCGAAGTTGTCTTCGTCCAGCATCAGGCTTTTCAGCAGCTCGGGCTCCAGGCGGCGCGTCTTCGCGTTCACCAGCTGGGCGGTAGAGGCAATGGTATATTCGCACACCATCTCGCCCGTAAGCATATAGCTCAGCGCGTCGGGGATAAAGAGGAGCTTGTCTGCCGCTTCCAGCGCACTGTCCTTGTGGCGGAGCATCGTGTCGAGCTGGAATATGGAATTGAAGTTCATCACCTGAATGCCGGTCAACTCATACACCCGGCTGCGCGGCACCCGTTCGAAATACTTCCCGGGAGCGCCCTCGGTATGCGGGTCGCGGTACGAATAAGGCTGGCGCAGCAGGCTTCCGTCCTTGCCCACGCATACGAAATCCACGCCCCACGTATCGATGCCGATCGAAGTGATTTCGATGTCCTCACGCGCCGCAGCCCGTTTCAGCCCCTCCAGAATGTTCCGGTAAAGTTCGTAGATATCCCAGTAGAAGTGTCCCCCCGTCTCGATGATATGATTGGGGAAACGGTTCATTTCTTCTGTTACCAGTCCTTCCTGAGTGAAAGAGCCTATTATCGTACGCCCGCTGGTAGCCCCGAGGTCGACGGCGAAAAAGCATTTTGTCATAGCCTGTTCCGAGTTTAATGTTACCAAATTTTCTTTTGCTGCAAAGATAAGCGAATCAATCATACGCTATCATGCGCATTTTGACCGAAAATATAAATGATTTGACATGCTTTTCAGCAGGTATTCGCAAAGTTAGAGGGAGTTAGAGTAGAATAAAATTGATTTGCGAAAAAATCTTGATGTATTGTCATCCTGGAACGAACGTGAAGGATCTCGTGTACATCCACGTGGGCGCATCCGAGATGCTTCACTTCGTTACCAATGACAAATCATTTTTCGCAATGCATTTCTGATTGACTATAAAAAGATTCTTCATTGGCTTACGCCGAACGTTGTTTCATCATTCTTCATTTAAAAAAGATTCTTCATTCAACCGTAATCCACACCCCTTCGCCCCGTTCCTTGGCGTCCACAATCCTCCGTTTCAGCCTGTCCACCCACAGGCGCGAATCCGATAATACACCCTTTTCCGTATTCTCGCCCACGAGGATGCAGCCCCGTGTGTCTTTTACGGTATTGCCCGCATGGATACGTATTCCCTCAAAATCAGGAACATGGAGCAGCAGGGGCAACCATTGCTTGAACTTGGGCGACAGGGTAATCACCACCGGATAACGCCCTTCGGGGATTGCCGTGCGCCCTTTCACTTTCTTGGCTTCGGGCTCGCGCCAGCGAGGCTCCAGCGTGTGGCAGAACTCCTCGCCGTCTATCCGTAACTTGCCTAAGGTGTAGGCTTTATCTTTTACGATTCTTTGCAAGCTCAATTCCATCGCTCCTGAATTTTAGTTTTTGATAATTGTTATTTGTAAGGATTGTAATGTAATTCCTGTAACTCCATTGATGAAGCATGTTGCGTGTGCCCTCGGCGTTCATGCCTGCCGATTGCCTTACCCGTACAGCATCTTGCAGCGTAAAATCATCGGGAAGCAGTTCCAGCAGGTTATGCCGCCCGGGTGTTTTATCCCCGTTTGTGGGAAGATGCTGCGCCTCCTCTATCGCCTCCCCGAAAAACTCCATCTTGCACCACATGTCGTAGTGGAAAGACCAGCGCACGAACTCCTCAATCGACTTGTCCCATTTCTCGCCATTCGCCACATAGAGCACACAAGCCTTGAGATAAGCAATCACGTTCGCCCGAAAACTCAGATTTTCATACACACGGCTCTGTGAGAGCGTGGCGAACTCGGCATTCTCCTTCCGCATCTTTTCCGCCAGCCGGAAAGCCTGCGGGCAATCCACCAGCCCCGTGGCACGGTTCAGGTTCTCGATGTAAGGGCGGAGTTCTTCATCGAACGCCGCATCATACGTGCCATACACCGGCATGTCCGCACCTATCTCCCTTTCGGGAATGGTGCAAAAGTTGATACGCGAAACCGGTCCGTCCGTCAGCACACGAGAGAAATACCGTTTCCCTTTCAGGATAGTTGTAGCGGCATTCCAGTTAAACCGGATGGTCACTTTCTCGGTGATACTCTGCGTCCCCACACGGGTCTGCCCGTAGCGGTTTCCGGGGTCAAAAGCCAAACACATGATTTGGAACTGCTGGTTTCCCCGTCCCGACCCGCGCAAGGCATCGAACTGGTCAATCTCGTTCAGTTTCGTGTACAGAAAATGCCCTTCCGCTTCGGCGGTACGCATCACGAAAGCCGGATTGGTCATGTCCGCATCAATTTCCTGAATTACAAGCCCTTCCGGACGCTGCCTCTTGTCCTTGTTCGAGCCTTTCGAGTTCACCTCGTTTTTCCATTCCCTTTCCCTGCGCAAGTTTTCTTCGTCCCTGCGCCGGATGTCCGCCATAATGCGGTTTATCGGCTCCGAGATACAGTCCTTTCCGGCACCCGTGCCTGCCATAAGCACATTCATCAGCGTGGCTTCATGCTCCACATTGTCGATGTACTTAAATCTTACCTTATGCAGGTGTGTTGCGAGCGGTGGAAACACCGCATGAGCCACGGCAGGCTTGTACACGTCGGGGGTGCGGCTCACAAGAAGCCCGATAAGTTTGGGCAGCTTTTTCGGCAATTCGGGCGGTACTGTAGGGGCGTATCGCATACGCCCGGAAACATCCGCACACACATCCCCATTGGCGTTCTCGTTGGTGCATTCGGGCGTATGCGATACGCCCCTACAAGCTTCTTTCATCAGCTTCGGCATACTGTACCATTTCGCCGAACACGCCGAATGAATCAGCCCCTTCATTTCTTCTTCGCCCAGCCCATACCTCGGCATAATCTGTAAAAGAATTTCCTCGTTATTATCCGTGATATACCGCAGGTGCGAAGCCAGCCGATGCAGCTTGTCGTTGCGCTCTCCCTGCACCGGTTCGCCGCCCGTAAGCGTAAACCAACGGGCAATGATGTCGGAGTATGGAATCCCTTTGAAAGCCATCTCCGTAGGGGCGTATTGCATACGCCCGGAAACATCCGCTTTATCATCCACATGCGCATCACCGCTGGCGTTTTCGTTGACGCATTCGGGCGTATGCGATACGCCCCTACGATTATCATCGGACAATCCAGCGTGACAAGGAGATTCTTCATTCTTCATTTTTAATTCTTCATTCTTAAAAAGTCTTTCCTCATCCACATAGATAATATAATCCTCCGGCACCACGAACGAAGACCGTGCCAAGTCTTTCACGCTCTGGTCATAATTCGCGTCCCCCAACTGCTCCGACATCCACTTTTGTGCCCCTGCCAAGTCCATCCCATCGGGGATAATGAAAAACAACCGCAGCCCCTCGGTACTGGGCGTAATGTGCGCCAACACCACGAAGCGCAACACATTCTTCATTCTTAATTCTTCACTCTTCATTCCCCAGTACTCGCGCGGATTGGGCAAATGGTCGATGTCGTACATCGAAAGCCCCGAAGGCACCGCATCCGCATTCAGCCTCCTTCCGTTCCGAAACGTAGCGTGTGGCGTAAAGATCGGAAGCCTTTTCTTCAATCCCGTCTTCAAGGTTTCGTAATCTTCTTTTACCATTTCACCACGCTTTACTTTCTCCAGTCCGTCCGCTATCTGCGCACAGATATCAGCGACCAGCGGCGAGCGTACCGCCTTCCAAAACAGCTCGGGCGTGCATTCGCGCACCTCCCGGCTTCTGATGTTATTTGATATTCCGAACATAAGTTTTTAAGTTTGTGAGTTTTTAGGTTTGTGAGTTTTTAGGTTTGTGAGTTTTTTTGAAACGCAGATTTTCGCAGATTAACACAGATTATTTTATAAATTATTTTCCGCGAAAATCCGCGTTAATCTGCGTTTCAACCAACCAATCAATCAGTATCCGAAAACATCGTCATACATCCCTTCGATGAACGCGCTCGCCTCCTTGCTTTCGTTCTCAATCACCTGCGAGGGGATTACGTCCACTTCGTCCAGCCCGATGCGGAGCGTCAGGCGTACCTGCGTGTCGCCCACCGAAGCCCTTCCATGGCGCAACTTGATGCTCCGTGTGCCCGGCTTCGCCTGTCCCTTGCGATGTTCCGAAAAATTACCTTCCGTCAGGTTAATCAGCCCGATAGTCCCTTGGATTCGGCTTCCCGTGGAAACCAGCCGCTGGTATGCGGTATCACTCAATTGTAATGTAATGTTCATAATGCTTTGCTAATTTCTGTAGGTGTAATTAATTTTTAAAACCGTGTAATCTGTGGTGAAAAACCACGGGCGCCTTGATTACGTGAGCAAAGGTAAGCCATGCCCCTGACCTGTGGAATAGCTTTCGGGCTTCGGGGATTCCGGCGGGGAAGAATGGACGGTTTCGGGGAAATTTCCGGAGAAGAAAGGGCAAAAAAAAAGACGGAGAAGAACAATTTTCTTCCCCGTCCTGTCAACGTATTTTATAAGAATATGCTATCAGCGAAGCGGTACATTTATAGATCCCGTTTGCTTCCAACGTGTTTTCGCCTCGCTGGAAGGGTAATCGAACCTTACGGGCGGCAATCCGACCGGACCTTTCTCTACGGCTCCGGCACGGCTGGCACCTTCAATCTCTATCCGCCGGCGGTTGATTTCATCGTATTCCAAGAAAGCTTCAAAACTATACACTCCGCCGGATTCCTCCATGATGCGCCGGTAAATGCTCTGCCGGCTCGGAGCGTTGAACCTGCCGGTATTATAACGCATAATGCTGTTTTCCGTAGCCCGGTAGGCTCCTTTCGGGTGATAAAGGGCACCCTCATAAATGCCGATTTTTTCTTTCTCGTAACGCATGTCGGTCAGGAAATAGCTCCAGACAATTTCATCCGGGTCATTGGTTACATCCACGTTCATCGACTCGTTTATCGTATGAAGTGAAATTATTGATTCGGGATAAGGATATGTCCCTTCAAACTCGACATATTCATCTGATAGTTTTCCGAATCCATGTCCGCAGGCTTCATGATGCACTGTTTGCCTCAAATTTTCTTCGTCTCCGTTATGGCTGCAAAAAGCGGCAGAAAAGCCATCAGACCACGTCCAACAATTCGAACGAAAATAACTTTTTGTATTCATGATAATCATTGACGTGATATTTTCGGTTGAATAATTCGTTTCCGGCATTCCACTGACATAATCAATCGCTATTAGGGGATTGGTTTCGAACGTATTCCGGTCAAACTCATAAGAAGTCTGGAACGCTGTGTTTTCACCTATCACTTCGTTGCGAGAAACTACGTTAACGAGATACACATCGAAATAATCACGGAAAGAAGTGTAAGGCTCTTCCGAGAAGAAAGCCTCCATAGCCATTTCCGCATCCCTCCGGTATGTTCCGTCGGCTATCAGGCGGTCGGAATAAGCCTCACCCATAATCACTACTTTCAGTCCTTTGCCTACCGTGTGTTCCTGTAAGGTGATTACCGTCCCGTCCATCGAATAGTCAGAAGATTCATACATGGGGAAGGTCAGTTTATATCCTTCCTGTTGGTAAATCACTCCATCATATCCCAGTCGGTTCCACCAGTCACAAGCTGTGATTGCTTCCGGTATCATACCGCTCAGCCTGTTTCCGCATAAATCTATATATTCCAATGCGTTTAAGTTCGCCATTGAAGCTGGCAGGTTTCCTGTTAAGTCATTTGTCCCTATAGTCAAAACGGTCAACGAAGTCAGGTTTCCGATACTTTCAGGAATACTTCCAGCCAATTCGTTAAAACCTAAAGACAATGAAGTCAATGCGGTCAAGTTTCCAATACTCTCAGGAATATTTCCACTTAAGTTATTGCTACTTAACTCTAAATATGTTAATGCAGTCAAATTCCCGATGCTTTCAGGAATATTCCCGGACACTTTGCAATTGGAGAGATATAATGTATTCAATGCGGTTAAATTTCCGATACTTTCTGGAATACTTCCAGTTATATTATTGACACCTAAATCCAAGGAAACTAATGAAGTCAGATTTCCTATATTTTCTGGAACGTTTCCATTTAAGTTATTGGAACTTAAATTCAAGGAAACCAATGAAGTCAGGTCCCCGATACTTTCTGGAATGTTTCCGGTCAAGCTATTTCCACCCAATTGTAAATATTGCAGTGCAGTCAATTTCTCAAGATTGTCAGGCAGTTCTCCAGATAAATTATTATTATTCAAATTGATATAATTTACATGCCCGTTCCAAACATTGATCCCATACCATTCGCTCAACGGCTTGTCGCTGCACCAGTTCGTATTGTCCGTCCAATTGTCCCCGCCTGTAGCTTCGTAAAAGGCAATCAAGGCTTCCCGCTCTTGCTGGACTATTTTGTCGAACTCGTTTTCGTTGACCGACAAATCATACACATGTCCGGCTTGGAAACCTCCTTCGGGGGCTTTCTTTTCGATTAAACCCTTATCACTATAGCCGTTTTCGTCCCAAATAAAAAACGAAACGGTATTTTGCTCCGAGGTGGGCAAAACACCAATAAAGCAAGTGACCACTTCTTGCGTATTCAAGACCTCCTGCGGAATGCTATACCACAGATAATCATACTTTTCGGCGACAAGGCTGTCTCCTTCCATGTCGTAATATGGCAGACCGCTTCCTACGCCTGTAAACGAAATAGGTTCATTCGAACTGATGAATAAACCTTGTGCTCTCTGCAAGAGTTCCGTCCGGATATTCACTTTCAGGAACGCGAACAAGTGGACAAAATCCAAACTTAACTTACTGTCCTTGATTTCGCCTTTCGTATGCATGAAGTCTATGTTCGGATTGGGCAAGCCCCCGTTATATTGTTGACTAAACAGAGAAGGAAGCGGCGCATACGGATAGGTAATGTCCGTATAATAATCATACGGATAAAAGCCATATACTTCGGCTCCTTCTTCCGATTGCAAGCGAGTGCTTTCCGGCATAAATTCGACTTGCTTTCCGTCCGAAGCCGCTTGATAAGCCATAACCGTGGGCTGGTTTTCTGAAAATAACCCAATCCGGTCTCCCGCTGCCCACGATACGGCCACGGCTTCTTCGCCCACGGTATAGGATGTCCGCGAGGAAGGTGTATTTATTCTTCCTGTCACACGCAATTCTGCTCCGGCATTGCCGACTATCTGTTCGTCCGTACAACCGCATGCCGCCCACGCCAGCAGCAGGATGCTTATGTAATTTATTAATCTTTTCATAGTCTGCTCATTTAAAAGGATGTCAAATTAAAAATTACCAAGGTTCAATCGGCATATCGTCCGGTCCGTCACTCCCAGGTATGACCGTACGCTCTTGCTGGGTCACGTTGATTGTCTGGCTAAGCTCGCCGCTTCGGATGGTCACCGTTCCCGTACGTGGCGCATCTCCCATATTTTCGTCCGCTGTTATCTGGATGGCGGATTCTCCACCTTCCCCCTGATTGGGCGAGACATGCAGCCACGAAACGGCTTCGGGAGCAACTTCTGCCGTCCATGCATGGCTGGAAGTGAAATCTGCCGAAAACACACCGCCATCGCTGAAAAACGTATGAGACACTGATGCTTCGGACAACTCTAAAAACACCTTCTCCTCTTCTTCCGGCTTTTCCGGGACAGGCTCATTATCCTCCCCTCCGCAAGCGCACAGGGTAAAAATAAAAGCCGTTACAATTCCGCATAACATGTAAAGCCGAAAACTTTTTGAATTGAAATAAAAAGTCATAACGCGCACTTTATAAATTAGGTTTCATACTCAATATTTTCACTAATCGCAAATTTAGTATAAATTTATACAATTGCAAATAGATAGTCTGTTTTAGGATATAATATTTTTGATTATCCCCAATTTCTGACTCAAAACAAGTTTTCTGCATTTTTTAACACTTTATTTATGTACTTTTCGGAATTTATGCGCTTATATAAACGAAGTAAAAATTAATTTCAAAAAACATGAAGAAAACAACAGAAAACAAACCGAGCATCCGGCTCTTGCCGGAAGAAACCATCGAGTTATTGAAACAGACGCTGGAAGAGCCGCCACAGAGCCGCATGGAAGAAAGCCTGTATTGCGCTTACATCGACGGCGATTTAAGGCAAGTCAGTCCCCGGCAGATTGTGTGGGGAGAAATCCGGAAGATGAAGAAGAAAAGAATGACACGGTGTGTACGCCTTGCGTAATCATCCTAAACGGAAGCAGGCATATCGCCCGGCTGGAAAGGGAAAAGGAGAGCGGAAAGGTCTTGTCGCTCCGGGTGCTGGAAAATCATTGGCTGCGGGACGTTCATAGAAAATTCGGAGAAATGAAGGAGGATACATCGGATTTTAAAGAAAATCCTTGGCTGGATATAACTAATTAGTTATATTTGCACACAAAAAGATAAGTATGCGTACCCTGTACAGAACGCCGGAATTCGATGAATTTTACGAGACATTGGACGAACGGGTAAAGACAAAATTCAAGTACACATTTGAAGTCATTAAAAGTGTATATGCCCTGCCGGTGAAATACGTAAAACGCCTTGAGGGCACAGACTTATACGAAATGCGTGTTTCTGTGGGCTACAACGAATATCGGACGGTATTGTTCGCGGTGGATAACGAAAACATCATTTTATCGACAAAGATAATTTTGCTGAACGGATTTCTGAAAAAGTCGTCGAAAGACTACCAAAAACAGATAGCCAAAGCAAGACGGATATTAAAAGACTTGGAATTATGATAAAGTTAGACGAATCAAAATTGGCAAAGCTCAAGACGGTCGACCAGTTGCTGGATGAGGAATATGGGAAAGAAGGGACTCCTTCGCGGACGGAGTTTCACGAAAAAGCCATGGCATGGTATTACGGGGAAATACTCCGCGACCGCCGCAAGGAGCTGAAGATGACACAAAAGCAGCTTGCGCAGAAGATCGGCAAGGAACAAAGCTACATCGCCCGTGTGGAGAAAGGGGAAGTAGACATGCAGCTTTCCAGCTTCTTCCGCATCGCCCGTGCGCTGAATATCGAGCTTACCCCCTCTTTCAATTGACAATTGCTCACTCTCCCTTCCGCACGATGCTGAGGAAGCGGCTCGCCACGTTGTTGCGGCGGCGCGTCTCGTTGGCGTCGGCGGTGTCGGCGAACGTCCACGAGGGGTGCTGGCGGTATGCCGCAGAGGCCTTCTTCTTCAGGCTCGCCAGCGTGGGCATCTCCTTCACGCCGATACGGGTGAGGAAGCCGTGGAACGACGGGGTGGAATCGAAATGCGGGAGACCGCACGTCTGGTTCATGACGAGCATCAGCCACACGTAATCGTAGGCGTGCTTGAAGATGCCTTCTTCCTGCATCGCGGCGATGGCGGAGGCTATTTTCCGCTCTACGTCGTCGCAGGGGAGCGCATCGGCCGCGGCTTCTTCCGCTTCCGTTTCCGCCTCGGCAGGGGCGGCGGGCGCGCCCGCTTCTACGTTCAGTTCCTGCTGCTGGGCGTTCAGTTCGCCGTTCGAGATATACTGGGTCACGTTCCCGAATACCGAGCCGATGACCGTGTGGATGTGTACCGTTTCCATGATGTTCCTCCGTGTGTTTTTAGCTTGTTTTCCGTTGGTAAGCGTCGCCCTCTATCGTGCCGTGCATCTCTCCGATGTACACCTTCCCGCGCGAGCGCAGTTCCTCCTTGAGCGAATCGATTTCCGCCTGAAGCTTTTCTCCCATGATTTTCATGTTCGTTTTCAGCCCGTTTACTTCGCGTTCGAGCTGGGCGATGCGCTCCACGTTGTTTCTTATCACTTCAAGGTATGCTTGGCTCAGATAGTTGTCCATAGGGCTATGTGTTTTTAGGTTGACTGAATTACAAAGGTACAAAACGGAAATGCGTTTGTCAAGAGAAAACGGATTATTTTTTAATATATTTTTGGGGCATGAGTCCGGCCAGCTGCCCGGCGCGCCGCAACTATATTCATCCGTGCATGAAACTATATTGAATGGTTTATACATGTATATGCAGTCTGGATTACGGAACTTACAATTACAATCCTTACAATTACCGTTTATGAAAGTGGGGCGGAAAGAAGAAAAATAATTACATAATATACTATATATATAAATATATATTATATATTTATATATATAACTTTTCACACGCTTTTTTTCATCGGGGAACCGTAAAAACTGATACATGTAATTGTAAGGATTGTAATTGTAACGTTTGTAATTTCAACTGCATGGTTACAATTACAATTACAATTACAATCCTTACAATTATGTTTTTACGTATTACCACTTTTTTTCGTGGCGTTCAAATATTTTAACATTCATATATTTTCTCACTTCGTAAAATATTACTACTTTTACGGCGTGATAAGATTTGTTTTAAAAAAAGATACTAAAAAAGACAAAACGACCATGTGGAGGAGAAATTGTTGCATCATGCTGCTTTTCATGTCTGTACTTCCTGTATTCCAACACGTTCAGGCACAAGAGGTTCGGGATTCGGTACGGATTTATTTCCGGCAGGGACGCTCGGAGCTGGACATGTCTGTCCGCAATAACCGGGCTGCATTAGGGCGCATAGCCGACAGCCTGAGCACCAGCTATGCCGATTCGGTCTACATCTTGCGAAAGATTCTGGTGGAAGGCGGTGCATCGCCCGAAGGCAGTATCCCGCTGAACCGGAAACTGTCGGAAAAACGTGCGGAAACTTTGTTCGGGTACTTGTCGCAATATGGCGAATTGCCCGACTCGCTGACTACTTTCCGCTTTATAGGAAGAGACTGGACGGGACTGCTCCGGCTGGCAGAAGCAGACGAAGACCTGCCTTACAGGGAGCAGACGCTGGATTTTCTGCGCCAGGTAGCCGAAAAAACACAATCGGGAGAACGGGCTGAAGACAATTATATTGGGAAACTCACACGCCTGGCACACGGCAAGCCATACCGCTACATGTATCGCCAGATTTTCCCCGACCTGCGCGCCTCGCGCCTTCACCTGTGGTACCGGAAAGTGTGGAATCCCCTGAAGACGCCTGTGCCTGCACCGTTCATCACACCCCTGCCCCTTGCCATGCCCGAACGGGCAGAAGTCCCCTATACCCCCGTGCCGCCTCAAAAACCTTTCTATATGGCTGTTAAGACCAATTTATTATACGATGCTGCGCTTATCCCCAATATAGGTGTAGAGTTTTACTTGAAAGAAGGCTGGAGCATCGGCGCCGGATGGATGTACGGCTGGTGGAAGAAAGACCGCATCCACTGGTATTGGCGTGCCTACGGAGGCGATGTCACGGTGCGGAAATGGCTGGGCAAGAAAGCCGAAGAAAAACCGCTTACGGGACACCACATCGGAGTATACGGACAGGTGCTGACCTACGACTTCGAGACAGGAGGACGCGGCTACATGGGCGGGGAGCCCGGAGGAAGCCTGTTCGACCGTGCCAACTTCGTGGGAGGCATCGAATACGGATATGCGCTGCCCGTGGCACGGAGGTTAAACCTCGACTTTTCGATAGGCATCGGCTATATGGGCGGAAAATATCATGAATATGTACCGATGGACGATTGTTACGTATGGCAAGCCACCAAGCAACGCCACTATTTCGGCCCCACCCGGCTGGAAGTTTCGCTGGTATGGCTGCTCGGACAAGGCAACATCAATAAAATGAAAGGAGGCAGAAGATGAAAAAGTTATTCTATCTGCTGGCGGCGTTGCTCCTGTTGGCTTCGTGCGAGCATAAAGAGCTTTGCTACCAGCACCCGCACCTGAAAACCGTCCGAGTGGAGTTCGACTGGAGAGATGCGCCCGATGCATCGCCCGCCGGCATGTGCGTCTATTTCTATCCGCTGGAAGGAGGAAACGGGCAGCGTTTCGACTTTGCGGGCACGGCGGGGGGAGAAGTGCAGCTGAGGGTGGGCAGGTACGTTGCCTTATGCTACAACAACGATACGGAAATCGTGGAATTCTACAACACCGACGATTTTGCCGCCCATGGTGTCTACACACGCGAAGGCAATCCGCTGGAACCGATATACGGCAATGCCGCCAACTACGCCCCCCGGGCGGACGGGAGCGAAGAAGAACCGGTGCGGATAAGCCCTGACATGATGTGGGGATGCACTGCTTCCGAAGTGGAAGTGACAGACGAAGGCCTGAGCTGCAGCTGCCTGCCATCCGGCGCGGAAGATGCAGACGGAGGGACGCAGCGCGACGAATACGTCATCACGCTTTATCCGCACGAACTGGTGTGCACGTATACGTACGAGGTGCGCAACGTCAGCAACCTGAAACACATGGTGCAAATGTGCGGCACGATATCGGGCATGGCAGGCACACTGGCATTCGCTTCGGAAGAACTGGGGACGGAGAGCGTGACGGTGCCTTTCGAGTCGGTATCCGACGGCGTGTCGACGGTGACCGGACGCTTTTACACCTTCGGCCATCATCCGGACAACCCCGACCCGCACCGGATGGTGTTTTACGTAGTGATGGACGACGGGGCAAAGTATTGCTACAAGGATACGGAGAAGCTGGACGTGACCACGCAGGTGCACGAAGCCCCCGACTTCCGCCACGTGCATATCATCATCGACGGACTGGACCTGCCGCAACCCATCGAGAACGGACACGGGTTTGATGTGGACGTAGACGACTGGGAAGTAGTAGAGGAAGAAATAAAGATTTAACGAAAAGCCATGTTTAATCAATTAAATTTTTAAAAAGATGAAAAAGAGTTATTTGTTAGGAGCATTGGGGCTGTTGGCAATGGCATCGTGCTCGCAAGACGAAACCATCGGCATCAACCACGATGGCGATGAAATCACCTTCAATGTGGTGACAAACAATGCAACAAGGGCGGAGAACGTGTATTGCAACCAGAACCTGCCCGGCGGATTCTACGTGTCGGCCATCAGCGACGGCAAGACGTACATCGACAAAGACTATGTGACCGGCTCGAACGGAAACTGGACCAACACCAGCGGCACCCGCTACTGGCCGGAAACAGCGGTAGACTTTTACGCACACGTGAATGGAGGTGATGCCTATAAATGGAATAATGGTTCTCCCATATTCGAAGGCTTCACGGTAAACAATACGGTAGGAAGCCAAGTAGACCTGCTTTATGCCGTAAAGAAGGACCAAAGCAAAACCAACGGGAAGGTGAACCTTAACTTCCGCCATGCTTTGTCGCAAATCGTGTTCCAAGCCAAAAACACCAACGCCAACCTGTACGTGGAAATAGCAGGCGTGAGCGTGGCGAATGTGGGCGGAACTAATACGTTTACATTCCCTTCGGCAAATACCGAAACCAACATTGTAGATCATGATGAAAACGCAGACGGCGTGTACGAGGACGGCGAGTTTGGCAGCAGCATCAACTACGATGCCAGCTGGGGAACCTGGGCGCCATTGACACAGGGAACGAAACAGTACAACGTAGACTTCGATAAAACACCTGTTCCGGGCACCAACACCCTTGTAGCCTTGACTACGAAAAACGATGCGGGCAAGGAATACAACAGCAACGCCATGCTGCTCTTGCCCCAGAAGACGACTGCATGGAATCCTGAAACAAATCCTCTGCCTGGGGCAGCGGGAAATACGGGATCTTACCTCCTGGTAGACTGCGCTATCTTTAATGTGGCTGGAGATGACTATGCGGACGGCGATGTCTGCCTGTGGGGCGAACCGCAAGGAAGCGGATGGACTACCAAAGAGCTTGCCATCCCGGTAGCGTTCGACTGGGAACAAGGCAAGAAATACGTCTATACGCTGGTATTCGGCGAAGGCAATGGCGGGTATGACCCCGATCCCGACCCGGATCCGGATCCGGAAGACCCGGACCCCGTACTTGTGCCTATCACGTTTGAAATCACCGTTGACGATTTTGAACTCGTTGATGGCGGAGAAATCGAATCAGGCATTCCGGGCGTAGGCGCATAATCCATTCAGGAACTGAACAAATTTTATAGACTGGGTGGGGTTGAATGTCCCTGCCCAGTCACTGGACAAATATACAAATGAAGAAAAGCCGTGGTTATCCCGTGTCAACCGGAATTATCAACGGGCTATAGATTTTTACGGAGGAACAGAATGATGAATACAAAAGACCTGTTACAGAAAACGGGGATGCTGGCGGTTCTGGCACTGGCACTGGCATCCTGCTCGGAAGACGAACTTATCAACCGCAAGGGAGCGGCGAGCAATGCCATCAGCTTCGGCATCGCCAGCCCGACCCATACCACAGACAGCCTGCCGAGCCGTAGCCCGCAAGCGGAAGAACCGCCCTTGCTCTTGCTGGGCGAAGGGAAACGGGATACGCTCTATCTTCATACTTCGATAACGGACAACATTGCCACTCCTCCGGACCAAGAGCCCGCGACACGGGGCATACCGGTGGATGAAACCAATTTCAAGAAGGTATACGGGAGTTTCGGCATAACGGCTTATGCAGGAGGTGCATTGTTTATGGATGAAAAAATAAGCCACGAATCGGGAGGTATATGGTCGCCCGACGAAACCCGCTACTGGCCCGCCGATAAAGACCTCACCCTCGATTTCTATGCACAGGCTCCGTACGGCAATCCCCACGTGGCAAATGTAAAGGCAGGAGAAGGGAAAATCAATTTTTCTTATACCGTACCCGGCGGGACTGGCAACACCGACGCCGAAGCCCAGCGCGACATCTTGTTTGCCTATGCGGCATGCAGCAAAGCGGCATCGGAAGGCGGTACCGTAACGCTTAGGTTCAGGCACGCCCTTGCCGGAGTGAAGTTTGTAGCCAGCAACGTGACCGGAAGCACGATAAAAACCATTACCCTGAAAGGATTGCAGGGCGAAGGCACATGTACATACGATGCCGGGACAAGGACGTTCGACTGGCAAACCAGCGGGGGTGAGCGCGATTTTTCCCAAACCTTCAACGTTGAGCTTTCGGGACAGCAGACGGGCGAGCAGCCCATTACCGACAAATGTCCCGAAACCACGTTCATGATGATTCCGCAAACGCTGGAGGGCGTAACGGTGGAAGTCACGCTCGTAGAAACGGCAAGTGGAGAATCGTTTACGCTGACCGGTTCGTTGGCAAAGACCGGGGCATGGGAAGCCGGAAAGATATACACCTACGCCATCTCCACCGAATCCATCAACTGGGAATACGTATTCGAAGTGACTCCCTCCATCACGCTTCCCCTCGGTACCACTACCGGGCAATATACCGTGAAAAGCTACCGCCAGCGCAAGGGAGACCCCAGCATCAAGCAAGCCGTGGCATGGAAGGCAGAGAACACAAGCTCTTCGGAAAAAAATCTGGAAAATAATACCTCCACCAATGTCCCCTTAAATGAGATACTTTCAGAATTCACCTACGAGGACGATGCTCCTGCCACAATAAGTACAGGTTATGACATCGAATTAACAGAAACAACACTTCATACCACTTATGAAGGCGACCAGACTTTGAAAGATGCCACCCCGAAAGGAAGCCCGGAAAATCCCTACGACCTTTCTACTGAAGGTGGTACGATAAGCCAAACGACCGCCAACTGTTACGTGGTAAACGCGGCAGGGACGTACCAGCTGCCTTTGGTTTACGGGAACGCCCTGAAAAACGGAAGCGAGAACAGGGTCGCTTACCAAGGATTTAAAGATTACCAGAACCGCGCGATAAGCAGCTCCCGCATCAACGGTGCCAACAACGCCGTACTGGTATGGAGCGACGGGTTCTTCATGTTCAAAGACATCCACCTGGACGCGGCCAAGCAAAACCTGGTGTTCACCATTGACCCCGACTATATGCAACAGGCCAATGCCGTACTGGCGGTGCGCGACGCCAACAACCAGATTATGTGGAGCTGGCACATCTGGGTGACGGAACGCCCCGTTTATACGGAGATACACACGTTGCAGGATTTATTCGTCGGCTCTAATACGTATGAGCTGATGCAATGCAACCTGGGCTGGGTAGACGGGAAAATGGTTTACTACAACCAGCGTGACCTGACCTTCCGTTTCACCCAAGCCGGTTCGGGCGAGACCACCGAGCTGAAAGTAACGCAGGAAGGCGCAACGTTCGACTATAAGGACGTAGGCTCCACTTATTACCAATGGGGGCGTAAAGACCCGCTGGTCGCTTTAAAGAATTGGAAATCGTACCGATATGAAGACTACCGGTTGCACGAAACGGGCGACCCGAATTATGTGTACCGGTATGAGACAGGGCCTACGGACATCGGAAACGCCATACAGCACCCCAATGTGTTTTATACCCGCGGGACAACCGGCGGTGCCGACTGGAACAACGAGCATATCACTACGCTGTGGAATGCCCGCGACAATGGCGGTACGTTAGAATCTACCACTTCCGTAAAAACCATATACGACCCTTCGCCCAGAGGCTTTAAAGTGCCTATGCCGCGTGCCTTTGCCGTTTGGGTAAACGGCCATGACGGAGACGAGAGTACGAAAGGTGAACTTAACGGGTATGTGTTTAAAGATGACGTACACAACAAATACCGGGTTTACCTTCAAGACAACGGGGTCGGAAACGTAATCCCCCTGACCGCTACCGGACAACGTGCGGACATCGGAGGAGCGTTGGAGGTTTATGAGCAAAAAGGTCCTTTAAAGGCTGAAGTAGGAGGATTATGGTCGTTGTATGGTGTGTATTACTGGACATGCGTACCCAAAACCACAACATCCGCCAATACGCTTGTCATACGTAAAGACTATCCTTCGGGGATAGAAGTTTATTCATACGGATTTGCAGGCACGAAGACCATGGCACGCCCCGTACGCCCCATCGCCGACCGGAACTAAGAAAATTTTATATCTCTATCAAAACCGCGGGGAAGCGTCCCTGCACACATTTTACTTAAATTAGTAATCTCGAAACCGGCCCGCAGGGATGCGTGCCGGTTTTTTTGCATCGTACAAGCCTGTTAATCGTTGATACATAAAAGTTTATGCGTAAATATGCAAAATAACCCCATTCTCGTTAACAGATTTTTACATTCACTCGTTCAAAATCCATTGCCATGTGGAAAAGAAGCGGTACCTTTGCAGCATACAGGTAACAAGTTAACAAGGTGACAAGTTGACAAGGTTTTAGATACTAGGTGACTAGTTGACCAGGTACTAGTTGACTAGTTTTTAGATACCATTAGTAAAACTATTCAGAACCTAGTACCTGGTCACCTAGTTAACTAGTCACCTAAAACAGTACCTTGTCACCTTAAAAACTTAAAAACTCAAAAACTTAAAAACTAAACTACTATGATTGACTATTCTGTTTACTTGATGGCGAACCCGATGGATGCGGAAGCGCCGGAGAAAGCCTACGGAAAGGCCCAGATGAAAGAGTCGATGACCTTCGACAAGTTTGTGAAACACATTGCCGACCACAACGGAGTGTTCTCGCGCGGCACGGTGCAGGGCGTGGTGCTCGACATGTGCGAGTGCCTGGTGGAGATGCTGCTCAACGGCAACAAGGTGCAGCTGGGCGCGCTGGGCGACTTCTGGATTTCGCTCTCGTCGAAGGCCGCGGATTCGCTGGCGGAATTCACGGCGGCAAACATCACGGGCATCAACGTGATTTTCACTCCCGGTTCGGACTTTGCCGACCTGGTGAGCCGGGCGCAGTTCAACCCCGTAGCTAGCCGCGTGGCGCAGGCGGCTACGCTGAAGGCGGAGAAAGCCGGCGAGGCTACCGTAGACCTGGAAGCGGCGAAACGCAAACCTGCTGCTTCGGAACCGGGCGTGTAACTTTTTCACCACAGATTACACAGATTTTTCAATTTACGATTTGACAATTTACTATCTACTATTTTTGACATTAAATCGTACTTCGTAAATCGAAAAATAGTAAATCAAAATAATCTGTGTTAATCTGCGAAAATCAGCGTTTCAAAAAAACTCACAAACGTTGAAACGCAGATTAACGCGGATTTTCGCGGAAAATAATTTATAAAATAATCTGTGTTAATCTGCGAAAATCTGCGTTTCAAAAAACTAACAAACTCAAAAACTTAAAAGCTATGGAAAAGAAAAACATCTGGGGGATTATTATCCAGACATTGATTACGATTCTGACCGCTATCGGGACGACCTTGGGCGTGACCTCTTGTATCTAAGCAATTGTCAATTATCAATTGTCAATTATTCAGAGTTTGCTCATAAACCGTTCGCGGTCTACGATGTAGCGGATATGGGTGGCTTCGCCTACCACGCCTTTCGTATCGGAAGCCGTCACCTTGAAAGCCAGTTTCCGTCCTTCCACATTCTCCAGTACCGCCGTGGCGGACACTTCCTCGCCCAGCGCCGAAGGTTTCACATGGGTGGTTTCGATAAAAGCGCCCACCGTAGTGCTGCCTTCGGGAAGCTCGGGCTGTACAGCCTTCATCGCCGCATTTTCCATCAATGCTACCAAGGCGGGCGTAGCAAACACTTCCATATCGCCCGAACCTAACGCCAGGGCGGTATTCGCCTGCGTCACTTTTACTTTACTTGTATAAACCAATCCTTTTTCCATATTTGTTGTTTTTTATTTTTTAGGAGTTAAGGAGTTAAAAGGAGTTATCACTCCGCTTCGCTCCGTTAGGAGTTAAAGCCAATAGTTTTGTTGGTGAAAGCATTAGTGAAAGTATTGGCTTGACTTCTTAACTCCTTGACTCCTTAACTTCTTAACTCCTTAACTCCTTGGCTTCTAACTCCCTTTAACTCCCTATAACTCCCTATAACTCCTTAACTCCTTATAACCTCCATGAATCCCGCCAAATCGTTTCCCGACGGATGCTGGTACACACGTAAGCCAAACCGGGGCAGCACGGCAATGAAATGATTGAAGACCTCGTTCTGAATGCCTTCATAGGCAAGCCACTCCGTTGTCTGCGTGAAACAATAGAACTCCAGCGGAAGCCCCTCGGGAGTGGGCTGCATCTGGCGCACCATAATCATCATATCCTGATGAATGCGGGGATGCTTATGCAGGTATTCCAGCGCATATCTCCGGAACACTTCCAGGTTCACCACCGGTTCTGCCCCTTCTTCGGGCATGCCGATCCACCCTTTTTCTGCAAAAGCCTCCATTTCATCACCGGTGCAGAAGCGGATGGTGGTCATATCGATATTGAGCGAACGCTTGATGCGCCTTCCTCCCGTCTCCCACATCCCGCGCCAGTTCTGGAACGAATCGCTCACCAAGGCATACGGGGGAATGGTGGTGATGGTCTTGTCGAAGTTCTGCACCTTCACCGTGGTGAGCGACACTTCTTTCACAAACCCGTCGGCACCGTATTTCGCCATCGTGACCCAGTCGCCCGGACGCAGCATGTCGTTCGCCGAGAGCTGTACGCCAGCCACCAGCCCGAGGATGCTGTCTTTGAATATCAGCATCAGCACTGCCGCCGAAGCACCCAGTCCGGCAAGAATCGTAGCGGCATTCTGGTCGATGAGGATGCTGATTATCAGAATCAGGCCTACACAAAAAGCAAGAATGCTCACCATCTGGTAAATTCCTTTCAGCGGGCGGTAGCGCAAGGTCTCGTGCTCGTTCGAAATTTCATAAAGCGACTTCAAGAATGCGTTGACCAGCATCAGCGTTGTGACCACCAGGTAAATAAGGCATGCTTTCAGCAGGATGGTAAGCACGTAGGGATAGCCATCGAAAGCGAAAGGCAGCAGCAGGTAAAAGATGATAGGCGGAATCATCCGGGAGAAACTGTGCAGCATGTCATCGTTGAACAGGTAATCGTCCCATTTCGCCTTCGTCTTTGCCGTCAGCTTGCGCACCGCCGGAATCAGCGCATGACGGAATAACTTCGTCACGATGTACGAAACCAGCAATATAGCCAATATCAATATCACACGTGTCGTCCAGTCCAGATTCGACTTGTCGATGCCCATTTCCATCAAGACACGGGCGATTTCTTCATCTATATGTTCCATATAAGTTTTTGAGTTTTTAAGTTTTTAAGTTTTTGAGTTTCTTCTTGTCACGCCGGATTACAAATCCAGCGTAATAAGCAAGAAGCTGGCGTATTCGGGCGTATGCGATACGCCCCTACATGGGCTTCTGTAAGTTTTTGCTTTTAACGAGGCAAATATACGAAGCTTTTTTCATATATTTATCCACGAAAAGACGTATAACCTGTTAAGATTCGCTTATGACACACATTTATTACTGCATTTTATGGGGAATCTGCCTCATCCTGGCCGGCTGTATCCGCGACGATGCGGCATACGGCGAGGCGGGCATTGTGGCGGGCGACACGCTGCCTGAATTTCAGGTAGAATTGGACAACGGCTCCATGCTTGCCACTTCCGACCTTCAAGGCAAGGTGTCGGTACTGGTATTCTTCCATACCGGATGCCCTGATTGCCAACAGGAGCTTCCGGTCATCCAGCAGCTGTACGACTTGTACCGGGCCAACGATTCAGTCGCCATCTATTGCATCAGCCGTGAAGAGGCGGCGGAGGAAATCGAAGCTTATTGGCAAGCCCATGGCCTGACCCTCCCCTATTCGGCGCAAGAAAACCGGAGCGTGTACAACCTGTTTTCGGGGCAAGGCATCCCGCGGGTGTACGTATCCGACAAGAGCCTGCAAGTCTACAGCACGTATTCGGACGACCCGATAGCCGGACTGGATGAGCTTACGGAAGACGTGGAGGCATTAAGGATGAAAAACAAAGAATGAACATCCGCATTTTCCCCAAACCGGTAGGGGATAATTGGAATATTCTATTAAATTAATCGTTAATAGTGAACAGTTCATGGTGAAAAAACGAATGGTTTCATTAACTTTGCCGGCAACTAATTAAATTACTAATACCAAAAATAAATAATCAAAATGAGTTTGAAAATTGTAGTTTTGGCAAAACAAGTACCCGACACGCGTTGCGTAGGGAAAGATGCCATGAATGCCGACGGCACCATCAACCGTGCGGCGCTTCCGGCGATATTCAACCCGGAAGACCTGAATGCCCTTGAACAGGCACTCCGACTGAAAGACACGCATCCCGGTTCTACCGTCACCATCCTGACCATGGGCCCCGGACGTGCAGCCGAAATCATCCGCGAAGGTTTATACAGAGGAGCCGACAACGGATACTTATTGACCGACCGTGCTTTTGCCGGTGCCGACACGCTTGCCACTTCGTATGCCCTTGCCACTGCTATCCGCAAGATTGGCGAGTATGACCTTATCATCGGCGGACGGCAGGCCATCGACGGCGATACGGCACAGGTAGGTCCGCAAGTGGCAGAGAAGTTAGGATTGCCGCAAGTCACTTACGTAGAAGAAATCGAAGAAGTGACCGACAAGGCTATCCGCGTGAAACGCCACATCGACGGAGGCGTGGAAACCGTAGAAGGTCCGCTTCCTATCGTATTGACCGTAAACGGAAGCGCAGCGCCCTGCCGCCCGCGTAACGCCAAACTGGTGATGAAATACAAACGTGCCTTAGGCGGACAGGAGAAAGCAGCCCTGACCAAAGATGGAGCTTCCCTGCCCTATGCAGACCAATACGAGAAACATCCTTACCTGAACATCACCGAATGGAGCGTAGCAGACGTGAACGGCGACACGAAACAATGCGGCCTGTCGGGGTCTCCCACGAAGGTGAAGAAAATTGAGAACATCATTTTCCAGGCAAAGGAAAGCAAGACCCTGACGGGAAGCGACGCGGATGTAGAAAACCTGATTGTTGAACTGTTGGCTAACCATACTATCGGATAAGACTATGAATAATGTATTTGTATATTGTGAGATGGACGGCACGCATGTTGCCGACGTCAGCCTCGAACTGTTAACGAAAGGCCGTAAACTGGCGAACGAATTAGGATGCCAACTGGAAGCCATCTGTGCGGGAAGCGGACTTGACAGTGTAGAAAAGCAAGTGCTCCCCTACGGCGCAGACCGTGTGCACGTATTCGACGCTCCGGGATTGTACCCTTATACTTCCCTGCCCCATACCTCTATCTTGGTGAACCTTTTCAAAGAAGAAAAGCCTCAAATCTGCCTGATGGGCGCTACGGTCATCGGACGCGACTTGGGTCCGCGCGTATCTTCTGCCCTGACCAGCGGACTGACCGCCGACTGTACCCAGCTGGAGATAGGCGACCACGAAGACAAGAAGAATGGTGTCACCTATAAGAACCTGTTGTACCAAATCCGTCCGGCATTCGGAGGAAACATCGTTGCCACCATCGTCAACCCCGAACACCGTCCGCAGATGGCTACGGTGCGTGAAGGTGTGATGAAGAAAGAAATCCTCGACGAGAACTATCAGGGTGAAGTCATCCGCCACGATGTAGCGAAGTTCGTCCCCGAAACCGACTATGTGGTAAAGGTTATCGACCGCCACGTGGAAAAGGCGAAACACAACCTGAAAGGCTCGCCCATCGTAGTAGCCGGAGGTTACGGTATGGGAAGCAAGGAAGGCTTCGACATGCTTTTCGAGCTGGCTAAAGAACTGCACGCCGAAGTGGGCGCCAGCCGTGCAGCCGTAGACGCAGGCTTCTGCGACCACGACCGCCAGATAGGCCAGACCGGCGTAACGGTTCACCCGAAACTCTACATCGCTTGCGGCATCTCGGGGCAAATCCAGCACATCGCCGGCATGCAGGACGCAGGAATCATCATCTCGGTGAACAGCGACCCGAACGCGCCGATCAACACAATTGCTGATTATGTGATTAACGGGACGGTGGAAGAGGTCATTCCGAAGATGATTAAGTATTATAAGAAAAATAGTAAATAATGGAAGGAGTTAAAAGGAGTTAGAGGGAGTTAGAAGGAGTTAGAAGCCAATAGTTTTTACTTATGACACAAAGTTTTACCGACATCTTAGCATGGCAGAAGGCGCACCGGTTCGTTCTGGATGTCTATCGGGCGACAAGCAAGTTTCCCGCTCACGAACAATTTGGGCTTAGCTCACAATTCCACCGTGCCGCCATGTCTATTCCTGCCAATATAGCAGAAGGTTACAAAAGATTAGGTAAGGCAGACAAACTCCGTTTCCTCAATATCGCACAAGGCAGCTTGGAAGAATGCCGATATTATATCCTTTTAGCTAAAGACCTCAATTATATTACTGAAAATACCTATTACGAATTAATACGGAGCATAGAAGAAACTAGTTTTTTGCTGAACGCCTACTGCAAAGGCATCCGCGACAAACAATGGGAGAGATAAGGCAAAGAAGAGGCAATCCAAACATTTGTCCTCTAACTCCTTCTAACTCCCCCTAACTCCTTCTAACTCCTAAAAACAAAGAAAAACTATGCCAAACTATTATACCGAACATCCTGAATTGCGCTTCCATCTCAACAATCCGATGATGGAACGCATCTGCGAACTAAAAGAACGCGGATACAGAGACAAAGACCAGTATGACTATGCGCCGCAAGACTATGCCGACGCGATGGACTCATACGACAAAGTGTTGGAAATCACCGGAGAAATCACCGGAGAAGTGATTGCAGCCAATGCCGAAGGCGTAGACCTGGAAGGTCCGCACCATGCAGGCGGACGGGTGGAATATGCTTCAGGAACGAAACAGAACCTTGACGCCATGGTGAAAGCCGGGCTGAACGGCATGACCATGCCCCGCCGCTTCGGAGGACTGAACTTCCCGATTACCCCCTACACCATGTGCGCCGAAATCGTGGCACAAGCCGATGCGGGCTTCGGAAACATCTGGTCGTTGCAGGACTGTATCGAAACCCTGTATGAATTCGGGAACGAAGACCAGCACAGCCGTTTCATCCCACGCATCTGTGCCGGAGAAACCATGTCGATGGACCTGACCGAACCGGATGCCGGAAGCGACCTGCAGAGCGTCATGCTGAAAGCTACTTACGATGAAGCCAACCAATGCTGGCGCCTGAACGGTGTGAAGCGTTTCATCACCAACGGTGACGCCAACCTGCACTTGGTATTGGCTCGCTCGGAAGAAGGCACACACGACGGACGCGGCCTCTCGATGTTCATCTACGACAAGAACGACGGAGGCGTGGACGTGCGCCGCATCGAAAACAAATTGGGTATCCACGGCTCGCCCACTTGCGAATTGGTCTACAAAAACGCGAAAGCCGAACTCTGCGGAGACCGCAAGTTGGGACTTATCAAATACGTAATGGCGTTGATGAACGGTGCACGCCTCGGTATCGCCGCACAATCGGTCGGACTGAGCCAGGCTGCATACAACGAAGGGCTTGCCTACGCCAAAGACCGTAAACAGTTCGGCAAGGCAATCATCGAATTCCCTGCCGTATACGATATGCTTGCCACGATGAAAGCGAAACTCGACGCCGGACGTGCCTTGCTTTACCAGACTTCGCGCTATGTAGACATCTACAAAGCATTGGACGACATCGCCCGCGAGCGTAAGTTGACTCCCGAAGAACGCCAGGAGCAGAAGAAATACGCCAAACTGGCAGATAGCTTCACCCCGCTGGCAAAGGGTATGAACTCGGAATACGCCAACCAGAACGCTTACGACTGTATCCAGATACACGGAGGTTCGGGCTTTATGATGGAATATGCCTGCCAGCGCATCTACCGCGACGCACGTATCACCAGCATCTACGAAGGAACAACCCAGCTTCAGACCGTAGCCGCTATCCGGTACGTGACCAACGGTTCGTATGCCGCTACCTTGCACGAGTACGAAGCCATCCCTTGCGCACCCGAATACCAAGGCTATATGGACCGTCTGAAAGCCATGACCGAAAAGCTGGAAGCCTGCACCGCCAAGGTGAAAGAAGCGCAAAACCAAGAGCTGCTCGACTTTACCTCACGCCGCCTGTATGAAATGGCTGCGGTCTGCGTAATGAGCCACCTGCTCTTGCAAGACGCTACCAAAGCTCCCGAACTCTTCGCCCAGTCGCTCGACGTATATGTAAACTATGCCGAAGCCGAAGTGAACAAGCACAATAGCTTTATCCAGCACTTCCAGGCAGAAGAATTGGAAAACTACCGGAAAGCCTAAAAGCAGATGCATAAAACCAAGAAACACAGATTTTCGCGGATGAACGCAGATTAAACAGATAAATTACTGATAATCTGCGGAAATCCGCGGAAATCTGTGTTTTCTTAAACCGGCAGACGCAAAAGCCTGCCGCTATCTATTACTTACGCCGGCAAGGCGATTCGTTACCGAAAAGATATGCGGGTTGATAACCTCCGTAATCTACTACGATTTTTTCAAGCACAATACCCGGGTCTAACGGACGGAAGTTCAGCGTATAAGTCCCGTCTGCCGATACAGGGAGTTTCAAGCGAACCTGTTTTTCTACTACACGGCGTGCAATGGTAGGATAGTATACCGTATAAATATTTTCAGGATCTTCATTCAGGTCACGGTTGAAATTGACGGTTTCCTCTTGCCCGCCTTCAAAACCAATGCTATACTTATGTCCTTCCGGAGTGTGGAAAGCCAGGGTAGACTTCACAATGACATGTACTGTAACCGAATCTGCTTTTTCAGGTATATTCAGTTTGTAAGACAATGACGCGCCGTTTGCCGGAACGGTGTAAGGCATCAGCGACATGCCACTCAGTGTACGTCCCATATAAGGGATTACGGTCCATTTAGCCTCACCGGCATCCGTACAGGCAAAATAATGTTCGGCTTCCATTGCCACATACCCGTCTTTTCCTGTAAACAGATAACCTCCTGTAGCAGCTTCCGGATTTCCGATTCGGTGGATTTCAGGCAATTTGTCGGCTGGGAAGTTATCACTCCAGCTAGTATATCCGATATGCTTCTGAATCATCATGCCGTTCCACTTTCCTCCCGACATAACATGGTTATAGTCATCACACAGCTGCTTGTCGCGTGCAAAAGCCTTTTCCACTTTATCCGCCCATGCGTTGGCTTCAGGATTTCCTTCGGCATACAGTTTCAGATTCATAGCCTGAGCATAATACATCTCGTGCAGGTTTGCCATTGCCTGTACCGGGAAAAGAATGAGTTGTTTGTAAGCATCACGGTATTCAGGCTTCAGGCTTATGTATTGACGAAGGGCTTCAGCTTCCAATTGTGCATAGTCGCCTACCACCTGACGCCATTCACCAGTTTCCAGGTTGTATACCGTATGGTCCAGCATTTCGGCAGTGCTCCGTCCGTTGTATTTACAGCAGAGGTTGAGGATACGTGCCGCCTCTTCTGCCTGCGTGTCCCCGAATGCCTGCCTGCAAAAGTCATAAGTATGTTGCAGCAAAGTCCCGGCATTGTATGCCTGTGGATTCCATGCCATGTCAAGGAAAAGCGTAATGGGATACTCCATCGGTTTGAGGTCGCCCACGTTAAGCACCCAAAGCTTGTCGACACCATATTCATAAGTCAGTTGCAACTGTTCCCACATATTCTGTATGGGGGTAGCATTTATCCATTTCGAATTACGTGGCGCACCTACATAGTCTACGTGATAATACATGCCCCAGCCACCGGGATGCTTACGTTCTTCAGCATTCGGCAAGCGACGCACATTGCCCCAGTTATCGTCACACAGCAACATGATGACATCTTCGGGGACACGCAATCCGCGGTCGTAATACTCCAACACCTCTTTATAAAGCGCCCATACCTGTGGCGTTTCCTCGGCTGGCCGTCCGGTGACATCTTTGATTATCCGGCGTTGGTTCTTGAAAATCGTTTCCATCAATCGCTTGTTGCGTTCAAACTGCGGCACATATTCATGGTCTTTTCCTTCTTCACCTCCCATGGCTGTATCACCGTCACCCCGCATACCGATGGTTACCACATCTTCAGTATCTTTCATGCGTTCGATGCCTTCGCGGAAGAAACGGTTCAATCCCTCGGGATTGGTTTCATAATTCCAAGCTCCATATTTTTCCCGGTTACGGGCATACTCCTGATGGTTACGTGCCATCGGTTCGTGATGCGAAGTGCCCATGATGATTCCCATCTCATCAGCCGTCTTGCTGTTTTCCGGATCATCGGCATAGAAAGCCCATCCCCACATGGCAGGCCACATAAAGTTCCCTTTCAGTCGCAGAATCAATTCGAATACGCGGGCATAGAAACGATGGTCGCCATAATTGGTACCATACGTATTTTTCACCCAGGTGGTAAGACAGGGAGCCTCATCGTTCAGGAAGATACCACGGTAAGTCACGGCAGGTTCACCATCGGTATACACACCGGCTTGGGCATAGACTTCTGTCTGACGAGTAACAGGCACATCCATCCACCAGTACCAGGGCGATACACCCATCTGTCTGGAAAGTTCGTAGATACCGTAAACGGTTCCGCGCCGGTCACTTCCGGCAATGACCAATGCCTGTTCTACCCCTTCCAGCGGCTGGTCTACAGTCTGAATGACATATTTTTCGTTTTTCCCTTCCAGGTCTTTCCTGTTCAGCTTGCCTGCTTTAAACAGTTGTTTGATAAAAGGCGATTCGATACTTCCCACCAGGATGTACCTCCCGTCCGAAGGCGTGTTTACGGTTTCGGCTTTCTTGCCAGTCACACGCAAGAAGTCTTCCTGCAAATTTTTAACAGCAATCAGAATGGCACTGTTCTCGTTCTTGTCGACCAGTATGGTACAAGGCTGTCCATTGCCGACAATAGGAAAAGCACCTTCTGTTTTCTTGAAAGTAATAAACGGTTCCGCCGCATAAGCGTAAAGAACGCCAAGCAAAAGCCCCAAAAGGGCACTTAGTTTTTTCATAAGGATTCAAGTGTTTTATGTTTATATATTATCAGCAACAGCATAACAAGTGATTTTCCGCATTCTATTTTCCGGTTGACCATAAAATGCACAAATACTCGCTTGCAAAGGTAATACAAACGGGCATTCCTTCCATTAACAAACGTATCAGATTCATTTCTCCACGTACCAGCACATTCACCCAGGTGCCAAAATCAGTTACAAATGTAACACAAACCCTCCCGGCTGCCTTTGGCTTCTTATACACTATTCAGCCAATAGCCGATTAATGCTACCCACTAAGTAAAAAGGTAAGTTTATCAGCCTGAAGTTTTTACCTCCTACAGTCTTCACCTCGTCTATCGAATAAGGTTGCGACCATACACGCACTGCCACCGTCTGTGAAGACCGTTCCATAAACGAATGCAAAGAACGCAGATGTGCATTGTGCCCTGTTTTCACTTCTATAGGATATAGCCGCGACTGCTGTACCCACACAAAATCCACTTCTGCCGACGAATCGTTTCCTCGCATCCAGAAATTTCGCTTTTGGCTCACTTTATCAGTCAGCGTAAGCAGTTCTTGCGCCACAACATGTTCGGCAATCCTTCCCCGCCACGCATCCTGCAGGTCTTTAGCATCTAAGACTTCTTTCTGCACTTGTGCCGCATAATTCACCAAACCGGTATCCAGCCATATCAACTTAGGTGTCCGCTTGGTTTCCGACAAAGCCGGCACCTCTGTCGATGTGGTAGGATAAACCAATTCCAGCAACATGGCTTTTTCCAGCAGCCGGAAAGCTTCACCCACTTCACGTGCCTGGTAAGAAGACGAGGCAAATCCTCCCAATGTAATGGGCTGTGCAGCTTTTCCCCATCCCTCTTCCAAGATAAACCGCACCACCTCTTTCAGCAACTTACCTTTGGTATATTTCTCCACATCATCGCGGTAGCCTTGCAACAATGTTTCATATACGTCACTCAGCGCCAGCAAGTCCCTCCGCTCCGCATAAAGCTGGACAGCTTCAGGCATACCACCAATCAGTGTATAGCGGTTAAACAATTGCATCAGCCTGCCGTGAAAAGGCACCGTAGCTTGCGGATGCTCCAACACCGGTAGCAAAGCCTCTTCACCTATAGCACCCAGGAACTCTCGAAACGAACAAGGACGTAAAGCCATGTATTGCACCCTGCCTACCGGAAACGAAACGTTGACCTCTACCAGATTCTCTAGCAAAGAACCTGCCGCCACTACATGCAGTTCTGGCAACTCTTCATAAAAATAACGCAGCAAGCCTATAGCTTTAGGAGAATTCTGAATCTCATCGATAAACAACAGCGTACTGCCCGGCTTACGAGATAAACCGCAATGTGCAAACAGCAACGGCATCAAATCCTTCAGCGGCATTTCCATCTCAAACAAAGCAGCAGCTTCCCGTTTCTCCAGATTAAGCGACAAATAATTATCAAAAGTTTTGCCAAACTCATTTATTACGGTCGTTTTCCCTACTTGACGTGCCCCTCTCAATACAAGCGGTTTGCGATGCGTATCGGTTTTCCACTGTTCCAAATGTTGTAATATCGTCCGTTTAAACATAACTATACTAAACAATTAATCCTAATCAGTTTATATAATCTGCCTGTTCAGAAACTGTGTTTCTAAATCTCATTCCATTTTGTATATTTACTCAAACAAATTGGTTTACAGCTACAAAGATAAAGAAATGTCGCAAAACGGAGGCAAAACTTATATGTTTTTGTTGTAAAACGGAGGCAAAATCCTCTTGTTTTTGTCGCAAAACGGAGGCAAAACAAGAAAATGAAGAATGCAAAATGATTATCCTATATCCGAAAGAGGATTATCTTATATTGAAAAAACAAATTGAATTCCGCAAACATCCCATGTAGGGGCGTATCGCATACGCCCGAATGCGTCCACTTAT
>ERZ780218.455-NODE-455-length-38335-cov-4.170246_pt1 | contig 38335 bp, 28 predicted proteins | sample MGYA00510975_ERZ780218 | MGnify/ENA primary metagenome ERZ780218 (study PRJEB29588, sample SAMEA2152063) | human gut metagenome | biome: human gut; feature: human-associated habitat; material: faeces | place: Denmark | collected 2008/2010 ... | reverse complement strand
TAAATATAAGATATGAAGAATTTTAAAATTATCTATAAAAATAATTTAATCTATAATTTAAATCAATTTAATTCCAAAAAGATATGTGCAATGGTAAAGTCAAATGCATATGGTCATGATTTAAAAGATGTGGTTAAGATTGTTGAGCCTTATGTCGATTATTTTGGTGTGGTCAATGTTGAAGAGGGCAAAGAAGTAAGGAAATTGTGTGACAAGCCAATTTTGATTTGTTCAAAGGTGTTTGATTTCAGTTCTTGCAAAAAACACAACCTTGAAGTTATGGTCGACTGCGAAAGTGATTTGGCTTTGTGTTGCAAGCATGGTTTGAAAGACTTATGCCACTTGAAATTGAACTGCGGAATGAACAGGTTTGGCATAAAAAGTCCACTGCAGGCGCGGCTTATTAACAATTTTTTGGAAGAAAAAGAAATAAAACTTAAGTCAATTTACACACATTTTCCATGTTCTGACAACAAGAAAGAGACATGGAAAAATTATCGCAAATTTCAAGAGTTGCGAGCAGAAATTTCTCAAAATGTGCCTGTGTGTTTTGGTGGGAGTGGCATGATTGATTTCCCTTTCGAATTTGACATGTTGCGACTGGGAATTGGCATGTATGGCTATGGCAAAAAAAATCTCAAACCTGTCATGGAAATCAAATCGTTTGTTTCCAAAAAATTTTATTGTCAAAAGGGTGAAAATATTGGTTATTCAGACAAATTTAAAGTTTCAAAAAGCGGATTTTATGCCATTGTGCCGGTGGGTTATGGCGACGGCTTGCGAAGAAATTTGAGCAACAAATTTTCTGTTAAAATAAACAACAAATTGTTTCGGTCAGTTGGGTTGATTTGCATGGATTGCTTTTTTGTTGAAATAGACGAAAGTGTGAGCGTGGGTGACGCAGTTTCAGTTATGTTTGATGCAGAAATTTTGGCAAAACCGCTCAAGACGATTTCTTATGAAGTTTTGACCGGATTTTCAAATTTTCGTGGGCAAACGATTGTGGAAGAGTGAAAAATGTGTTAAAATCATCCATATGATGCGAATAACAACCGGTCTTTTCAGGGGGCATAGACTTATCGAAAACAAATTTGAACACGTTCGTCCAACGACGGATAAGGTCAGACAAGCCATTTTCACGAAGTTGCAATTTTTTGTGCCTGAAAAACGAGTTTTGGATTTGTTTTGCGGAACAGGCGCAATGGGCATTGAGGCTCTCAGTCGTGGTGCGGCAAAAGTTGTTTTTGTGGACAAAGACATTCGAAGCGTTCAAATGACCAAGCAGAACTTGAAAAACATGAAAATTGACGCGAAAGTCAACAAATGCAACGCGCTCACATTTCTTGAAGAGTGCAACGAACAGTTTGATTTGATAATTCTTGACCCGCCTTACAAAAGTGGTTTATATGAAAAAGTTTTGCAAAAAATTTTTGAAAAACAGCTGCTTTCAGATGACGGAGTTATTGTTTGTGAACATGCCACAGGCGACAATTTCGACTATTCAAATTTTGAAGTTTATGACGAGAAAAAATATGGCAACATCACGGTGACATATTTAAAAAAGTTAAAAAATTAAGAAAAAATAGCAAAAAATCGAAAAAATTAATAAAAAAACATCATTTTTGATGTTTTTTTAAATTTCTGGGTCAAATTTTTCAAAAATGATGTTGTCGCAATATTTGACAATTTTGAGATATTCTTCCTTGCTTTTGATTGCCCAAGCAAGCAGCGGAAGATTTTTATATTTTCTGACAAATCTGTTTGGAAGAGCCGCTGCTTCATACGCAATAAAATTAGGTTGGCTGACTTTTTTGTTGAAGCGCATGCGTTTGAGCAAAAATTTTGAAATCCAAGAAAGTGATTTTTCGTTTTTTAAATATCCAGCAAGCTGACCGCGCAAAATTTGAGGGGCGTGTTGTCTGAAATATCCCAAAGAGAAAGGGTTGAACGATTGAACGGCGTATTCGCCTTTATAGCTTTTGAGCAAATCAATCACTTTTTGTTCTAGCTTTCCGACTTTGTATTTGTTTTTGATTTCAATCAAAAGAGGAACTCTTCCATCGACAAACCTCAAAACTTCTTCCAGTGTTGGAATGGTTTCTTTTGTGCCTTTGAGAGAAAGCGCTTTCAAATCTTCTTTGTTCAGATATTTGATGTAGCCGTCATTTCCGGTCATTCTTGCCAAAGAGTCGTCATGAAAAACAACAACAGTTTCATCTGCCAAAAGTTGAACATCAAGTTCGATTGCATAACCTTTTTCAATTGCTCTTGCAAACGCTGCCAAAGAATTTTCTGGGTTGTTTTTGTCGTGAAATCCTCTGTGCGCAATTGGTGTTTCCACCAGCCAAGTTTTGAATAAATCCATAATTTTTAACCTTTTTAAATTTGAATAATCCTTATTTTAAACCAAACAGAAAAATTTGTCAAATGGAAATTTGTTATGAAACAATAATATTTTACGCATTTTGTGAGTTGTTTATGAAATTTTTGATGGTTTCAAGACGCTGCTTTGCGTCTTCTTTGCTTTCTTCCAAAAGTTTCTCAGCCTCTTCGCCTTTGAGTTCTTTGATGGCGCTGAATCTGCTTTCGCCGCTCAAATAGTCTGCATATTTGTCAAAGTCGCTTTGGCTGTCAAGCGAAAGATTGTTCGTCTGCGGGTTGTAACGCAAAAGTGCCCAATAGCCACACTCGACAGCCTTTCTCATTTCAGTTGTGGTTTGAGACATGTCAAAGCCGTGATTTACGCAAGGCGCATAGGCGACAATCAAACTTGGCCCGTCAAAGTTTTCGGCTTCTTTAAACGCTTTGATGCATTGGTTCATGTTTGCGCCAAGGCTGACCTGTGCCACATAACAATTTTTTGATGCAATTGCAAGAGCCACCAAATCTTTCTTTTTGGTTTGTTTGCCAGAGTTGGCAAATTTGACCATGGCACCACGCGGAGTCGATTTTGAAGCCTGGCCGCCTGTGTTGGAATACACTTCGGTGTCAAGCACCAAGATGTTGACATTTTCTTTTGAATTCAAAATATGGTCAAGCCCGCCATAACCTATGTCATATGCCCAACCATCACCACCGATAATCCAAACGCTTTGTTTTTCGGTCGCAGAATATTTGCTGCCAAGCTTGAGTCCCAAACCAAATTCGGCGTTGTCTTCAAACAAACTGTTTGCCCATGCTGGACCTTTGCCGTTTTCGTCTTTCAGATATGGGCAAGACGGGAACGAGCCGCCATAAATGCTGGAGCAGCCAGTTGCGTTTGCAATGACCATTCGCTCGCCAAACAACGTTGTGGCAAGTTTGATATAAGGCGTTTCGCCGCAGCCACCGCACGCACCAGAAAAACCAAAATAACAATCTTTAAATTGCAATCCTTTTGGCAAATCGGTCGAGAAAGGTGTCTCTTTTTCTGATTTGATGCTTTTCAAAATTTGGTAATTTTTCTTTTCTTGTTCAAGAGTTTCGTTTGCCATTTTCATGACAAGCGCTTTGTCTTTTGCTGGGCAAACATTGGCACAAACGCCGCAACCAGTGCAATCTTCTGGGCTGACTTGCAGGCGGTAATAATAGCCATTCATGCCAAAAGCAGCGGCAAATTCAATTTCTTCAGGTGTTTCACCTTTGACCAAAACTGGACGAATGGCATTGTGCGGGCAGGCGATAACACATTGACCGCACTGAATGCAGTTTTTCGGAAGCCACAATGGAAGATGAGCGGCAATGCCACGTTTTTCAAATTCGGCTGTTCCGCTTGGAATTTTTCCAGCCTTGTCAAACACAGAAACTGGCAGATTATCTCCTTCCAGTTTTTCAATTGGCTTCATTATGGTTTGATAAAACTTGTCAGAAATGTTTTTCTCTTGCAAACCAATGCCTTTGAAAGTGAACTTTGAAATGTCAACTTTTTCAATCTTATCTTCGGTCATGGCTGCCGCTTTCAAATTTTGATTGACAACTTTTTGACCTTTTTTGGCAAAAGTTTTTTTGATATATTTTTCAATTTGCGCTTTTGCATCTTCAAATGGAATGATGTTTGCCACTTTGAAAAGAGCGGTTTGCATGACCATGTTGATTTTGTTTCCAAGCCCAACTTTTTCGGCAATTTTTTGTGCGTTGACAACAAAAAGCGAAGCTTTCTTTTCTTGCAAAATCTTTTTGTAAACATCTGGCAAAACTTTGTCGACCTCATCGGCACAGAAAACGGTGTTGATAAGCACTTTTCCGTTTTCTTTCAGCCCTTCAAGGCAGTTGTAGCGGTGCACAAACGAAAAATTTGAAATGGAAATGATGTCAGCGTTCTGCACAAGATAGGTGCTTTTGATTGGTTTGTCGCTCACTCTGACATGAGAACGTGTCAAACTTCCGCTTTTTTTGCTGTCATATTCAAAATAACCTTGCACAAACTTGTCAAGTTCGTCTCCCAAAATTTTGATTGTGCTTTTGCTGGCAGAAACTGTTCCGTCTGAGCCAAGTCCAAAAAATTTCATCTGAAAATTTTTGGTTTTTGTGTGATAATTTTCAAGCGGCAAAGACGATTTTGAAACATCGTCAACAATTCCAACAGTGAAATCGTCTTTCATGTCTTCAAAATTTTGAATGACCGCTTTGACCATGGCTGGCGTAAATTCTTTTCCGCCAAGACCGTATCTTCCGCCGACAACTTGAATGTTTGGTCGATCTGAAAGCGCGTTGACGACATCAAGATAAAGCGGGTCGCGTGCGCCACACTCTTTTGTTCTGTCCAAAACGATGACCTTTTCCACCGTTTCTGGCAAAAGTTTGGAGAATTTTTCATAGTCAAAAGGTCGATAAAGATGAACGTTCACAAGAGCGACATCTTTGCTCAAAGTTTTGTCGTTTTCCAGCACTTCTTCAATGGTTTCACAAGAAGAGCCCATGCTGACAATGACATTCTTTGGTTTTTTGTTCCCAAGCAGCTGATAAGGCGAATATTTTCTTCCTGTCAGCGACGCAAAAGTTTTCAAGATGCCTTCCAAAGTCTTGTAAACATTTGTGTAGGCAGGCGTTGAAAGTTCTCTGTTTTGAAAAAAGACGTCTGGATTTTGAGCAGTTCCTTTTTGATAAGGCGCATTTGGCGTCATTCTGCTCTCTTTAAATTTTTTGATTTCCGCTTCTGGAAGCATGGCTTTGATTATCTCGTCGCTGACTGCGTCAATCTTTTGAATTTCGTGAGAAGTTCTAAAGCCGTCAAAAAAGTGAATAACAGGCAGTGAAGTTTTATATGTGAGCACATGTGCAATCAAAGCAAAATCGTGAGCTTGTTGAACGGATGCAGAAGACAGAAGAATGCAACCAGTTTGTCTTGTTGCCATAACGTCGCTGTGGTCGCCAAAAATTGAAAGAGCATGTGTGGCGAGAGTTCTTGCGGCGACGTGAATGACGCAAGGTAGGTGTTCGCCGGCGAGCTTATAAAGGTTTGGAATCATAAGCAAAAGCCCTTGACTGGATGTGAACGTTGTGGTCAGTGCACCAGCACACAAGCTTCCGTGAACGGTTCCTGCAACGCCTCCTTCTGACTGCATTTCAATCAAAGTTGGCTTTTCACCGAAAATATTCAATTTTCCGCTTGAAACTTCTCCGTCACAATATTCCGCCATGGGAGAAGACGGAGTGATTGGATAAATTGGAATGACTTCCGACAATTTATATGCCACCATGGCAGTGGCGGTGTTTCCATCAACAACTTTTTTCACAACTATCTCCTTTTTGAATTAGTTTAAGCTTTTTGAAAATTTTAGTCAAATTTATTTGATATTTTTATTTGTCAATTTGGCGAGTTTTTTGTTAAAATGGTCGCATGAGAAATCTTAAACTTTTTATTGAATATAACGGCGCAAATTTTTCGGGTTGGCAAAAGCAAAACGGTCAAAGAACGGTTCAGGGCGAGCTGGAAAATGCCTTTTTGACGTTGACGGGCGAAAAAGTCGATGTGGAAGGAAGCGGACGCACTGACAAAGGCGTGCATGCACTTGAGCAAGTCGCCAGTGTGAAATTAGAGCATTCAATTCCGACCAAAAACATCAAATATGCGTTGAACAATTTGCTTGCGGAAGATGTTCGCATAAAAAAAGTCGAACAGGTGCCGCTCGATTTTCATGCGCGTTTTTCGACAAAGCGAAAAACTTACAGATATGTCGTGCAGGTGGGTGGCGAAAGAAGTGCAATCAAGCACGATTTGCTGGCCTTTTATCCATACAAAATTGACGAAGAAAAAATCAAAAATGTCATTCCGCTTTTGACAGGAAAACACAACTTCAAAGGCTTTTGCAGTTCAAAAACTGGCGTGACAAACTTTGAAAGAGAAATTTTTGACATCGCTTTTTCAAAGAACGGCAGGCTTTGCACTTTTGAAGTGACAGGCGACGGCTTTTTGTATAACATGGTTCGCATAATTGTCGGCACTTTGCTTGATGTTGGAAGCGGAAAGCTGACCGAAAATGACGTGAAGAAAGCGCTTGAAAGCGGACAGAGAAAATTTGCGGGGCAAACAATGCCAGCGTGCGGGCTTTATTTGAAAAAAGTGGAATATAAATAATAAAAGTCACAAAAAAATGTGACTTTTATTTTAAATTTTCATAATTCAAAACAACATAAAAAGTTTGATTGTTGTTTTCAAAACTGAAAGTGATTGTGTAAATTCCGTCTGTTCTTGAATAATTTACCGAGCTTGTGTAATTCGCATTTTCTGTTTCAGGGAAGTTGGACTGAAAATCAAGCTCTGCTCTCAAATCTTTGTTGAATGTGTCAGTGCCAACTCTTCCAACAAACTGCATTCTGACATAACGGCTGTTGTAAGATGATAAATACAAGACCTGATTGATATTTTCGGCGGTGTAAATCACATTATCTTTGAGTGTGGCATTGTCGAGTGTCAAAACGTTTGTCAAATTTGAAGAACTTGCACCTTGCGCGATTGAAAGGTTTGCAGAAAGCAAATCCGGAGCGGTTTCGGTGTCGGTTGTTCCGGCAGGGTTTGCCGTGAAGGCGTCTTCCGTTGCCACTCTGTAAGAGCTGAGCTTGACATAGGTCATTCTGCTTTCTGTGCTTGAATTGTTGCTGTCAAAGGCCGCGGTGTAATATCCTTGGGTGTTTGCTGACATAACGAAAGTCAAAGTTGATCTTGTTTGGTCTTCAGATGTTTCAATTGAAAATGTGTCGCCATCTTCAAGAAGTGTGGTGTTTTGAAAAATCCAACCGACAAATTTTCCACCAGTTTTTGCGGTAGCTGTCAGGGTGACAGTGGAACCGTCGTTATAGGTGCCAGAGCCAGTTGAATAGCCATAGCTTGAGGAACTTGTGTAAACTGTTACGCCAAATGAAGAAACTTCATCGCAACCAAAAAGCGCGACGAGCGGCAACATCAACACAACCATAAGAAAGAGCGTAAGTTTTTTCTTCATAATTTATAGTTTGTTCCTTTTGCAATTTTATTATCTTAAAATTTGCCAAAAATGTCAAACAAAAAAGGTAAAATTACAAAAATAAAAACAAAATTTTGAGTATTTTTAAAGTCCTTGCATACACTATCTCTTGTAAGGAGCTTATATGTGGGAACTTTCTATATCTGTCAGTTCAAAAAAATTGGAGATAGCAAAATTTGTTTATCAAACTCTGAAAAGCCACTGCGCTGAAAACGGCGCCATTGTGACGTGTTATGAAGAATTTGACAATTTTTTTATTCTTGTCGGCTGCCCAATCGAAGAACAAAGCCGCGTCAGTGTCGCCATTGAAAGATGCATCATAAAAGTTATCTGCAATTTTTATAAAGAAAAATTTTTGACAGAAAATTTGAGGCTTCCACTTCATGAAAACATGAGTTTGACGGCGTTTAAAAAAGCTTTGATAAATTTTGACAAAGAAACAGATTTTTATCTTATCAGCAAAAATTTGAAACTCAACAAAAATTTGAATTTGGACTCGTTTTATTATTTCAAGCTCAAATCACTGCGAGAAAAGTGGGCGGAGCTTATCACACTTGCAAATGAAAATAGCGACTATCTCGTCAGCAACGAAGCTTTTTTTGACTTGCTCAAATTTTTGATTGACAATTTGGAAATTTGTGAAGATGAAATCAGTGTTTTCGAAGACGAAAACGGCTATTCAATCAAAGCCAACAATTTGGAAGAACCATATGAAAAACTTTCAAAAGAAGGCTTGGTTTCTTCGCTGATTGAACTTTGCCCAAAGAAAATCAATCTTTTTTGCCGAAGTGACGACAACACGGCAGGCTTTTTATCAAAAATTTTTGAAGAGCGCATCAATGTTTGTTACAACAAAAATCTCGAAAAGTTGGACAAATTTTCGGTGTTGAAATAGAATTTTTTCAAAAATCCTTGACATTATTTTTTTGGAGGATTAAAATTGTGTTGTGTTTAGTGAAAGACAAGTAGGCTTTGAAGTTTTGCGCACAGAGAAAGATTGGTTGGTGAAAAATCTTGGCAAACTCAAAATCTGAAACCACTTTCATGTTTGAAAATGCATCTTTAAATGAGTGGCACTTCGTGTGCAATTAAGGTGGAACCGCGGTTTTTGAAAATCGTCCTTAAAATCAAGTTTGGCTTGTTTTTGAGAACGATTTTTTTGTTTTAAAATGCAGGCGGAAAAGGAGAATTTAAAATGGAACTTAATGAAAAAGACGAAAAACTTCACAGAGCAAGACATTCTCTTGCGCACGTTTTGGCAAAAGCGCTGACAGAACTTTATCCAAACGTGAAACTGACAATCGGCCCTGCCATTGACGACGGGTTTTATTATGATGTCGACCTTGACAAACAGTTGACGCCAGACGACTTTGAAACAATCGAAAAAAAGATGAAAGAAATCATTGGCAAAGGCGAACCTTTTGTCAAAAAAGTTGTTTCAAGAGAAGAAGCTTTGAAACTTTTTAAAAACAATCCTTACAAAACTGAAATCATCAACGAACTTCCTGTTGACGCCGAAATTTCTGTCTATTTCACAGGCGACGACTTCTTTGACCTTTGCAGCGGACCGCACGTAGAGAGTTGCAAAAATCTGCAGAACTACGCTTTCAAAATTCATGCGGTCAACGGTGCTTATTGGCGTGGAAGCGAGAAAAACAAAATGCTTCAAAGAGTTTATGCCTATGCTTTCCCAGACAAAAAACAACTCGCTGACCACATTGCAATGGTCGAAGAAGCTAAAAAGCGTGACCACAGGCGTTTGGGCAAAGAACTTGGCATTTTCATGTTTGACGAACTGATTGGAAAAGGTTTGCCGATGTATCTTCCAAACGGTTTTGTTTTGAGAAGAATTTTGGCTGACTATATCACAAACAAAGAGATTGCAAAGGGTTATAAGCACGTCATGACGCCGTCGCTTGGAAATGTTGATTTATACAAAACTTCTGGTCACTGGGACCACTATAAAGACGATATGTTTCCAGCCATGGAGCTCGACGACGAGGCTTATGTGCTTAGACCTATGAACTGCCCACACCACATGGTTATGTTTAAGCATGATATGCACTCTTATCGTGATTTGCCGATAAGAATTGCTGAAATTGCAAACGACTTCCGTTTTGAAGACAGCGGAAACTTGTGCGGTCTTGAAAGAGCCAGAGCGTTCACGCAAAACGACAGCCACATTTTCTGCACGCCAGAACAAATTGCCGATGAAGTGAATGGTGTTATTGCGCTCATTTTGGAAGTTTACAAAGATTTTGGATTTGAAAATTACACTTTGAGACTTTCTCTTCGCGACAAAAACGATGCTGAAAAGTATTTTGGCAACGACGAACTTTGGGAGAAGAGCGAAAATGCTCTTCGTCAAATCATCAAGGCGACGGGAGCAAATTATTATGAAGCAGAAGGCGAAGCGGCTTTTTATGGGCCAAAAATTGACGTTCAAGTGAAGAGCGCTTTGGGTCATGAAGTGACTTTGTCAACAGTTCAGCTTGACTATCAGCTTCCAGAAAAATTTCAACTTGAATATGTCGACGAAAACAATCAAAAACAACGTCCAGTTGTCATTCACAGAGCGATTTTGGGCTCGCTCGACAGATTTATTGCCTTTCTTTTGGAAGAAACCAAAGGGCTTTTGCCACTCTGGCTGGCACCTGTTCAGGTCAAGGTTTTGACGTTGACAGAAAGAAACAACAGTTATGCAAAAAAGGTCTATGAAAATTTGTTGCAAAACGGTTTCAGAGCCGAACTTGATGACCGAAATGAAAAGATTGGTTACAAAATTCGTGAAGCACTTTCAATGAAAATTCCATATCTCATCATCGTCGGCGACGAAGAAGAGAAAAACGAAACAATTTCCATTCGCGGACGCGGCTTTGAAAACAAAAGCGGCTTGAAACTTTCTGACTTTGTTTCAAGAATGCAAGAAGAAATTAAAACTAAAAAGATTTAACCGACAAAATTCTCCTTTTTTCGCAAACAACCTTGAATTTTTGTTTGGAATATGTTATCATTTTGTGATAATATCTTAAAAGGAGCTTGCTTTCATGGGGATAAACGAACTTATTTTGCCATTTGGCGTTATCTTTGTGATTTTGTTGATGGGCTTTTATTTCAAATAAAAAGGAGAGAAAAATATGAGTATGTTGTTGGCTGCTGGCGGCGATATTTGGAACTATGTTTTGATTGGCGTGGTTGTTTTGCTTTTGATTGCGCTTCCAATTATGATGAACGCTCGAAACAAAAGAGAAACTCAAAAAATTCAGGAACAAACCAATTCTTTGAAAGTCGGAGACAAGGTTTTGACGACAAGCGGTGTCTATGGCACGATTGTTGAACTTAAATTTGACGACTCTCAAAAGGTTGTTGTGCTTGAAACTGGCGGAAAAACAAAGAGCTATCTGAGTGTGGATGCTTATGCAATTTACACCGTTTTCAAGAGCGAAGCAGAGCTTAAAAGAGAAGCTGAAGCCAAGGCTGAAGCAGAACGCAAAGCTTTGGAAGAAGAACAAGCCAAAAAAGAAGCAAAGAAAAACAAAAAGAAAAAATCTGAAGTTGAAGTTTCTCAAGAAAAAACTGAAGAAAAAGTTGAGAACTCTGAAAACAAAGACGAAACGAAGAAATAAAGCCAAGCGGCTTTATTTTTTGTCATGACTAAAATTTTGAGTGCATAACTTATATTAACTTAGTTGTCCATGTTTAAAATGTGGCAGGGAGGCAATAATGAAAGTGAAAGCACTTAAAAAAGAAAAAAGCGGAAATCTTTTTTTGAGCATTGTCAAAGGAGTTGTGGTGGGTTTGTGCGTTGCGCTGGTTGGGATTTTGATTTTTGCATTCATCTTGCGCTTTACAAACATATCCGACAAAATCATTGCTCCAGTAAATCAAGTTATCAAAGGCGTCAGCATCTTTTTTGGCGTGTTTATCGGGCTGAAAAAACACAAATCTATGGGGCTCTTAAGTGGATTTTTGATTGGTCTTTTCTTCACGATTGCAGCATTTTTGGTGTTTTCAATTTTGGACGGGGCTTTCAGCTTTGACCGCACTCTTGTAAACGACATTATTTTTGGAAGTATCATCGGTGCAATTTGTGGCATTATTTGCGTAAATTTGAAAAAAAATTAGGATTTTAATTGACATCAGCCCCTTAATGTATTATACTTAACAAGGTATTTAACGCGAAAATTATTACTTTTTTAAGGGGAAAGAATGGCTAGAAGTAGAGTAAAAAAGAATTCCATTATCAACTTTGTGGCAATGGCAGTTTTGACCCTTTTGGGCTTGATTCTGTCTTTTTGCAGTTTTAATATTCCTTACACTTCTTACACCTACAATGGTTTTGCAAACTCAATTCCTTTGGGTTTGGACCTTGCAGGCGGCATTTCTGTTGTCTATGACTGTTCGCTTTCTGAAGACAGCAACACTCAAAATTTAAACGACGCGATTGACGCAACTGTTTCGAGATTGAGATCGGTCATCACGGCGGAATATTCTGAAGCAACCATTTTAAGACAAGGCAGCACAAGAATAAGGATTGAAGTGCCATCACTCACTGACTCAAACGAAATTTTTGACTTGATTGGAGAACCAACTCCACTTTACATGACGCTCACTCAAGAAGCAGGCGCTGAAGCAAGAATTTTGGGAACCGACATTCAAGACGTTCAAGCCACTGTTCAACCTGACAGCAGCGGAGAATATGTTTATGGTGTTAGTGTTCAGTTCACTGACGAAGGAGCCGCAAAATTTGCTGATTTGACCGAAGAAGCAGCAAATGGCGACGGAACCATTTATGTTTATCTCGGCGAAATCGACGACAGCGCTGATATGCAACTCACTTGCGAAGAGAGAATAACAGGCGGGTCAACATTTATCTCTGGCGACTTTGAAAGCTTTCAAGACGCTGAAAACTATGCACTCAGAATTATGAGCGGAACTTTCAATGTCGAACTTGATTTGCTGGAAAGTTCGGTTATTTCTGCCACACTTGGCGACCAAGCTTTGACGCTGGCACTCATCGGCGGAGTTGTTGGAATTGTTTTGATTTTTGTTCTTTTGTGGTGGAGATACGGCGATTTCGGTTTGCTGGCTTCTTTTGCACTTGTTATGTATACCGTTTTGATGATGTTCTTCTTGCAGGCAATTCCTTTTGTTCAACTGACGCTTCCAGGGCTTGCGGGAATTATCTTGAGCATCGGCATGGCTGTCGACGGAACGGTCATCATTTTCGAAAGAGTGAGAGAAGAATATCGCTCTGGCAAAAAAATTCCACTTTCTGTCAAGAGTGGTTTCAAACGCGCTTTCTGGCCAATTTTTGACAGCAACATCACCACAATCGTGACCGCTATTGTGCTTTACATTTTGGGTACAGCTTCAATTCAAGGTTTTGCAATCACTCTTCTTATCGGCATTTTGCTTTCGATGTTCATGAACCTTGTTATCTTGAGATACCTCGTGAAATGGTATCTGCCTTTAAACAGTGTCAAAGCGAAAAAACTTCATTTGCCGAAACAGATCAGAACTTTCAAAGAAAATGAAGAAGTGGTCGTAGGAGGGCAGGCAAATGAGTAAATATAAAAAGACTACCAAATTTTCTTTGGATGAAAAAATCACAAATTCAAAATTTAATTTTTGCAAAAATTTGAAATGGTTTTTGATTGCACCAATTGTCATCATCGTTGTTGGAATTGTTCTGTTCTGCACGCTCGGGTTCAACCTTGGCATCGACTTTACCGGCGGCTCAAATATGACAGTTTTCACAAATTCAAAAGGCACATTTTCAGACCTTGCATCTTATGACCTTGAAAGAGACATGGATGAAGTCGAAAAGAAAATCAGCGATGTTTTGGCACAGCACGGACTTAAAATCAGCACGCTTCAACAGACCACAATGGACAACAGAGACTTGGGAATTTCTCAAGAAGATGCAGTCATTGTGAAATATCAAAACGACAACAGCTTGTCGACTGAAGAAATTGAAAGCATAAACGAAGAAATCAGACTGGAACTTTTGAAATCATTTGGCTATGTGGATGAAGATGTTCAAAATTCTGATTTGGCAAGTGAGCATTATGCTGGGCTTGTTACAAACGGCGGCATAACCACGGCAAGTGCAGGCGCAGAACTGATGATGAGGTCATTTTTGGCTCTTCTTGTGGCACTTCTTCTGATTTTGATTTATGTGGCATTCAGATTTGATTTGTCAAGCGGTTTGGCAGCAATTTTGGCACTTTTCCATGATGCATTGGTGACGACAGCGGTGATGCTTATCTTCAGAATTCAAATCAATGCGGCATTTATTGCAGCTCTTATCACAATTTTGGGATATTCTGTCAACAACACAATCATTATCTTCGACAGAATTCGCGACCGTTTGAAGATTGCTCGTCAAAACAACGAAAAAATCAGCAATGCCGAAATTGCAAACAGTTCGGTCAAAGAAACCATGATGCGTTCGATTTTGACAACGCTGACAACTTTCATTATGATTTTCATGATAACTGTGATTGGTGTTTCGGCCATTCAAGAATTTGCTTTTCCAATCATGGTCGGAATTGTCGCAGGCTTCTATTCTTCCGTCTTCTTGACACCAGGCTTGTGGGCGATTGGCTATCACAACAAAAAGAAGAAAAAAGTCAAAAAAGAAACTCCAGAAACGGTGGAAGTTTCAAATCCATAAAACAAAAACTCCTTTTCGGGAGTTTTTTTAATATTGCGAACTTTCTTCACTTTTGCTTTTTCGGTTGATAAACGAAACTGTGTCGCTTGCCACATGAATTTTGTCGGCGCCATATTTGTCTTTGACAATTTGAATGCTTTTTGTCAGGTTGTTTGTCTCTTCGTTGAAAAAAGAAAGTTGCTCAACTCTTTCAAGGCTTTTCAAATTTGAAACTCGCACTCTCACGGCGCGCACATAACGGTCATATTTCCAAAAACTGTCAATCAAATTCATGATTTGCTCGACGATTTCTTCGCGACTTCTGATTGGCGAAATGGTTTTGGAATGATGAAATCTTTCAAAGTCAGCTGTTTTGAGTGTGACAGAAATTGTTGAGCCTTCAAAATTTCCATTTGCCATGCGGATGGAAACTTTTTCACTCAAAAAACTGACCACACTTTTTATGTCATCTCTCGAAATGATGTCAGAAATTGTTGTGGTGCCGTTGCCAATGCTTTTGGGTGGAACAAGATGATAATAACACGCCACTTCTTCTGCAAATTCACCTTTCAATTTTTGATGAAGCTCCACGCCAGTTTTGCCCATGATTTCTTTGACAAAACTTTCTTTCAAACTGACAAATTCGCCAATTGTGTTGATGTTCATTTTTGAAAATCTGGCCGTAAGTCTGCTGCCAATGCCAACAATGGAGTTGAGCGGCAAATCGTAAGTCATCTCTTTAAATTTTTCATAAGGTATCACAGTGGTTGCGTCTGGTTTTTTCATGTCGCTGCCAAGTTTGGCAAAAAGCTTGGAAAACGAAACCCCGACCGAAACCGTGAAACCAAACTTCTCTTTCACTTTTTCTCGTATTTCGTCGGCGATTTGTTTGCCGGTTTTTCCGAGATATTTCAACGACGGCGTGACGTCAAGCCAGCATTCGTCCAAGCCCAGTGGCTCCACCAAATCGGTATATTCAAGATAAAGCTCATGAAGTTGCTTCGAAATTTTTTCATAGACATCATAGTGTGGACCGACGGTCACAAGGTCGGGGCATTTTTGTTGAGCTTGCCAGATTGCTTCGCCTGTTTTGACACCAAATTTTTTTGCAATTTCATTCTTCGCCAAAATTATCCCTGTTCGCTTCTTTGGGTTTCCTGTCACGGCGACGGGCTTGCCGAAGAGCTTTGGATTTGTCACACATTCCACCGAAGCAAAAAAATTGTTGACATCAGAATGCAAAATTGTCTTTCTTTTCATTTGCCTTTTTTGTCCCTTTTTGTTATAATGTCTATGTTTAGAATTCGATTTTTTAGGAGATTTTATGCAGATAGAATTCGACAATATCATTCCTTTCAGAAAGAAACAACTTTTCAAATCAGCGTCTTTGGTCGATTTGGAAACAGGCGAGCTGAAAAGTTGCGACATTGTTGTTGAAAACAAAAAAATAGTTGAAATAACGGAAGATTCGATTGAAGATTTCGACGGAGAAGTCGTCGACCTTGATGAAAATTTTGTTTTGCCGTCTTTTGTGAACGCCTTCAGTGATTGCGAAGAAGCACTTGAAAACACATATGGCTTGGAACTTGTTCCGCTGGAAGAACTTGCAAAACAAAACAACACTTTTGCTCAACTTTATCCAAACAATTACAACTTGGAAAAACCTTTTGACTTTTTGTCTGGCCTTTTTGACATGAAAAGTGCTTTGGCAGGGGCTTTGCAAGTTAACGAAACGAAGATGTGGCCACTTTTCAAGTTGAAAAGACTTTATTTAAAAAATTTGCAAGATTTCAGCGAAAGTGAGCTGGAAGAAATTTCGCTCAAAGCGCACAAAGAAAAAATCAGGCTTTTCATAGAAATCGGGCGAAGTTTGGAAGAACTTGGCACAATTGACAAGCTTTATCACAAGCCTGTGAGCGAGGTTTTGGAAGATTTTGGCTTGCTTGAAGACAAACCAACAATTGTCGGAGCAAATTGTCTTGAAAAAGACGAACTTGAGCTTTTGAAAAACTATGATTGTCGGTTTATTACCACGCCTTATGCCGATGCCAAAATGGGCAGAAGACCGCTCAATTTGGCGATGTTCAAAAATCTGGGCTTGACAATGGGCATTGGCAGTGGCTCAGCGTTTGAAGTTGACTTTTTTGGCTATATGCGACAGCTCTTGACAAACACTTGGAGCATGTTTGAAGATAAGAGCGTGCTATCAGAAAAAGACGTGTTTAAAATGGCGACAACAGACGGAAGCGTTGCGGCGGGCATGAAATTGCAAAAACTGCAAGTTGGAGATTATGCTGATTTCATCGTTGTCAAACGAGAAGTGACTCTTTATGACGACGTTTTCAAGACGCTGGTCTGGGAAAAATCAAAAAAAGACGTCTTGATGTGCGTTATGCAAGGCAAAATCGTTCAGAAAAACGGGGCGTTTCAGGGGAAAAGACCGATTGATTTTGATGAAGAGAAAAAAATTTTGAGAAAGATTACAAGGAGAATAAAAAATGACAATTGAAGAAAGACTTTCAAGTGAATTTGGGCTTATAAATGACTACACACACAACATTATCGAACTTATTGACGAAGGGAACACCATTCCGTTTATTGCGCGATATAGAAAAGAAATGCATGGTTCTTGCGACGACCAAGTGCTCAGAAATTTTGCTGACAGATTGAAATATTTGAGAAATTTGGAAGACGAAAAGACCAAAGTGCAAAAGGTTATCACAGAACAAGGCAAATGGACTGACGAACTTGCCAAAGCACTTGAAGAAGCAATGACGCTGACCGAAGTGGAAGACATTTACAGACCTTACAAGCCAAAGAGAAAAACAAGAGCGTCTGTCGCCATTGCAAAAGGGCTGGAACCACTTGCTGACATCTTGCAGGCTCAGTCAAAAGACAACAAAATTTTGGAAGAAGCGGAAAAATTTATCACAGAAGAAGTTCCGACTGTTGAAGAAGCGATTGCTGGCGCAAAAGATATTGTTGCCGAAAGAATTTCTGACAATGCAGAACTTCGAAAAGAACTTCGTGAAATCATCGCAAACAAAGCGTTCATAAACTGCGTCTTGCTTGAAAATGAAAACAATTTGACTTATGAAACTTACGCAAACTTCAAGCAAGAAGTGAAAACTTTGCCAAGCCACAGAATTTTGGCAATCAATCGTGGGGAAAAAGAAAAATGCTTGAAAGTTGACATCACGATTGACGAAAAATTGACCATTCCTGTGATTGAAAGATATTTCAAAAAAGACAACGCAGACACCAATGAGCTTATGGACGAAGTTATTCGCGACGCATATGACCGACTTTTGTTCCCGTCGCTTGAAAGAGAATGTCGAAACAACTTGACCGACATGGCTGACGAGCAAGCTATCAAAATGTTTGAGGTCAATTTGAAGCCACTTTTGATGGAAGCGCCACTGAAAAACAACATCATCATGGGCTTTGACCCAGGTTATCACAATGGCTGCAAAATTGCGGTGATTGACAAAAACGGTTCGGTTTTGGACACCACAGTTGTTTATCCAACTCCACCGCGTTCCAAAACGGAAGAAGCCATGGAAAAACTTAAAGCCATGATTGAAAAAAACAAGGTCGACATCATCGCAATCGGAAACGGAACCGCTTCAAAAGAGAGCGAAATTTTTGTCGCAGAACTCATCAAACACGTCAATCGACCTGTCAGCTATGCTGTTGTCAGCGAAGCGGGGGCTTCGGTTTATTCTGCTTCAAAGCTTGCGGCGGAAGAATTCCCAGACTATGATGTAAACCTGCGAAGTGCAGTGTCTATCGCAAGAAGACTTCAAGACCCGCTGGCTGAACTTATCAAAATTGATGTCAAATCAATCGGCGTTGGTCAATATCAACACGACATGCCACAAAATCGTTTGACTGAAGTTTTGACAGGTGTGGTTGAAGATTGCGTAAACAGTGTTGGTGTCGATTTGAACACCGCATCGCCAAGCCTTTTGTCTTATGTTTCTGGGCTGAACATGTCTATTGCCAAAAACATTGTCGATTATCGAACCAAAATGAAAGGCTTTAAGAAGAGAGAAGAACTTTTGTCCGTTTCAAAACTTGGACCAAAGGCATATGAACAGTGCGCAGGTTTCTTGCGTGTTGTTGGCGGCGAAAATGTTTTGGACAACACCGCTGTGCATCCTGAAAGTTATGACGCAACAAGAAAACTTCTTGGCATTTTCAACTTGACTGAAAATGACGTCAAAAACAACAACCTTGTGCTTCTGCCAAAGATGATTGAACAGAAAGGCGAAAAGAAAGTTGCTGAAGAATGTGGCGTAGGCGTTCCAACACTTGAAGACATCACAAACGAACTTCTCAAACCTGGTCGTGACATTCGTGAAACCATGCCAAAACCAATCCTTCGAAGTGATGTCATTCACATGGAAGATTTGAAAGAAGGCATGACATTCCGCGGCGTTGTCAGAAATGTTGTTGACTTTGGTGCTTTTGTCGACATCGGCGTGCATCAAGACGGTCTTGTGCATATCTCTCAACTTTCTGACGGCTATGTCAAACATCCGTCTGACGTTGTCAAGGTGGGCGACGTTGTTGATGTCAAAGTTTTGGCTGTCGATTTGCCAAAAAAGAGAATTTCTCTCACAATGAAGGGAATTGAAAAAGATGAACAATGAGATTTGCCCAAAATGCGGCACAAGCGTGCAAGAAATTTTGGAAACAGGCTTTGTGGGCTGTGAAAAGTGTTACGAACTTCCGACAGTTAAGCAGGCGGTTGACAAAATGTTTCAAGGCAAAAGACACAAAACGGTTGAAAATTGAAAGAATGTTTGCCAAAAATTTTTCAAGTTGTTATAATTGTTTTGAATATGAACGAAAATTTTGAAAATATTGCCATTTCTTCAAGAATTAGACTTGCCCGAAACATTTCTGGCTTCAATTTTTTCACGAAACTGCGTGAGACTTCTGACGCAGTTTTTATCATTAATTCTCTTCAAAAAATTTTGGACAAATTTGGTGGATTTGATTTTATCAGGCTCAAAAAACTCTCGCTAAACGAGTGCAACGCTCTGCTCGAGCGACATCTTATCAGCAAAGAACTCATCGAAAACAAAGACATTTCGGCAGTTGCCATAAGCGACGATGAGCATTTTGTTGTGATGATAAACGAAGAAGACCACATTCGCGAGCAGTGCCTTGTGTCGGGCTTTAATCTTTACAAACCTTATCGCGAAATCAAACAACTTGACGACTTGATTTTGTCAGAGATAGATGTGGCATATTCAAAAGATTATGGCTACATCACTTCAAGCCCTTCCAACCTTGGCACGGGAATGCGTGCGTCTGTCATGCTTTTTCTGCCGGCACTTGAACGAAACAAAGACATCGAACTTATCAAAAAAGAAGCCAGACAGCAAGGTTTCACTTTGCGTGGGCTTTACGGCGAAGGGAGCAAAAATTTTGGCAGCTTTTATCAAATTTCCAATCAAAATTCTCTCGGTTTAAGCGAAGTGGAAATCATTGACGGCGTTTCTGAATATGTTTACGACATCTGCCAAATGGAACTTTCTGCAAGAGAAGACATTTTGGCGAGCAATCACGACGAGCTTGTCGACGAAATTTATCGAGCTTTTGGCACGCTGAAAGAGTGTTATGTTCTTGAAGAAAAAGAGATGATCGAACTTCTTTCGCTTGTCAGATTTGGCGATGCGCTTGGTTTTTTGAAGATTTCTGACCACAAAAGTTTTGAAAGGTTGTCAGTTGAAGGGGCAAGCGCAAATTTGAAAGAAATTGAAAATTCTTTTGGAAATTTAAAGGAAGAACGGGCAAGGAGAGAGTATATTAATAGGAAAATAAAGGAGCTTGTTTCAAGGTGATTTTATTTTTGACTTATTTATTTGAATAAGGGAATAATTCTAAAGAAAAGGAGATTTTATATGGCTTTAAATAATGGTTTATTTTCAGACAGCATCGAAAAAGTCATAAAAAACGGCAGCAAAATTGCTCTGCGTTTTGGCAGCAATTTGGTCGGCACAGAACATATTCTTTATGGGCTTGCCAGCGTTTCTGAATGCACTGCATCGCAAATTTTGGCGTCGTTTGGCGTGACTGAAAATGCGTTGTTTGAACTTTTTGAAGAATCCGCAAATGGCGTTTCGTTGTTTGGCAGTGTGGAACTTACACCAAGAACAAAAGAGTTGTTTCAAATTGCCCAACAAATTGCCATGGACATGGGGCATTCTTTCATCGGAACAGAACATTTGCTTTTGGCAATCATTTCCAACAAGAGCTGTTATGCAGCAAAAATTATGGAAAATCTTTTTAACGTTAATCTTGACGAAATGAGAACAAAACTTATGGCTTCTTTGCAAATTTCGGGCAGAGAAAACAAGAAAAATGAAGAAAATTCCAGTCAAGCGGGCAGCACGCTGCCAGAAAAGTTGCTTGACATGGGCAGCGACATAACTTTGAAAGCGCGCCAACACAAACTTGACCCTGTCATTGGCAGAGAAGAAGAAATTCAGAGAGTGATTGAAATTCTTTGCCGAAAGACCAAAAACAACCCTGTTTTGATTGGCGAAGCAGGCGTCGGAAAGACTGCCGTTGTTGAAGGTCTGGCTCAAGCTATCGCCAGCGGAGATGTTCCTGAAGAACTTAAAGACAAGACAATTTATGCACTTGAAATCGGCGGACTTATGGCTGGCACAAAATATCGTGGTCAAATGGAAGAAAAGCTGAAAGACGCCATTGAAACAATCATTCAAGACGGAAACATCATTGTTTTCATCGACGAAATCCACACACTTGCTCAGGCTGGCAGTGAAAAGGGCGAAACCAGCCCGTCTGACATGTTGAAACCTTATCTTGCGCGTGGCGAACTTCAAACGATTGGCGCCACCACAACGGACGAATATAGAAAATATATTGAAAAAGATAAGGCGCTGGAACGTCGTTTCCAGCCTGTTATGGTCAATCCGCCAACAGTTGAGCAAACAATCGAAATTTTGAAAGGTTTGAAAGACACCTATGAAGCTTTTCACAAGATTATCATCACAAACGAAGCGATTGAAGCCGCAGCAAATTTGTCTGACAGATATATAACCGACAGAAGCTTGCCAGACAAGGCAATTGATCTTATTGACGAAGCTTGCTCGCGTGCAAAAGTGAACTACACCATCAAGCCGCAAAAGGTCAGAGATTTGGAAGAAAAAATCAAAACACTCTCAGCCAGCCGAGATGAAGCATCGCTTCAGAGAAACTATGAAAAAGCGGCAAAATTGCAATCTGAAATCATCAATCTTGAAAACGAACTCAAAACGCAAAATGCAACCATCATCAAAAAGAGTGGCAGCAAGCAGATTGGCGCAAATGAAATTGCCGAAGTTGTTTCGAAGTGGACGGGAATTCCTGTCACAAAACTCACCGAAGGCGAGAAAGAAAAACTTGTTCATTTGGAAGAAATTTTACACAAACGCGTTGTCGGTCAAGATGAAGCGATAAACGCCGTTGCAAAGGCAATAAGAAGAGCGAGAGTTGGTTTGCAAGACAGCAAACGTCCAATTGGCTCGTTCTTGTTTATGGGCCCGACAGGTGTCGGCAAAACCGAGCTTTCAAAGGCGATTGCTGAAGCCATGTTTGACAACGAAAATAACATTATTCGAATTGACATGAGCGAATATATGGAAAGTCACACAGTTTCCAAACTGATTGGCGCGCCTCCAGGCTATGTTGGTTTCGACGAAGGTGGTCAGCTGACCGAACAAGTCAGAAGAAAACCTTACAGCGTTGTGCTTTTTGACGAAATTGAGAAGGCTCATCCAGAAGTTTTGAATGCATTGCTTCAAATTCTTGACGATGGGCGTTTGACGGACGGCAAAGGTCGCACGGTAAGCTTTAAAAACACCATCATCATCATGACAAGCAACATTGGCGCAAACGAAATTCGTCAACAACGTCAACTTGGTTTTGGCTCAGAAAACAACGAAAAAATCAACGAGCGTGACATCTATATGGACGCATTGAAGAAGAAGTTTAAGCCAGAACTTATCAACAGAATTGATGTTATCTGCATTTTCGACACACTTTCTAAACAAGATTTGGTCAAAATTGCTGACATTCTCATATCTAATATCAACAAACGTCTTGCAGCCAAAAATTTGAAGTTGAAAGTGGACAAAAAGGCGATAGATTTTGTTGTGGCGAAAGGTTCAAACCTGATTTATGGTGCAAGACCTTTGAAGCGATTTATTGAGCAAGAAATTGAAGATAAAATTGCAGAAAAGATTTTGCTTGGGCAACTCCCAGACCACGGAACGATTGAAGTTGAACTTGACGGCGATGAGCTTGTGTTTAACTCAACAAAATCGTAAAAACATTTGGAAAAATCAAAATTTTCTGCTAAAATGTCTTTACAAAAGGAGATTTTGAACATGAAAATTACATTTGTTGAAAAACAATATAAAATTGCAAAACGTTTTAAAGACGTTATGACTGAAAAACTTGCCAAACTTGACAAATATTTCGGTGAAGACGCTTCGGCAAGAGTGGTTTGCTCAGAACAAAACAAAATTCAAAAGTTGGAAGTGACAATCACAAACAAGGGCTTGTTATATCGCTCTGAAGTGACAAGCGACAATATGTATAACAACATCGACTTGGCGCTTCCAAAACTTGAAAAACAGATTGTTCGAAACAGAGAAAAACTCACTCAAAGCAAGAGAACTGCTGCAAAAAGTTTGGAATTTTTGGATGAAATGCCAGAACTTAAATTGCCAGAAGTTTACAAGAAAAAGTCTTTCGAACTTGACCCAATCATGGTTGAAGAAGCCAAAGACGCCATTGAAAGACTTGGTCACACTTTTTATGTTTTCTTGAATGCCGAAACTGGCAAAGTCAATGTGCTTTACAAAAGACGTGACGACAAATATGGCTTGATTGAAGTGAATTTCTAATTTGTTTTCATATTTTGTTTAAAAACGAACACAATAGAGTTATGAAAAAAATTCTTTCCATAATTCTTTGTGTTTGTTTTTTGTTGGTCGGTTGCGAAACAGGAACTGCAGTGCGTGCTGGGCATATCAGTGAGATAACTGGCGCGCTGAGCACAAACTATGCTATCAAAGTTGTGCTTGACAACGACGACCGAGTGAGCGAAAAATATGTTGATTTGCAGCTTAAATCAAGCAACGCAAATCAAACTTTGACCTTTGGCGAAGAAATGGAAGACCCTTTCACGATTTGCTTGCCGAAAGAAGATTATTGGTATAATTTGACCTATCTGATAAGCCAAACAAATGGTGCAACGGGCAAAGAGAGCTATCAAGGTTATGAAGAGTTTGGCAATCGAATTTTTATGTTCACATCTCAAAATGATGTCAAGCTGACTTTCAGAGTTGTGGTCGGCGACAAAAAAACAAATTCTGAAACAGGCGAAGAAATTTTGGTGTTGAGCGAGTCTATCTCGGAAGAAGTTGAAGTTGATGTGAAAGCAAACAAAGAATAAAATCAAAAAAGTAAAATTTGTGAAAATAACGAATTTTACTTTTATTTTTTTTCTGGATATTGTATTATATAAAAAGGAGAGCTTTATGTTATCTATAAAAAACCTAAATCTTAAGTTCACAAAAGAGTTTTACGCTCTTGAAGACATAAATTTGGATATCGAACCAGGCGAAAGTGTGGCGTTTGTTGGCGAGCAAAACAGCGGAAAGACGACGCTTTTGAGAGTTATTGCAAAGCTTGAAGATTTTGACCAGGGCGAGATTTATATAAACAAAATTCCTATCAAAAAAATTGATTTCAAGACCGATTTGAGTGTTGGCTATGTGCCATATTGTCCTGTTTTTTTGGAAAACAAAACGGTTTATGAAAATTTCAAATATATTTTGACAAAAAAAGGTTACAAGCCAGCCGATATCGAAAAAATGATAAACAATGCCATCATTGATTTTTCTTTGGAAAAAATTCGCGATGAAAAAGTGAAAAACATCAGAATTGAAGACAAATATATTTTGTCGCTCATAAGATTGTCGTTCAGAAAACTGGATTTGCTTTTGGTTGACAACATTTTTGACGAAATTTCAGATGTTTACATTGATGCAATTTTGAGCATGATAAAAAAATTGAAAACGAGCGACACAACGCTTATTCTTGCTTGCACAAGACCAGAAATTGCCGAAAAAATTTGCAAAAGAAAGATTTATTTCGAACACGGAAAAATTGTTGACCAATAAAAATTTGAAAAAGAATGCTGTTGCATTCTTTTTTTGTGCTGTTTTATAAATCTTCAAATGTCGTTTCGTCGTCCACAACTTTTTCTGCCACTTTTTCTTCTTTTTTGTCTTTTTGCATCATGCCAGACAGTGCTTGCATAAAAAAATCGTTTTTGTTTAGGTTTCCGTTCAAAAGTCCGCTGGCAAAAAGTGTGGAAAGCATGTCGTTGTTGTTTAAATTTGAAAAAAGTTTGGAAAAATCGCCTTGAAACAGATTGGAAAAAGGCGAATTTGATTGTTGATTTGATTGTTCGTTTTGAGAAAAATTCTGCGCAAAAGCATCTTGCTGGTTTTGTGCTTGATTGTCGGCATTAAAATTTAGAGCTTCTGGATAATAGCTCTTTGCAGGATTATCTTGTGACGAGAAAAAATTGTTCATGCTTATTTATATGCGCGCAAAAGTGATTTAGTGTAAGTTTTGTGTTTTTTATCATATATTGTCTTTAGGAGATGATATGAAATTAAGCGAAATGCACAAGCAAAAACCTAGTTCGACCGCAGGAACTCAAAAATCGTTAAACGAAAAATATGAAGAGCTCAAAGACTGCTCTGGAGATGAGCTTATGAGCAAACTTATAAAAGAAGTGCAATCTCAAAAGGCGAATGGCAGTTTTGATTATCAAGGACTTAGAAATTCCATTGAAAAAATCAAGATGTATTTGCCAAATCAAACTTACGAAAACATGATAAGGATAATTGAAAATTTTAAATGAACACAAACAAAATTGACAGCCGACTTTTAAATGAAATCGCCATTTTGAGCTTGGATAAAAAGATACCTTGCTTTGTTTTTTCAAAAAATATGCCAAAAACAAGAGAGGTTTTGCGCGATAAGAATGTACATATTTTGAATGAATATTTATTCATAAATTCTTTTTATTGCAGGGCGTCAAAAAAAGAAATTTTTTCGCTTTCGAACATCGATGTGGTCGATTTCATCTATTCGCTTTCAGTGGCAAGCTGCATGATGTTTGTTTCAAAACAAATCTTATCTTTGAATTCTTCAAATTTTTCTGGCGATGGCGTTGGAGTGGCGTTTATCGACACTGGGCTGAATCCGCATTGTGATTTTTTGATTGGCAAAAATCGAGTTGAAATTTTCAAAGATTTTATTTCTGACAAAAGTGAAATGTATGACGACAATGGTCACGGAACTTTTGTTTGCGGGGTTTGTTCGGGCAGCGGCGCGCTTTCAAAATTCAGATATTCTGGCATTGCGCCGAAGTCAAGAATTTTTGCATTGAAGGCTTTGAATGGTCAGGGAGAAGCGAGCGCGAACAAAATTTTGGATGCCATGGAGTGGGTGTTTGACAATCACAAAAAGCTAAACATAAAAGTTGTCTGCATGAGTTTTGGCAGCGAGCCGCTTGGTCACAACGACCCTATCATGCTTGGTGCAGACGCACTTTGGAAAGACGGGGTTGTGGTGGTTGCAGCCGCGGGGAACAGTGGACCAGAATATCAAACAATCAAGTCGCCGGGAATAAGTTCGAAAATCATCACGGTTGGCGGAATTGACGACAATCGTTACGATGATTTTTCATATAATAAAAAATATTTTGAAATCGCTGATTTTTCTTCACGTGGACCAGCGTTTAGAAATGTCAAACCGGATGTTGTTGCTCCGAGCGTTGACATTGTTTCTTGTGGCACAAAAGACTTTTACACTGTTTTAAGCGGAACTTCAGTGGCGACGCCGATGATTGCTGGGTTAGCCTGCCTGTTGCTCGAAAAAAACGCCAATTTGACGCCAGACAAAATCAAAAACATTTTAATTCAAACTTGTCAGCCGCTAGGTTTTGAAATGAATTTGGAAGGCTATGGTTTGCCAAATGCAGAGCGAGCATTGAGATAAAAATCAATCAGATAATTTTCTGATTAATTCACAAATTTTCAAATTTGCATTGTTTTTTGCACTTTTTTCCATGTTTTTTGCAATTTTTTTGCTGTTTTTGCTCAATTTTTTCAATTTTTCAGAAAATAGTTTGAAACTGTAGTTTTCTTCTTCAATCACTTCTGCATAGCCAAGTTCTTCAAAAAGTTTGGCGTTTTCAATTTGGTCGCCGCGTGAACATTTTTTTGAAAGTGGAATGAGGAGCATAGGTTTTTTGAGAGCCAAAAGTTCATTTATCACCCCGCTGCCAGCACGAGCGACAACAATGTCTGCAGTCGCGTAAAAATCTTGAATGTTTTCTGCATAATCCACAAGTTTATAGTTTTTGTGAACAATTTTTTGATAATTATTTTTGCCACAGATGTGCAAAATGTTATATTTTTCTGTGAATTTATCTAGATTTTTGAAAATTATATCGTTCAAAAACTGAGAACCTAAACTTCCGCCCAAAATCAAAATTGTTGGTTTTGAATTGTCGAAATCTAAATTCATTTTTTTTCCTTGAAAAATTTTATTTCTTATCGGTTGCCCTGAAAAACAACATTTTTTATGATTTTTTCCTGTTTTTTCAAAGGAAGTGCACATGATATTGCAAAATTTTAAAATTATTTTGTTTGCCAGTCCCAAGCTTAAATCGCTTTCGTGACTGATGATTGGAATGTGCAATTTCTTTCCGGAGATCGCCACCGGAACTGCCACAAACCCACCTTTTGAAAAAATTATATCAGGGTTGATTTTTTTGAGCTCCGCCTTTGCTTGTTTTACGGCTTTTAAAAGCTTGAAGGGAATTAAAAAGTTTTTAGGCGTCAGTTTTCTTTCCAGTTTAACGCCAGAAATCTCGTGATATTTTATCTGTGGGAACTTTGAAAGGATATCTTTTTCGATTCCTTTTCCGCCCAAATAATGTATTTCAAAATCCGTCAAATTTTCGGCAACTGCCAAAGCAGGATAAACGTGTCCAGCTGTTCCGCCACCAGTCAATACGATAACTTTTTTCTTTAACATATTAATTAATATGTGTTTTTTGTCAAAAATAATCAAAATTTGTAGAAAAAATGCGTTTTTTTAACAAAAATTGGACAAATTTTGGTTTTTAAAATTTTTTTTAAAAAAATTAGTTAAAATCGTTTGACGTTTTTGCTTTAAAAGTGTTATGCTAAAAATCCGCACTGCGGTTTAAGGAGAAACGATGAAAAGTTTAAAAAATATTCTGTTTGTGCTTGTGTTTTTGGCGCTTGGAATGAGTGGAGTTGTGATTGCGGAAAGTCTTTTCACAATCGGAGGCGAAACGGAAGGACAGCAGGTGTTGGAAATTTCAGAAGTTTCTCTTGCTGAGCAAGATTATTATGTCAATCAACCGCTAAATTTGGAAGGTGCGAAGCTCAACCTTTTGCTTGAAGATGGCACAACCAAGACCGTTGATTTGCATGCTTCAAACATTACCAATTTTAGCACAAGAACTGCTGGCGATTTTGAAATGACAATCGTCTATGGAGCTTATACATACAAATATCCTTACACTGTGAGATATAAGTCCATTCAAATGGAAGAAAGTGACTTTGAATTTGAGCTCGATGAAAATTTGGAAAAAAGTTCTTATTATTTAAACTGTTTAGATTTCTATGACCTTCCAGTGGAAAAAATTTCTTTGACAAATGCAGAGATTTTCAATTTTGACACCAGTCAAATTTCAAGTGGTGAGACTGCGATTGTAAGGTTTCAAAATTTGACAACCACTTTTGATTATTCAGTTTTCTATTTTTCAGGCGCGTCAAATTATGTTGGTTTTTCAGAAGTTTTGGATGATTGCGTCTACGAAATTGTTCAGTTTAAACCGGGCTTAGAAGCAAAACTTTCCATTGCCAAAAGAATTGTCTCTTTGAATGTTGTTGAGAAAGTTTATGAATTTGATTTGAAAAGGCTTGATTTGCAAGGCTACTCAAAGTTTTTGGATGCTTCTGAAATTGTGAAACTTGACTATGACAAAAATTTGACAATCATGAAAGGTGTTGCGGGAAATTCTGAAGAAGTCGTCATAAAAGTGAGCCGCGGCGATGAAATCCAAATTTCCGAGCCTTGCATCAAAGAGATAAGCCAGGTGACTGGGTTTGAAGAAAACTTTATGTTAAATCAACAGATTGATTTGAGCGAAGCAAAGGCCGTTTTGCTTTTGAGCGACAACACAAATTTGGAAGTTGATTTGAGTGAAACAAATTTTTCAAATTTAAAGACGGACGAAGTTGGAAAATTTTCAGCCACCATAAATTTCTACAGTTTTGCTTTTGAGAAAAGTTATAATGTAAATTACAAAAGCCTGGAGTTTTATCCGCCGATCGCAAAAACTGGCACTTTGGAATTTGAAGTTGGCAGCTCAGAAATTTTTGATTTGTCGATTGTTTGTTTTGACTTCAACGACAATCCGGTTGCGGTCAAGAGTTTGAGTGACAAAGATGTGGAACTTGTTGGTTTCAGCTCGGCAGAAAAAACCGAAGAGAAAAAGTTGGCGAAAATCATCTGTTTTGGAGCGGTTTTGGAATTTGAATATATTGTTGTTTAAAAGAGTTTGGGGATGCTCTTTTTTTATTTTCTAAGTGTGAATAAAAATGCAATAAAGTGAATAAATATGCGCGCACAAACCTGTCGAAATTATCAAAATTTTGCCCAAAAAATAAAAATTTTTGCTTTTGTTAAATTTATTTTTTTAATTTTCAACTTTGTGTTATACTATTTAAAAATAATGCGTTTGGAGATGTTATGGCAGAAAAAAAATATGAATCGAAAGATATTGTTGTTTTGGATGGTCTTGATGCGGTTAGGCTTCGTCCGGGAATGTATATTGGCACAACAAGTTCGCGCGGGTATCATCACATTTTGTGGGAAATTGTTGACAACGCCATCGACGAAATTTCAAATGGGCATGGCGACACAATCAAAATCACAATAAACAAAGACGGCAGTGCAACGGTCGAGGACAATGGGCGTGGAATTCCGGTCGACTTGCATCCAACACTTCACAAGAGTGGCGTTGAAGTGGTTTACACAACACTTCATGCGGGCGGAAAGTTTAACAACGAAAATTACAAATTTTCTGGCGGGCTGCATGGTGTTGGCGCGTCTGTGACAAATGCACTCTCAAAATGGTGCAAAGTGACGGTCAACAAAGACGGGAAAAAATATTTTGTCGAATTTCATTCTTTTGAAGACGAATTTGGAAAGATACATAGCGGCGTTCCTGTTGCGCCTTTGAAAGAAATTGGAAAAAGTTCGACCACAGGCACAACTGTGACGTTTTTGCCAGATGAAAGAGTTTTTGGCAAGCAAAAATTTATTTTTGAAAATATCTCAAGGCGTGCAAGAGAGTTGGCTTTTTTAAACAAAGGCTTGAAGATTATTGTCAACGACGAAGAAACTGACGAACATTGTGAATTTCACTATGAAGGCGGAATTAAAGACTTTGTTTCTTATCTTGTTGAAGGCAAAAACTCGCTTTTTAAAGAGCCTTTCTATTTTCATGCAGAGAGCAAGATTGTTGACCTTGAAGTTAGCTTTATTTCAACGGATGCTTACACCGAAAATACCTTTTCTTTTGTCAACAACATTCCAACAACTGAAGGCGGAATGCACGAAATTGGTTTCAAAAGTGCGTTTACAAAGGCTTTCAACGACTTTGCACGCGCAAACAACATGTTGAAAGAAAAAGAACCTAATTTGCTCGGCGAAGATTTCAGAGAAGGTTTGGTGACGGTTATCAACGTCAAAATGAGCAATGTTCAGTTTGAAGGTCAGACAAAAACCAAGCTTGGAAACCCTGAAGCTCGAACGGAAGTCGAAAATTTGTCTCTTCAAGAGCTTTCTAAACTGCTTGCTGACAAGAAAAACTTTAACTATGCCGAAATTATTGTCAACAAGGGCATTCAGGCGGCAAAAGTCAGGCTGGCTGCCAAGAAAGCAAAGGAACTTACCAGAGCAAAAAACAACGCCGAAAACTTCAATTTGGTTGGCAAGCTTGCTTCGTCAACTTCAAGAGACAGAACAAAAAGCGAACTCTTTATTGTCGAAGGCGACAGTGCGGGTGGTTCGGCAAAACAAGGGCGTGACAGAAGATTTCAGGCGATTTTGCCACTTCGCGGAAAGCCACTCAACGCCGAAAAGAAGAGAATTGACCAAGTTTTGGCAAATGAAGAAATCAGAACAATCATCTCCGCTCTCGACACGGGATTTGGAGAAGATTTTGACCTTTCGTCACTTCGTTACAACAAAGTTATCATCTTGTCGGATGCCGACCAAGACGGCGCTCACATCAGAGCAATTTTGTTGACATTTTTCTATCGCTATATGAAACCGCTTATCACTGACGGACATGTTTTTATTGGGCTTCCGCCACTTTATAAGGTCTATAAAAAAGATTACGAAAAATATGTCTATTCAGACGCCGAACTTGCCGACGCGGTTGCAAGTGCAGGCAAGGGTTATATGATTCAAAGATATAAAGGTCTTGGCGAGATGAACCCAGAACAACTTTGGGAAACCACCATGGACCCAGAACATCGAACGCTTATTCAAGTGACCATTGATGACGCAGCTGAAGCGGAACGAATGATAACCACTTGGATGGGTGACGACATTGACAAGCGAAAGGCTTACATTGGCGAACACGCAAATTTTGACCGAGAAGACACGTTTATGAGAGATTACAAAAAAATTGATTAAGGGGAAAGAGAGTGAGCAACAAAAATCCAGATGAATTCAAACCAAATGTGATTGAACCAATTGAAGGGCAGATGAGATATGACGAACTTCTTGTTCCGCAAAAGGAAGAAGAAAAGCAAGAAAAGCCAGAAACTGCCAAAGGACAACTCAACATGTGGGATTTGGCTTCGACAAATGAAGAAAAAAAACCTGAAAAATCACAAAAAAAAGTTGAAAAAACCGAAAAACAAGAAGAAAACTCAACAGAGCCTGGTGAAAATGACGACGGCTCAAATGGCAATGGCGGAAACGGCGGAATTTATGGTGGCGACGGCGTTCTTTTCAAACCACTTGAAGAAGTTTTGCATGACTCGATGATACCTTACACCGAACACGTCGTGATGGACAGAGCACTTCCAAGAGTGGAAGACGGTTTGAAGCCTGTTCAAAGAAGAATTCTTTATTCTATGCTCGAACTTGGTTTGACACCAGACAAGCCTTATCGAAAATCGGCAAGAATTGTCGGCGACTGCATGGGCAAATATCATCCACACGGAGACAGTTCGGTCTATGACGCCATGGTGAGAATGTCTCAAGATTTTGTTTTGAGAGCTCCGCTTGTGGACGGGCACGGAAACTTTGGCTCGATTGACGGCGACAGTGCGGCGGCAATGCGTTACACAGAAGCGAGAATGACCCCACTTGCCATGGAACTTTTGCGAGATTTGGAAAAAGACACCGTTCGTTGGGGGCTCAACTTTGACGACACGCTCAAAGAACCAGAAGTTTTGCCGGGGAGATTTCCTAATCTTCTCGTCAACGGCGCGTCTGGCATTGCGGTTGGCGTTGCGACAAACATTCCACCACACAACTTGGGAGAAGTTATTGACGGCGTTGTGGCTTATATCGACGACCCTAACATCACGCTTGACAAGATGATGAAAATCATCAAAGGTCCCGACTTTCCGACTGGTGGCGAAGTTATTTTTGGCGACGGGCTGAGAAGTGCCTACGAAACAGGAAAAGGCAAAATTGTTTTGCGTGCAAAAGTTGGTGTGGAACAAAATGGCGACAAACAAAGCTTGGTCATCACAGAACTTCCTTATCAGGTCAACAAGGCACTTTTGCTTCAAAAAATCGCCGAGCTGAAAGAGAAAAACAAAGACAAACTTTCTGTTATCAGTGAAATCAGAGACGAAAGTGACCGAAATGGCATGCGTGCAGTCATTCGTCTCAAAAAAGAAGCTGACCCACAAAAAATTTTGGGTTATCTCTATCAATCTACCAATTTGCAGGTTTCTTACGCCATAAACATGGTGGCAATCGCTGGCGGAAAACCAAAGCAACTCAGTTTGATGGACATCATTTCTTATTACACAGCTTTTCAGAGAGATGTTGTCTATCGAAGAACGCGATTTGACCTCAACATCGCAAAAGACCGTGCTCACATTGTAGAAGGGCTGCTTATTGCCATCAAAAACATTGATGCGGTCATAAAAATCATCAAAACTTCTGCGACGGTTTCTGAAGCGAAAACGAGATTGAGAGAAAAGTTTGGGCTTTCTGAAAAACAGGCTCAGGCGATTTTGGATATGCGTCTTGCAAGGCTTGTCAATTTGGAAGTCAACAAACTTCAAGAAGAATTGGCAGAACTTAAAAAGAAAATTAAAGAACTTGAAGCCATTTTGAACTCTAAAAAACTTCAACTTGAAGTGGTTAAGAGAGAGATTTTGGAAATTAAGAAAAAATTTAACACTCCAAGAAGGTCGCACGAAGCTAAATCTGAAGAAATCAAACTGACCAAAATTGAAGAAATGGAAGACACGAAAGATTATTTGATTTTGCTTTCTGCTGGAAAAACTTTGAAAAAAGTCAGCATGAAAAACTATTCAAAATCAAACAAAACTTTGTCTGACACTTCCACGCTTTTTGACATTCATACCAGCGTTTTGGAAGTCAAAGCCACTGACACGGTTTTGATTTTCACAGACAAAGGAAATTGCGTGAAAATGCTTGTCGATAAACTGCCTGAATGCAAACTCAGAGAGAAAGGCATTCCGCTCAAACAAATTGACAAGACGATTGACATCATGGAAACACCTGTTTCGGTTGTCAAGGTGGAAGGTGATGGAGAAGTTGTGTTCTTTACGCAAAACGGCATGATAAAACGCAGCACCGAAAAAGATTTGATTGTTTCAAAAACATATTATCAAGTGCTCAAACTTTCAGATGACGACAAACTCATCAGCGCCGAACACGAAATCAAGGGCAAAACTTTTGTTATGCTCAGCAAAAACGGCTATTGCGTCAACTTTGAAAAGAGCGAAGTGCCTGTTCAAGGAAGAGTTTCTGGCGGCGTGAAAGGCATCAACCTTGACGACAAAGATTTTGTTGTTTTCGGCGGGCAAAACACCAGCGATGATTATCTTATCGTCACAAACAATGGCTATGTCAAACGCTTGAGTGCGCTGCAAATTCCTATCTGTGCAAGATACAGAAAGGGCGTTAAATATATCAATTTTGAAAAGAATGGCAAAGCGGTTGCCTACGCGGGGACTGCCAGCAAAGCGGTTGCCGACCATGGTTTGAAATTTGCTGTTTTGGAGATGAAAAAACTTAAACAATCCACAGACCGTTTGAGTTCAGGTCAAGAAGAAATCAAGAAAAAGTTTTTGGGTGTTTATAGCCTTGTTGATTAAAGCTTAAAAATCCGAAAAAATGCGCAAATTATTTTGAATTTTGTCACATTTTGTATATAATAACTATATGAAGAAAGTTGTTTTGGGTATCATGGCAATTTTCATGGCTCTGTCATTTGCATGTGGCAGTTGCTTTCTTATCGAAAAATATCTGCCAGCTTCCACTGAAACAACAACAGAAGAAACAGACAATGACCCAATTTCTGCCCAAGCGAGCGGGTATTGGACAACAAGTTCTAGTTATAGAGCCATTGGACAAAATGGCTCAGGCATAAATGTCGGCTCGGCTTCAAATCCATGGGAGATAAACAGTGCGGCTGGCTTGGCTTCTTTTGCTTATGCAGTAAACAACAACGGCACTTGCACAACGATAAACAACTATCAAACAGTCTCTGCAAGAAATGCATATGTGGTTTTGACAAGTGATATAGATGTTTCAGACCATTATTGGGTGCCAATTGGCACGAAGACAAATCCTTTTAACGGAACCTTTGATGGCCAAGGACACACAATTTCAGGTGTCTATATCAATGACATCAGCAACACAACATATTATCAAAGAATTTACGAAGGGCAATATACTGACGGAGGAATGTTTAATAGAAATGATCATGATTATTACAGCATTTCACTTGGTCTTTTTGGAACTGTTTCAGGAGCAGAAATTGATAATTTTGAATTAAGTGGTTCTATAAGCTTATATGTAAACATTCAAGAAATGATATATTACATAGGTGGCGTTGCTGGAAATTTGATCAGAAGTGATTTGACAAATGTTACAACAGATGATTTTAATATATACTTTACAAACACAACAACCCGAAATAACATGACTGTCACAGGAGCTTGGTGGGATTTTGGTGTAGACAGTTTTGTTAATAGAAATTATTGGAACTCGTATGTTGGCGGGCTTGTAGGGCAATCAACATCTTCAGATATATTATATTGTCACAACAGAAGCTCAAGTTTTAATGCTTCATCATCATCAAAACTTTGGGCTGGCGGTGTTGTTGGAAATGTTTCTGGTGGTTCGCTAACAAATTGTTCAAATTATGCGAGTGTTACGGTTGATTTGACAAACAATAATACCAAATTGTCAGAACTATACGCTGGCGGTGTGGTAGGATATAACAACGGAACAACAAATTTCTGTTCAAATTTTGGAAATTTTTTGTTTGCGGGAGATATTTGTTATACAAACACTGAAGATTTGTATGATCATTATCCATGGTATTTTGGCGGTGTCGTAGGATATAGCGGCACAACAACAAATTGTTATAATCACGGTGATTTTACATCTTATACACCAACAGCAGAGTTTGGTGGAGTTGTTGGACGAACTGGCTCAGTTTCATATTGTGGAAATTTCGGTGACCTTTATTGGTGGGTTGGAAATAATTGTGTATACGATGGATATTATGGCGGTGTTGTTGGGCATGCTTATGACGATGTTGTGGATTGTGTAAACTATGGAGATATATCAAGTGCATATTCTCTAAGCACTTATTATCAATGGAGTTTATTATTACATTACGGCTATGTTGGCGGAATTGTTGGTTCTGCTGAAAGATTTGTAAATAGATGCATAAATTATGGAGACGTTAAATCAGGTGGCGTTAGGGTTGGAGAAATTGTTGGGTATTCTGGTGGCGTATATATAGGAGAAAACGTATACACATCTTCAATAGTATATAATTGCGTAAATTATGGCGATTGTGATGACGCTTATGATGATTTTGTTATTATCTCCTCTGGTGGATATATTAAATCATATTCTGTGAATGCGTCTAGGTCAAGCGAAAGACCTAAAGAGACAATAGAATTTTTCAACACATCCAGCAACTGGAATAGTGGGAATTATAGAGGCTTCAGTTACAATTCAACAAGATATATTTCAACAACATATACCACTTCAGTTTCAAGTTATAGTTCAAATCCTTGGTATATCACGCCTTTGGTTGATTTGTATCAAAGTTCTTTGACATCAAATCTTAGTGTCGACTATTCATTAGTCCCGATGTCAGCTGTTTCTAGAGGACAAATCAGAATGTATTGGCAACGTTCTTCAAGTGACGAAAATTTAAATTCAATCAACAATTCTGATGTAAATGACATTGCGAATGCTTATATAAAACAATATTCAAGCGGTTCTATTACCAATGTAAAGTCAGAGTATTTCTATTTCTTGAGAGGTGCTGATTATTCTTATTTGTCAAGAGACCCAGGGTTTTATATTGAAGTAAATCAAAATTTTAGCGTTTCAAACTTTGTTATGATAGACCCTTATTCATTCGAAGAAAAAAGTTGCGAATATAGACTTTCTGCAAGCAGATTTGTTCCAGAAATGTCAGAAATTTCATATGCGACTTCAAGAAGTGTTTCAACAATAGTGTTTAGATTGGAACTTGTAAGCAAAGAAAAAAATGGAATTAACATCCAATATGGTTTAAAAACAAGAGGTTCTATCTTGGGTATAGGAATTAATGAATATACTCCGACCACGAGTTCAGTGGTTGGAACGGCAACTTTCACAAGTCCTACAACCGCGTTGGGTTATCAAGACCAAGTCTCAATGACTGTCATGCCAAATGTTGGATACAAATTGGTCAGCATTGCAACTTTGGCAACAATAATTCCAAATTCAAAATTTTCAATTTCTTATCCAAACAGTTCCGCTACTGAAATGCTAGGGAACGCGTATGTTAATTTTAACTACAATTTTGAATCTACCATATATTTAGTTTTCGAAAAAGTTAAATATGAAGTCAACACACACTTTGAGTGGGGAAATGGTGACGAGGGAAGTAATCTAATTCAAGAAGACAATGACATTACAGTGGATTCAACATTGACTTATTTGACCAATTTTAATATAAATCATAATACAAGTGGAAATAAGTTTGCCGACCTGGGCTATGTTTATAAAATCTATTTTGTGGACATGAACAGTTCGACCAACTTTGCCGATTTTTCGCCATCAGATGACACTCTTGTTGCGACTTATGCGCCAAGTTCTGGGCTGGTAATTTCTTCAAATGGCACCTATGTCACTTCAGTTTCTTACAGCCTTTCAATTGAAGATTTGATAGACTCTATGTCTTCAAAAATGGTCAACAATTCTTCAACAATAAATCTCTATGTCACGCGCGAAGCAATCAACTATCAATTCAGTGTCAGAAATTATGCCAACGATTTTAAAGGGTTTAATGAATTTGAAGTTGCAAGTTTTGGCGGAATAACTGAAATTTTTGCAGAAGGTTCTGACATAAGTGACAATCTGTTTAATGTGGAACAGCATCCAAATTTGGAGCTTGCTTTCACGCCAAATGAGTTATATTCTTTTGAAAGGGCGACTTATGTCGGTGGAACATCTTTGTCAGAAAATAGTGCTTATATGATTGATGGTGTTAGTGCCAAAACTGTGGGAACGCCGTCAAGACAGACCGTTTCTTTAAGAAATCTTTTGTTTGATGCCTACGTCAAACTTGAGAATAACAGTTTTGAACTTGCTCAATTTTTGAACGGAGAAATTCAAATTTGTTCTTTCTATCAACTTGGCACTTATCAAGCTTATATGACAACTTATCTTGAAGGCTCTGACGGCTTTTTTGATAGTGCAGAAAATTATCCGCTTCAATTTAAAACAGAAAGTGTGGCAAGTTCCAACGAAACAGCAGATTTTGTTCCAGCGGGTTCTTCACAGGATACGCGTTATACAGCGCCGATAATTTTGCAAGCTGAAGAAGAGTTTGCCTATGGCGGCAAAAACTATAGATTTGTGGGATATTACATGGGGACCGCGTCAGGCAACTCCAACAATTGGAGCTATCGCTTCAGTGAGAATGACAAAATTTTGTCCAACAAGACAACTTACATTTTTGATGTGAGTGACAACACAACTCAAGCGCTTGTGATTTATGCGCGCTATGAAGAATATGCGACAGACGGGGTTGTGCCTACGGTTGAAAGAGGAACTTATTACATTTCGTCCGCTGAAAATTTGATTTGGCTTTCAAATCAGGTGAAAAACGGAAACAATTTTGCTGGCACAAGCTTTGTTCAAACGGCAGACATAGACATGAGTGGCGTCGCAAATTTTGAACCAATCGGCACGGAAGAAACTCCGTTTAGCGGAAGTTACAACGGCGGAAACTTTTTGATTGAAAATTTGACATTAAATTCAAACACGCTAGGATATGTCGGCTTGTTTGGCTGCACTGACGGTGCAACAATTTCCAATCTCACACTTTATGGCGGTTCGGTGTCAGGCTATGCTTATGTCGGCGGGCTGGTCGGCTATGCAAAAGACACAACTTTCCAAAATGTCGGCAATCACAGTTGCAAAATCAATTTGACAGATGTTTATTTCAGCGACCTTTTGACTGGAAACACTGTGAACAGCTATTTATTAAGTTATACGATGTCTCAAAATGCAGAAGGAAAACTAGAAATTAGCTATTCAACTGCTTCATTTGATTTGCAGCTGAATTTCGGCGGACTGGTAGGTTACGCAGAAAACTGCAGCTTCTCAACTTCTTACAGCAGGGCAGAAGTTGACATGAATGCTTTGGCAACCAACTTAAATTACATTGCTGGGCTTGTCGGTAATGTTGACGCAAACACAACGTTTGACCAAAGCTTCTATGAAAACTCGACGAATATCACTTCAAACGACAAAAATTACAACAACTTTGCAAACAGCT
>ERZ780218.435-NODE-435-length-39264-cov-5.285547_pt1 | contig 39264 bp, 40 predicted proteins | sample MGYA00510975_ERZ780218 | MGnify/ENA primary metagenome ERZ780218 (study PRJEB29588, sample SAMEA2152063) | human gut metagenome | biome: human gut; feature: human-associated habitat; material: faeces | place: Denmark | collected 2008/2010 ... | reverse complement strand
AATCGTAAATAGTAAATCGTCTAATCGTAAATAGATTCAGTTTTAAACCATACAAACAATACCTACAACAAAAAATATGTACTTTTGCAAAACTTTTTTTAGACCTATTATTTTATTCGATGCAATGAGCAAAACAAAAGGTATTTTATATGCAGCAGTGTCCTCCTCTACTTTTGGACTGGCACCCTTCTTCTCTATCATGCTTCTCACAACAGGATTCTCCTCATTTGAAGTACTGAGCTACCGTTGGGGAGTCGCTTCTGCTACATTAATACTTTTCGGTTTAATATCCGGATGCAGTTTCCGGTTAAATAAAAAGGATTTCGGTACTGTGTTTTTATTAAGCTTATTCCGGGCAACCACATCACTGAGTCTGGTGATTGCTTATCAGAATATAGCCAGTGGAGTAGCCTCCATCATCCATTTCATGTACCCGTTGGCTGTAGCTTTAGCTATGATGCTCTTTTTCCATGAAAAGAAGTCACTATGGACTATTACAGCTATCCTGGTATCTATCGCCGGAGCTGTATTTCTTTCATCGGGAGACATCAGTCACAGTGGAGGTAACACTACCGTAGGAATCATAGCCGCCTGCATCTCTGTATTTTCTTATGGAGGCTATATCATAGGAGTACGAAAAAGCCGTGCAGTGCAGATCAACTCTACTGTGCTCACTTGCTATGTAATGGGAATAGGCGCTCTCCTTTTTATTATATGCGGCAGTTTCACCAGCGGTATCCGGATCGTGACAGACTGGAATACATGGATGTATATATTAGGACTTGCCTTACCTGCCACCGCCATCTCTAACATGGCTCTGATCAAAGCAATCAAACACATCGGTCCTACCCTTACGTCTATCTTCGGAGCCATGGAACCTCTAACAGCTGTCATCATAGGGACGCTCGTTTTTCAGGAATTGTTCACTCTAAAGAGTGTTATAGGAATTGTTCTGATAGTAACAGCAGTTACTATCGTGGTTTTTAGAGAAAAGCGATCAGCGATAAACGATCATTCATCATCCGCCACAAATCATTTACCGTAAAAAAATATCTTTATCAATCGAAAACAAATCCATTCCGGCAGGTGTTGGTATAGGCAGTAAATAATAAAACCTAGACCAAAACGGAAATGAAAACAATTAAATTAATTTTAGCAGTAGGATTTCTGCTCGCCTTTGCTACGGGTACATATGCCCAAAAGCAAAGAACTCAAACCTATCTACCCAAATTTGCCATTAAAACAAATGCCCTCTACTGGGCCACAAGTACTCCCAACTTAGGATTTGAAATAGGACTGGCAAAGAAATTAACTCTTGATGTATCGGGCAATTACAACCCCTGGAAGTTTTCGGACAACAAACAGTTCAAGCATTGGTTAGTACAGCCTGAACTACGTTACTGGCTCTGCGAACGTTTTAATGGCAGTTTCTTCGGCCTGCACGGACACTATGCCGATGTGGACATCAGTAACCTTGACATGTTCGGACTGGGGCATGACCGGTATGATGGTAAACTTTACGGTGCTGGTATATCTTACGGCTATCAGTGGATATTAAACAAACGCTGGAGTATGGAAGCCACCATCGGGCTTGGCTACGCTCACATCAAATATGACAAATATGAACCGGGGGACAACGGTCAGAAATTAGGTCATAATACTAAAGACTATTTCGGTCCTACCAAAGTAGGCCTTAGCTTCATCTACATTATTAAATAATAACCTATAAACCAACTGTAACAATGAAAAGAAATATTATATATCTCCTGCTGGCACTTGTCATAGCACTTCCCGCCAGTGCCCAGAAACTTTACAATGATGCCATCAGTTTATCTGACGTATCACTGTGGCAACAGGGCAACTCTCTTTATATCAGCATGACGATCGATATGAAGAATCTTGTAGTTAGTCCTCAACGTTCACTTACGCTGACTCCGCTGCTGACAGACGGCCAGCACAATGTGCCCTTACAGGATATTATAATCAACGGCCGTCGTCGCCAGAAAGCATATATACGTGGCTTGGCAATAGAAAAAGAAAAGCCTGCAGGTATCGTTATCCCTTATGATAAAAGAGAAGTGCTAAACTATACGCAAGTAATCCCTTATCAGCCATGGATGCAAAATGCAGCACTGAATCTGGTTGAAAACCTCTGCGGCTGTGGCAATAATGAAGAGATGATTGCACAGGAACTCATTACCAACGATGTATCTACCGAGGCGAAACGTTTGGCAGCCATGTCTCCGATAGTCGCTTATATTCAACCAGCTGTAGAAGTAGTAAAAACCCGTAGCGAACAATACGAGGCTCATCTGGATTTCCCGGTAAGCAAATCTGTTATCCTGACCGATTTCATGAACAATCATAAAGAGTTGATGAATATTCACTCTATGTTCGAAAAAGTGCAGAATGATAAGAACCTCACCATAACCGGTATCAGTATTGAAGGTTTTGCTTCTCCCGAAGGTCCTTTGAAATTCAACGAACAGCTTTCTCAAAAACGTGCCGAAGCACTGAAGAAATACCTGAGTGAGAATGAAAAAGTTCCGGCCAGCCTCTATAAGGTATCCTTTGGCGGTGAAAACTGGGATGGATTGGTGAAAGCTCTGGAAGCTTCTTCCATGAAAGATAAAGAGACGTTTATCAATATCATTAAAAATACCAGTGATGATGCTTTGCGCAAAAAAGAAATTATGCGTGTAGCAGGTGGTGTTCCTTATCGTGCCATGTTGAAAGATATCTATCCGGGATTACGTAAAGTAGATTGCAAGATAGATTATACTGTGGTAAACTTCGATGTTGAACAAGGACGCATCGTTATCAAAACAAATCCGAAATACCTGAGTCTGAACGAGATGTACCAGGTAGCCAACAGCTATCCGAAAGGAAGTGACGACTTTGTAAACGTGTTCGATATTGCCGTACGCATGTACCCGAATGATGAAGTAGCCAACTTAAATGCCGCTGCCGTAGCATTAAGCAAGAAAGATGTGAGAACTGCCATAAAGTTTATGGAAAAGGCAAACAAACAGACTGCCGAATACATCAATAATAGTGGTGTATACGATTTCCTTAACGGGGATATAAATCAGTCCATTGCAGCTTTCACGCAAGCTGCCCACATGGGTAATGAAGCAGCAAAAGCCAACTTGAAGCAATTGCAAAAAATACTGGATATGAAGAAGATGCCTAACAAATAGACATCCCATCTGATAAAAAAAGTCCGGATATGGTTAACTAAATAAATCATATCCGGACTTTTTATTCAACTCCATAATGTAACTTATCGTTTTTTGTTTAAATCCGGCATATCACGGATAAAATCATAAAAAAATTTGCTTTTCGGGCAGTCAAAACGATCTCCAGTTTTGTTATAAGAATATTATACATTATTAAATCTGACGATTATGACACTGATTCTTGCTATTATTCCGGTTTTACTCCTCATTGTATTAATGGCTTTTTTAAAAATGCCAGGCGATAAAAGTAGTGTCATATCTCTCATTGTAACGATGCTGATAGCCATCTTTGGTTTCCATTTTGCAGTGGACGATCTTGCTTATTCATTCCTCTATGGTGCATTGAAAGCAGTTTCTCCCATCCTGATCATTATCGTAATGGCTATTTTCAGCTATAACGTATTGCTAAAGACCCAAAAAATGGAAATCATCAAACAACAATTTTCCTCTATCTCTACTGATAAAAGCATTCAGGTGTTACTATTGACATGGGGATTCGGAGGGTTACTTGAAGCAATGGCGGGTTTCGGTACCGCAGTTGCTATCCCTGCCGCTATACTTATCAGCCTTGGTTTCAAACCCGTTTTCTCGGCAGTAGTAAGCTTAATAGCCAATAGCGTGGCCACGGCTTTTGGAGCTATCGGCACACCGGTACTTGTATTGGCTAAAGAAACCAATCTGGATGTATTAACCTTAAGCACCAATGTCGTGCTACAGCTTTCCGTACTTATGTTCCTCATCCCATTGGTACTGCTTTTTCTCACAGACCCCAAATTGAAATCACTACCCAAGAATGTGTTCCTCGCACTATTGGTCGGTGGTGTATCCCTTGTCAGCCAATATGTAGCCGCACGTTATATGGGAGCAGAATCCCCGGCCATTATCGGTAGTATTCTTTCTATTATCGTAATCGTGATTTATGGTAAACTCACAGCTTCTAAAGAAGAGAAAACACGCAAAAGTTCTCTTCGCGGAAAAGATATCCTGAATGCATGGAGTATTTATCTGCTCATTCTCTTACTGATAATCCTGACCAGTCCCCTATTCCCGGGACTGCGCAATACACTTGAGAACAACTGGATAACACGTATCAGCCTTCCTATCAATGACTCTACAGTGAACTATACCATCTCATGGCTTACCCATGCAGGTGTACTTCTCTTTGTCGGTACTTTTATTGGCGGACTAATACAAGGTGCAAAAGTCAAAGACCTATTCATCGTACTTTGGAATACTGTGAAGCAGTTGAAAAAAACATTCATCACGGTTATCTGCCTTGTCGGCCTGTCAACCATCATGGATACTGCCGGTATGATCTCGGTTATTGCTACTGCCTTAGCTACTGCCACAGGTAGTCTTTATCCGCTTTTCGCACCGGTTATCGGATGTTTAGGTACATTCATCACCGGTAGTGATACTTCATCCAACATTCTTTTCGGAAAACTGCAAGCCAGCGTTGCCGGGCATATCAATGTAAACCCCGATTGGCTATCAGCCGCTAATACGGTAGGTGCTACCGGAGGAAAAATCATTTCTCCCCAAAGTATTGCCATAGCTACTTCAGCAAGTAATCAACAGGGAAAAGAGGGCGAAATTCTGAAAGCAGCCATCCCTTATGCACTTGCCTATATAGTGATAACAGGAATCATTGTATTTATTTTCAGCTAAAAAGTTAAGTTACGGAAGAAAAGACTTATTAGACTCATCGGGCATATCTTGCTGACATGTATGTACGTCATACAGGAAGACGGAAGTAAATTTGAATCTTTATTAATCGCTCCCCTTTCCGTCCTGCTCGAATACCGGGACCAGGGAGTAGGTTCCGCATTAATCAAAGAGGGCCTGAAGCGCGGGCGTGAAATGAGATATAAAGCTGTATTCCTCTGTGGAGATCCTAATTATTATCACCGATTCGGTTTTAAATCGATTAGTGAATTCGGACTCACCAATCCTGATATTCCCGAACCATACGTGATGGGATACGAACTGGAAGCTGGTGCATTGGATCATGTTACAGGGATAGCAAAGCTCGTATAATTATAATTTCCGGATAGGATGAAAAAAAAAGCCGATATGTCTCTTGTGAAAAGAGATGTATCGGCTTATTATTTCTTGTATCGTATTAGTAAAATACCTTAGAAAATTTCAGATAGTATCTGGGATTTGATCTTCTCCCATGAAATATCAGTCAACATATACGGCATTATATCTTCTTCGGCATCATCAAAATATGCCAAACTTTTCATTGCCATAAAAGTGGAACCATCAGGATATTTCTGAGAATAGAAATCTAATATCTTATTTATAGAAAAGCGCTGCAGCAAGAAAGCAATATCAATAAAATCTTTCTTAGTTCCCCTACCAATGATAGCCGTAATCTTCATTGCTGCTATATCCCTTAAACTTGCCATTCGGATACCTTGCATCACCACTGCATCGTCAATCCAGGAATATTGATAATCAACGACATCAATCTTAACATTATTCAACTGATATATATGAATATGCGGTGATTCTTTCAGAACAACCAGCGAGCCGATTTGTTCCAGAGCCATCGTCAATTCATCCTTACTTGCATCCACTGTACCAAAGAAATCTAAGTCGACAGACTTTCGATGCCCTATTTGTAAAGCCAACGCAGTACCTCCTACCAAACGAGTATTATGAAGTATAGGTATACTCTGCAACTTTTTCAGAAGTTCCAGTGTTGTGGAATCGACTGTTGATAAGTGTAACATCTGAACTTTTCTTTAGGAGTATTTGATATTGCAGCAACATAAGCCAAAGCACGAGGTTCCAATTCCCTCATTTTTTTTGCCTCCTCTACAATTTTCGGCAAACCATAATATGAGCGAATTATTATCCAATCATTCCACATCCCATATTCCAGCACCCTTTTTATTATGTATTTAGGATACTGTTCAAGGTCAATGTCTTCTTTCCGTATATCCCAAAAAAGATGACTGGAAAACGCATTTATACATTCATTTGCTGACATAGAAATTTTTCTTTGAAAACAAAGGTAATGCATTTTATTCAATTTACAAATCTTTCTTTCTCAGATAATAAGGATTAATTGAATTTATGTAAGCAGAAGAACCTCTTCATAAATAATAGATATAGCATGCTTAATAAAAAGACACTACCCAATAAATACCAGTATCCATATTCCCGTAATATCAAATACCCTATTACAACAATTGCCTGCACCATCATATAAATCAATGCCACCACCACATGAGGCATTCTCAGTTCATTAGCCATAATCTGATACATATGTTTCCGGTGAGGTAAACCAATGTTCTCATGCAACATCAATCGATGAACAATAGTTAACACACTATCTATCCCATACACTACTAACAGTATAATCCAGCTAAAATCCCCGGTTTGAATAATCAACCTCCCAATCAAAAAAAGAATGGTAAATGCAATACTAACCGCCCCCACATCTCCGGCAAAACACTTCGCCCTCTTTCGGAAATTAAAGAAATTGAAAACCAGCACAGCACACAGCATTGTATAAATAAGATCCGGCTCAGCAAACGAAACAACCGAATGATTAATAAATGCCAAAGCTCCAAGTATGATCAAAGAATACCCTCCCGTGATCCCATTGATGCCATCCATAAAGTTATAAGCATTGATAATACCTGTACAAATGATTAACGCTACAAGGATTGTCCACCAGGGAAGAGCAAACAAGCCCCATTGATAAAACATCAATCCCATAGCAGAAAAATGAAACACCAATCGCAATGCCTGAGAAGTAGAACGGATATCATCTATAAAACTGATTAAGGTGATCAATGTCAAGGCAAGCATGAACCAGGGATATTCAAAATGATTCGTAAGGAAATAAGCCAATACGCCAAAATAGAAGATAATTCCCCCACCTCGTAAAGTGATCCGGGTATGCGAACTACGTTCATTGGGTTTGTCGATGATATTACATTTATCAGCAATACGGAAATAAAAAAGTTCTGCAAAGAAGAGCAGAACTAAGACTATTAAATAATACATTATTCGTTTCTATTAATCAGATAAAACCACAGTTGGAGGCCACTAAAGATTAAAATAACAAGAGCAAGCAAACCTCCTACAACTCCCCAAAGCATAGCTATTCAATTTTAAAATTATCCAATACATTCATAGGTTTCCACCCCAATTCACGCATTGCTTTCTCATTACTAAAAGTCAAAGATTTGGTTATTTTATTCAGTTTTAAAGAGTTAATAGGTGCTTTACTTCCCAAACAGTCACCAACAACAGCCATACTTTTTGCCAACCAATACGGAATGGAAAGCGGCATTGACTTACCAAGTTGCCTACATATCACGGATTCTAATTCCCGGAATGTAGGCTGATAGGTATCACAAACATTATAGATACCACCCTGCTCTGCTAATAATGGGATCAGATTCGCAATATCTTGCACCATCAAAACACTTTTCCGGGCTCTGCCACCAGCTATGCTGAAATATTTACCATTACGTATCCCATTGATCATAGCACCTAAGTTTCCCGGAGGATTAGGTCCTGCAATCAATGAAGGGCGAATAATTCCTAAAGTCACATGATGTTTATTACACCATTCCTGTAAATATTGCTCTGCTTGTATTTTACTTAAGGCATAAGGTGTCATTCCATTTAGAGGATATTCCTCTGTTATATTATCACCATAATCACAGCCATAAACAGCAACAGTACTGACAAAAATGAAAGATTTGGGTACACCACTCTCTTCTAAGGCAGTACATAAATGCTTAGTACCTTGTAAATTGACATCAAAAAAAGCCTGTTTCTCCTCCTCTGTTTTAGGGATTGAATGGGCTTTACCAGCCGCATGAAGAATAATATCATACTTTTCTGTTAGATTAGGTATTTCTATAGCTAAATTGGCGGAATAATTATCTTGTAAAGCCAATCCGATAGTAGCAATAGAATAATTATCTTTTAATAGAGGATAAATGTTATTGCCCAGGAAGCCGGAAGCTCCTGTAAAAAGTAGTTTCATGAAAAATGATTATTGAAAGTATTGTTTCAATTTAGGAAGTAAACGATAAAATGGATATAAAACACTTACAGGTATTCCATTCTTTCTAAACGCGTTCAAACATTCAATATTCCCTTTTCGTATATTGGTCAGATTTTTACTGGTGGTTCCTCCTAAACGCATTCTCACTAATGGTTCCGGTAAATAGAATAACCTTATATGTTCTTTCTCAACTAATCGTAACATCAACTCAAAATCTGCAGCAAATTTAAAATCCAAATCAAATAGCCCATATTTTGAATATATCTCTCGCTTTACATAAAAAGTCGGATGTGCAGGATGCCACCCTTTTGAAAATGAACGCTGTTTCCCTGTGATCCAGTGACGTACTATTTTAGAAGTATCATACTGTGACACATAATACAGATCTGCATATACACAGTCAATATCTTTGTGACCCTCAAAGCAATCGATAACTTTCCCTATTACACCGGATTCTGTCAATAAGTCATCGGAGTTAATAATACCGACAATCTCACCTGTAGCCATCTTGAAGCCTTTATTCATGGCATCATAAAGTCCATTATCCTTTTCACTTATCCACTTTAGCCGACCTTGAAACAAGGGGACATATTCTTTTATTATATCTATGGTACTATCTTCAGATAAACCATCTACAATGATGTACTCAATTTCCGGATAGGTCTGAGATAAAACAGATTGAATAGTATCACGAAGAGTTCCGCCACTATTAAAAGTAACGGTAATGAGAGAAATTTTCATTCTATAATATTACTGCCTTATTATGAGTATATTACTTACAAAGAATATCATCATAGATATTCAAGTATTCCTTGAAACGTTCTGAAGCATTATAATACTTATTAGCTCTTTCTATGCACATCTTTTTTAGTATGGCTATATCCTTCGTTGTTATTAACTTCACGGCATCAGCCAATGCAGGAACAGACTTCACATCCACTATAGCACCACAGAGGTGTTCTTTGCCAATTGCTTCAACACTCCCTCCCGTCTTAAATGTCACGACAGGTGTACCGCAGGCTAATGCTTCAAGATTTGTTGTGGGAAAATTATCTTCTAATGTAGGATTAACATATACATCGGCTAACGAATAAAACTGCGCCAGTTCATCTATACTTTCAGTACGTTCAATACCTATTATTTCCGGGGGAAGTCGTTTCTTTTGGGCTTTTGTTACACCTATAATTATAATCTGGTAAGCATCGGCGGGAAGATAATCTATTAGCCCAACTAAGTATTTCAATCCTTTTCTTTCATTCCATATACTGGCAACTCCTAAAACGACTTTTCTATTCCCCAATCTATATCTTTCAAGTAGTCCACCGGTCGATCGGGGATAGAACTGTTTCAGATTTACACCATTATTAATAACTGCTACCGGAAATATTTTCAAGAAGGAACTCCTTACTAAATTAGCTAACCACGATGAAGGGGCAACTATTCTCAATATATTCAACTGAGATATCAACTCTTTCTTATGAGCATAATTCTCCAACGAACGATCCAATAACAAGCTTTTAGGATAGCTGTGTTTCTCCGGACATGAATAGCAACCTGTCATCCAACGAGTACAATTGATAAAATCAAAATGAGTACAATGCCCTGTAAAACTCCAGCAGTCATGCAAAGTCCAGATTACAGGAGTACGTGAAGCGATTAAATATTTAAATAAAACATCCAGATTTAAATAGTATCCATGCAGGTTATGAAAGTGTATTATATCCGGCTTTATTTCTTTTATATATTCTACAAGCTGTTCCGTAGGTTTTCGTCTCACAAATCCATCGTTATCAAAAAGCCTTGCAGCAAATGCATTTATTAATAAATCCTGATCACGACCTATGTGATAAGTGATACTGGCACTTAGCTGTTTCCCACGACCATAGGCAATATGGCTTTTCCATCCTTTTTGAATGACAAAATTAGCGATCTCCTCCGCTATGCGTCCGGTTGAACCGGAGTTACAGACAGTATTTATCTGTAAAAGTATTGGCATACGTTGTAATTTATAAAAAATAAAAGGAAAAAAGAATTTCTTTTATCAGCAATTCTGACGATATTTTTTCACAGTATAGTCTACGCTTATCACTAAATAATAACAAACTATCCCCCAAACACATAATTTTACCAATTGTATTGGATTGTACGCAAACCAACGGGATACCGTAATTACCATCAATAGAATATAGATTTTCGGCAGATTACAGTTATCCTTAGAAAGCATATTTAGCATACGAGAGACAAAATACCCCAAGAATACAGTACCCAAGAAACCAAACATAACAAAGAAATTGACAGGAGCCAAGTTTCCACCACCAGTATCCATTAAATCTCTTCTATAAGTGGAGAGGTTTGCAGTCTCAGGAAAATAAGAAGAAGGAGCCAATGGAGAAAGAAAGTAACAAACAGCAGCCTCTATGCGAGAAAAAAAATTAAAGTTCCCATCTTCTATCAAACACAACAACCTTTCTGAAGCCCAATACACATCCCCTTCATTGGAAGTCTGCATCCCTAAGTCAACTGCACGATTATCAAAAATAATAGAAATTATATCCTGTTGAAGAAGTATAACAGGATCATGTCTGATTTTTCCAAACAATGTCATACCCCACACTCCAAACAGAAAACACAAGAATAAAAATTTGAAGGAAAACTTATACTGTAACACTGTTGCCAATAACAGAAAAAAAAGAAGAACCAATTCAATACGGCCACCAGTAATAATAGCAAAGAATGCATAAAGGGCATAAAGAAAATATAAAGCTCTGTTTTTCAATTTCTCATTGGAACTATATATAAAGCAGATCAAGAAAAGTATTATGACATATTCATTCAATGTAGATAACCCTCCATCTTCTTCTCCTCCATACATATTCCCCTTTCTCCTGCACATGCACACTATTATGAAAGCAATAATATAAAGAATCCAAAAGATACAATTATTTTTCCGAAATCGAATCTGCTTAGTTGTTCCTTGAGGTATGATTAAAAACAAGTTTACAAACAATAAGAATAAAGAAAAAATTAAAGTTGTATAGCCTGCCGTATAATAAGAAAATGTCTGATGATAAGCAGAAAAATATAATCCGTCAAAAAAAAATAATTTAGCAGGCAAAACATAGAGCGAAATAAAGCTAAAGAAAATAAAATATAAAGGATTCCTGGCACAAAAAGAACGAACTAATAGTAGTGCTGCCATTACAGATAAATGTACAGTAGCCATTTGTCCTATAAGAAGTAAGTCAGTGACATTTAATAATGCTACGAATAACAGTAGCCACATAAAACAGCCTGTACAAAAGAACCAATATCTAAAGTTACGTCTTTCACACCAGAGAATGTTCATAAAACCAGACTTATAGAATATTTCTCATGAAATTAATTATGCTTAATATACCATAGAGCAATCTTGTACATTTTCTTTGCGCCAATACTAAAAGGCACTTATGCAATAAGGATATTCTTAAATCTCGTAAGTCCAATCCTTCACATGCTGACTCTACTTCAGATAATAGATTTAAAGGTGTAGCATACAATAAAGTCACTAAATTGATTGCTTTAGACTCCTGTAAAGGAAGTTTATCATGTAATCCGTGTTTAATAAAAAAATCGCAAAGTACATCATTCGCCAAAATTGCATTACCGATAGAAATAGAACTAAGATTATGAGTATAAGAGATACTATTTGATTGAACATAATTATAGAGAGCTCTATCCACTTTGACTATATTATGGGCATAAAACACTAAACGTGGTGTTACCACGTAGTCTTCCGCATAGTTCAAATCCGGTATAGGATAAACCGAATTGGCTACATAGAGAGACTTCTTTATCAAACGTCCCCATACACAGACAGAAGAATGTCTTGTAATCAAACTAGCTATATATTCGAGACGATCGTTTTCTACCATATTATTCATTCTCTTCACCTTATCAATAAAAACATAATTAAAATCACAAACAACCATATCCGAATCTGAATCCAAGGCCTTCTGCATCATGACTTCAACCATATCCCTTTCAATATAATCATCACTATCCACATTCAGCAAATATAAACCACTACAGTTGTTTATACCCGTAATTCTTGCATTAGATAGCCCTGCATTTTTCTCATGCGCCACAATCTTCACTTGATCCTTCCTCTTGGGATACCGCTCCATTACCTTTTTCAGTAAAGCTATACTATCATCCGGCGAACAATCATCTACAAATACATACTCTATATTATCGTAAGTCTGCTCAAACAAAGAAACGGCACATTGTTCTATATATTTACTAACATTATATATCGGTACCAAAATAGAAACAAGCACAAATTCAGAATTAACTATCATATCTCAAAGTTTATTTACTAAAAAGCGAGAAAAGTTTCTTTTTCAAATGAACTATGGTCTCGAAGTTATCATAGCCTATCATTCTTACAACTCTTTCTGTAATCTTTTGCTTGGGTGTTAACCAACTGCCTGCGAAATGATGTATAGCAACTGTATTTTCCGTTAGATAGATTTTCCCGTCATCATAAGATTTTGGACAAAAATATTCCTTCGGAAAAAGAGTAAAACCATTCACCGTCTGAAACCGGTTATTCGGAACCAAACCGTATTTCAAACAAGCATTAGTAATACGAACTACATTTGTAGTAAAATCCAAACTTCCATCCGTCTGTTTGAAGTGTATACCCTCATATTCGTCCAGTAATTCTTTAAACAAAGGATGCCCCTCACGACACGCCATTAAACCTGTTGGAATTTGAGTTTTTGACTCAAACCCCGACACCGCATCATACTTTAGAAAAGTGTCCAAAGGTTTCAACACTTCCACATCCGTGTCCATATAAATACCTCCTTCATGATATAAAGCATATAATCGCACAATATCAGTTACAAAGGCAAATTTCCGATTGTCGTATGCTTCACGGGCATAAGGATACGCATCCAGATCGAAATTATCCTCATTCCACTCTTTAATCACATAGTCCGGAAGATGTTTCTTCCATGACTCAAGACACTTCAATGCCAGTTCTGGCATTTTACCTCTGCCAAACCAGCAATAATGGATTATCTTTGGTATCACACTTATCTATTTTTAAAAGAAACTATAACGTTAAAATACAATACCCCCAATAAAAGAGCTGACAACAATTACTGCCAGTATCAATAGGATATTTATGAAAATATTAAATGTTAATCAGAGTATCAAGAAAACTCCCAACACGAAAACTTAATAAGGGGAGGTGTAGTAAGTAAAAGATTAGTTATCAATCATTTTTATAAACAATATGACAGCTAACAAGTGTACTTCGTTAGATAATCATATTTTGGAGTTATTCAAAGTTTCCACAATTCTTTTGCAAGCAAAACCATCTCCATAAGGATTTACAGCTTTACTCATTCGTTCATAAGCCTGATTATCATCAAGTAAAACAGATACCTCGTTTACAATCTTATTGAAATCGGTTCCCACCAGTTTCACTGTACCTGCAGACAACGCTTCAGGACGTTCAGTAGTATCGCGCATCACCAGTACAGGTTTACCCAAACCCGGTGCCTCTTCCTGAATACCACCACTATCTGTGAGAACAATCGTCGATCTCTCCATCAGATAAACAAACGAAAGGTACTCCAGCGGCTCAATGAAAAACATGTTTCCGAAGCCAGACAAATCCTCACCGAATACCTCGTGAATCGGCTTTCGTACATGAGGATTGAGATGCATAGGATATACAAAGTCCACATCCAAATAGGTTTCCGTGAGATGTTTAATGGCCAGACACATACTAATAAATCCATCTCCGAAATTTTCACGGCGATGGCCAGTGATAAGTACTAACCGTCTACCTCCCACCAACCGCCGAATATCATACCCTGCCTTCAGCACCACTTTCTCCAGTTCAGTACCCAACACGTAATCATTACCGATACGGTTCAGTACCCAATAGAGGGCATCGATTACCGTATTTCCCGTTATGTTGATTCTTGCTTCACTTACCCCTTCCTGCAGCAAATTTTGCCGGCTGAGTGAAGTAGGTGCAAAATTATAGGTAGCAATACGTCCTGTGATCTGTCGATTCATCTCCTCTGGCCAAGGACTGTAAATATTATGTGTTCGCAATCCCGCTTCCACATGCCCCACAGGAATTTGCTGATAAAAAGCAGCTAACGCAGCCGCCATAGAGGTAGTGGTATCGCCATGCACCAAGACAACATCGGGATTCACCTCTTTAAGAATATCACGCATCCCTAACAATACCCTTGAGGTAACATCATACAAATCCTGCCCCTGTTTCATTATGTTTAGATCATATTGCGGGGTAATATCGAAAATACGTAGCACTTGATCCAGCATCTCTCTATGCTGACCCGTCACGCAAACAATTGTTTGAAAAGTTTCTAAATGTTTTTGAAACTCCTTCACTACAGGAGCCATCTTTATTGCTTCGGGACGTGTGCCAAAGACAAGCATTATTTTCTTCACTGTATAACTTCAATAATATATTATTCAATACTAATTCACAACAGAAAACATTATATAAGTAACTTACTACAACAATAAATAGCTATCTAACACTTTTTTACACCAAGTATCTATTTGAAGTCGTTCTAAATTATTCTGTCTCGATATTCTACAATCTTCTATAAGCTGTGTACGATTAGATTTTATCACCATCTCCATTTTAGTTACCAAATCATCTATATTCCCACTTTTAAACAAAAAAACAGAGGGGTTATTCGCATTCCAATATGTACCGGGAATATCACTCTGAATAACAGGAATACCAGCCAATGTAGCTTCTGCAATGGCCGTAGACATAGTTTCATGTACAGAAGTACTGACATAACATGATGCGTTATTTAAAAGTTGATTAACATCATTAGTCTGCTCTACCAGCTGCAACCAAGAGGGTATATTATTACCAACTATCTCCTTTACCACATTTTCAGTACTATCACCTTTAGTTATTACTATTCTAAAGTTCAAACCTTTTGTATATAATATTACACCTGCTCTCACTAAATAATCAATGCGTTTATGCACATTCTGGCCACCATAAGAAAGAAATGTAAAAGGACTCTGATTCAAAGTATTACTTTCTGAGACATTAACCCGATTCATCTCAATACCATTAATCAGAACCTTTATATGAGAAGTCTTTAATTGGGATAACTCATTATTTGAATAAACAGGCGGAAAAGATAGTAAATTTCCCGATTTATAATGACTACAGAATGCTGCCATTTCTGCACTAACAGCAATTAATTCTACATTACGCCCATAAATACCATAATGTCTAAAATAGAAGAGATGCCAATAGATTTTTCTCAATATATGAAAAGAACGCCGTCCACTACTTAAACTCATATAATCATGGACATGCCACACCATACTAACTCGTCTATCCACCGCTTTTGCTACTGCAATATCATACGCTTCATAATGAGTATGGATAATATCCGGAGTACAGTCCTTGAAAAATGTTTTTAACTCAGATTCGCATTTATCATATGAATTAGAAGTAAAGAACACCTTATACTTCTTTTGGATATTAGAAATCCATTCCCTTGACGGTTGTTTGGGAAAAATCCAAATAACAGTAGCACAGTAGTCTCCTACCAATATATCGGCCAGCCTGCTCAATGATGCAATCGTATTTCCTCCATAAGAACAATTCAGCGCTACCGGAAAACAAATTCTTTTATTAATCAAATTCATTTGTAAGGTAATTTATTAATTGAAAATAAATTATCAATATATAGTTAATCATATTATAAACATCCATCAATATATTTCCTACATAATATATCATCTTTCACATCATAAACCACTCCATTATTAATACGCAGGAAACATCGTATATCTAAAGAGTTAACTTCGTTATGCGCTACTCCAAGAATAACAGCATCAAACTGACCTTCTAAAAAAGCAATATTCTCATTAACGACATCAATTCCGTATTCCTTTTTTACCTTCTCCACATGGACCCATGAATCATAAATAGTAATATTGGGGGTATATTCGTGCAATGTAGAGTAAATATCAACAATTTTTGTATTATGAATATCCGAGCAATTCTCTTTAAAAGCAATACAAAGCAATAATATTTTACCACCCTTTATCAATCCCCCCTTTTTATTTATCAACTTAATCACTTATTTATCGATTCTAAATATATTAAGAATATTATCAAATAAAGGAAGAAAACAATATCATATTTCATTATTTCTTACTCAATTTCGACTTTAAAAACGTAATCAAATACCCTCTTTGCCTATGTGTAATTCCCAAAATCCAAATGACGGCAAGAGCCAATGAAACAATCAAAAAGATAAGTAATATAATATATGGTAAAGTAGTAGGAAGAATTTTGCTCAATCCATATGCAATAAAGGAAGATGCAGAAACCACCTTAACTATAGGCAAGATGACATTCCGAAGATATTTATAACCTGAGAAATGAATATATCTATTAATAATAGTCAGTACTACTACCACATAGCAACACTTGACCCCAAACATAATGACAAAAATAATCACCGGGGAACAACCTGATCGCAAAGCCACGTATGAAAGTGGAAATATCATGAGAGACACACAACTTTCATAAGGAACGTACCGCTTCAAATCTCCTATTGCAAGAGCAATAGGCCATACAGGATTATTAAACACAATGACTAATGAACAGGCCAAAATCCATAAAGTAAATGTATTAGTATATTCGGGAACTTCCGTCAGCCACATATGAAGTATGGTGTTTATAGAAAAAAAAATAGGAAGGCATAATACCCAAAGCAACATGAATGAGAATTTGGTACTGTTAAAGAAAAGCTTTATCAAAGATTCGCGATCTCCATTGGCATAAGACTTCATAAGTTGAGGACGGACAGCTGTAAAAAAGTTAACTATAAAACTGTTGACAGCACTACTTACTTGATAAGATACTGCACGGGCAGCATTCACTGTTGGCCCAAAGAAGATATTTAACAAAACATTGACACCCGAATCATTCACTGCTTCTACAGCTGTTGAGATCATATTCCAACCTACTATAGAAGACGTTTTCTTCAACAAAGCTCTATCCCAAATAAACCTAATCTGACATTCATCATAATGCTTCAATCCATAATAAGCATAATAACCCTGAACAGTCAACGTTGTAATCAGCAACAACAATCCGTAAACAATTAACCGGTCAAAAGGTGATACGCTTATCAAAAAAGCAACTGCCAACTTAGCCCCCCCCTCAAATATCCCTACATAAGAGTAGATACGCATATTTTCATGAACAACAATCTCGGAATTGAATACAATGCCAATCAACGTAACACACAGAGAAAGTACTGTGAATTGATATACACATACAGCTGCCACAACCCTATCAGGAGGAATAACAAGCTTATTCCATACAAACCAGAGCCCTATAGTCTCAGCAGCCACAATAACGACTATTGCTATAATACAATAAAACAAAAAATACTGACTGAATACTTTTTTTGCACCATTCAAATTATTCTGCCCCAACTCAATATTTAAGAATCGCTGAGTAGCATTAGATAACGATGAACTAAAGAAAGTGAACATCGTAGCTAAACCACCTACCACATTGAATATACCAAAGTCTTCAACACCTAATTTGTCCAAGACCACCCTTGAAGTATATAATGAAATAAACATCAGAAACAACATTCTGACGTACAAGAACAGTGTATTCTTAGCTATACGCTTGTTATTAGAAGAAAGATTTGACACAAAAATAAAATCTGAATGTAAATACTCTTTTCATATATAGCCACCTTTTGCTTTACAAAGTAAAAATGAAAACAGCATATCGTCAGGCCTCAACAACAATCTACCTTTATCATTCAAGTAAGTTACCTGTTACTCTACCTCTTCCCAGTTCGGATACGGATTAGCCTCCAAACTCTCCAGATAGTCAAAAACCTCCCGTTCTGCCAAAGTCAAATCACGACCTTCCCAACCATTGATTATTGTATGAGCTTCTTTCGCCAACTCATCATCAAAAGTTTCTGCGTAACAAGCTACTAAAAGCTGACACTTCAATAGTGAAGCAAGGAGTTTATCAAGTACCTTCCAACTACGGTCAAGAAGCGCCTGGATCTTTTTATTTTTATTGCCATTGTCGTAAATGGTGGCATGGAAACCACTCAGCAGGGCATAGCAAAGCCGGGCTTCTTCTTCAACACCGGAACTACGACGGATGTAGAGATCTTCGGACTGACGGTATACCTCGAGATTGAGTTCACAGAAACGGTCGGAATAAATGGGGCTACCATCGAAACCTAAGTTGAGAAGCTCGTGCGTAATATGGCACAGGGCATCAATTTGTGATTGTAGAAACATGGAGAGATTTACAATTTGACGATTTACAATTTACGATTGAAAAATGATGTAGTTATCAGTTTACAATTTACTATTAATCAGAATCGGGAATGCGTTCGATTAGGGAGGGATGGATATAGGCGGTAGCTACTGCCATGACTCCCTGAATACAAACCGACACGCGGCGGTCTCCCTTGACACGGATGATGACTCCTTCCACACCCTCGAAGATGCCACCGGTGACACGGACACGGTCACCTTTCTGTAAGGCGGTGGCGATGGGGTCGAGGTAAACGATCTGTTCTTCGTAATTGCCCGAAACGGCTATGAAGCTACGCATCTGGGAATCCGGGATGGTGATCGGACGACGAAGCTCCTGATTGAAGATATAACGGACAGCCAAAGAGAGGGCGATGGACTGACGGATACGTTCGATACACTCCAAAGAGGAACGGACGAAGATAAGGTTATGTACCACGGGGACCAATTTACGTACTTTACGCTCCCCTTTCCGGATGTACTCGTAGTGCATCGGGATGAAGTTCTCAATATTTTCGGCATCTAAAATCTCTTTCAGGAGAAGCTCGCGGCTGTAAGTGACGCGAAGAGGATACCAGTGTATGTCGGTGGATTTGTTCACAATTGGATATTCTTTAGGGACACCGGGGTAGTGAAAACTCCTTCCGGTCAAGCGTGTATAAGTAGAGATTATCAATGAGTTATACACTTGCCCTCAATAGTGGCCCTATCACAGGGAACGAACATAAAGAGGGGATTTATGAGATGTGCAAGGACTTGTTTTTATCGAAAACAAAGCGGGATGCACAACTTATTATAAACGAGCCAACTGAAAGAAACAAGTGTTTCAATAGACGTTCGTTTAATTGAACGCTTTTTTTACACATCATATAAAAGGGGATTTTCATAAAAGCATACAGATAAAATATCAATTTATTTAATACTATATATTATTAGTAATCAATGTATTGAGGGTAATTCAACAAATATAATATCATTTTTTTTTATTAAACATTTTGCCAATATAAAAATACCTCATATCTTTGCGTTCAATTAAACGAACGTTTATTGAAACACTTTTATATTCGATAGTTATTTTATTGATTTACAATATCATAACCACACAAAACAAGCATTTTACATCATTTTACCTCATAAATAATCCATACTAAATGAATTAATTAACTACTTTCGCGATTTTAAACATTTTTATCATTAACAAAATTAAAATCGCAAATTATGAACCAAAAACCACAACAGAAAGAGAATAGTAAAAGAGTAAAAAAAACAAGAACAAAAAGTCTTTACTAACTAATAAACAGGAAATTCAATCAAAGAAAGGAAGAAAAAAGGAGAAAGCAATATGTGGTATTATTTCCTGTCACGAAGAATATATCAGAGACATGATATTGTTGTGCAAAAAAGGAGCAATGGGAGAAGATTTTAAGACATGTCAAGCCAGTTTAGCACGATTTATTTTTGAAAGAAACACACTCATTCATATAGTCAACGGGGAATACAAACAACTAAAATATAGCACTATAAAAACCTACATATCCCAAATATGGAATGAAGAGGAATAACACTAATCCGGTTATATAAAAATAGGGAAATTGCAGGACACCTATTTTGTTAATTCGTTTTAGAATAATAAGCATATATTCGCAGCAGATTGAAGCGAAAGATGTAGGAGTGCCGCTTTCTCAGGATGCGGCACTTTCTTTGTATACAGCATCAACCTGAAAAAATAATTATTCATCATTTTAAATTCAGTATTATGAAAAAGCAGAAAAGGCAGGTGTCACAGAGTGAAGCAATGAAAGCAAGATGGAAAAGACGGATCGTGATAGAGAAAAGTTACCCGGAAAGTACCGCACAATGGATGGCAGAACGCCTGGAAAGATTGTTGGACCACATGCTGTACGGGCATGCCATGATTGCCTATCACAAGCAGAACGGAGATTTCAAGTTTGTGAAAGGGACACTGATCTATTACGAAGCAGAGTTTCACAAAGCATACGATCCAACAAAGGTGGAAGGAGCCGTCGTTTACTGGGACGTGGAGCAACAGGGATGGAGAACGTTCCTGGTGGAGAACTTTATGGAATGGAGACCGGTTGTTTAATGGAAAATTGAAAGTTGAAAATTGAAAGTTAGCTGCGCTATTATGCTGAATAGTAATTTTTCAATTTTCAACTTTCAACTTTCAATTAAATAAGAAGTTACTATGCAGCGCATAGCGCAGCCAACTTTCAATTTTCAATTTTCAACTTTCAACTAAATAAACATGGCTACAGAATACTATGGAATAAACTACTTCCCGTTACTGACGGGATTTTTTCACTGCGATACGATAGAACTGATTACGGCAATACATGGAGTGAAAGGGCCGCATGCGGTGATCATGTTGCTGTGCAAGATATATACTGACGGGTATTACATTCATTGGGGAGAAGACCAATGCATGATTTTTGCAAGGAAGTTAGGACCGGAATACGATAAAAAGACAGTGGAAGAGATCGTAAACCTGCTTATCGAAAAAAGATTTTTCGATAAAGAAAGCTACGAAAAACATGGAGTGCTGACTTCTGTGGAAATACAAAAGGTATGGTTGGAGGCTACAAGCCGCAGAAAGAAGGACTTAACGAAACTTCCCTATATGCTGACAGAGGGTGCGAACTCAAAAAATGTATGCAAAACCGGTAGTTCAACTACAGAAAATGTAGACAAGTTACCGACTCAAATGGAGTTGAACCTCGAAAATGCAGACAATTTCAGACAAAGTAAAGTAAAGCAAAGTAAAGCAGAGAAGAGTAAAGAACTTCCCCCCTCTGATCCCCCCAACGGGGAGAAGGAGGAAGAGGAGGATACTTCTTTGCTTCCTCCCCCACCCGAATACGCACTCAATGAGAAAACACACAATTACAGCGGGCTATTGGAGAGCCTGAGACTGCACAATGTGAAGGACAAAACCGAGATTAAAGCGATACTGAGATTGTCGGACTACGGCAGGAAGGGAACGGAAATATGGAGAATACTGGCAAAAACAAACTGGAGCAGGATTGAGGCACCGGGGAAATACATCCTGAAAATACTCAGGACTTCACAGTAAAAAACAGACCGTAAAAATCTGGAAATCAAGCAATAAAAAAGTACGTACTTTGATATCCCAAAAGTACGTACTTAACACACTATTAATATGCATTTTAAGTCACTGTTAAAATACTAAGTTTGTATGCGGGAAATGAAGGACTCTGCTATTTCACTTATAGCCATTGTAAGATATCACTTTTTCTTTTACCTTACGAATTTTCTTCCTCTTCTCTTTCAATGGATAGCCGACAATAATATCCAGCAACAGTCGTTTAGAAGCAGGAATACCCGTCAGTTGTTTAATTTCCTTTTCATCGAACCAACCAAGGATACACGAACCCAAGCCTTCACTTTCGGCAGCAAGAACAATATGGGAAGCTGCAATGCCTACATCAATCAGGGGGAAATGCTTGTCTTTCACTTTACCTCCCAAAAGAGAAGTAATATTGGCAGATTCCTCCACTACCAGGATATGTACGGGTGCATCCTTCGCAAACTTATTCATACCAAGCCCGGCAGCAGCCTTCCCTACTTTGCGGGAAAGTTCTCTGTCCGTAACCACCACAAACTTCCACGGCTGTGCATTGCAAGCTGAAGGTGCCAAACGAGCAGCTTCCAGTATCCGTTCCAGCTTTTCCGGTTCAACAGAGTGTTCCTTATCATAAGCACGGTCACTTTGCCGTGACATAACTAATCGCAGAAAATCCATAAAAAAGTTATAGGGTTATGGAATTATAAGGTTATAAAGTTATAACACTATCATTCGGCTGATATACTTGCCGATGATATCGAATTCAATGTTTACCACACTACCGATCACAAAAGTATGGAAGTTGGTATGTTCATAAGTATAAGGTATAATGGCTACCTGGAAGGTATCATCCGTAGGGTTACATACAGTCAGGCTGACGCCGTTCACCGTTACCGAACCTTTGTCTACAGTGATATATCCCCGCTTTGCCATCTCTGTATCAAATGCATATTTGAATGTGAAATACCAGCTTCCGTCTGCATCTTTGATATCCACACAAGTAGCAGTCTGATCAACATGTCCTTGTACGATATGTCCGTCCAGACGTCCGTTCATCATCATGCTACGTTCCACGTTCACCTTATCCCCTATTTTAAGCAAGCCAAGGTTGGAACGGTCAAGCGTCTCCTTCATGGCAGTCACAGTATAGGTATCATCGGTCATGCTAACAACTGTCAGACATACACCGTTGTGTGCAATACTCTGGTCTATTTTCAACTCATTTACAAACGAACACTTAAAAGTAAAGTGTATATTTTCCTGGTCTTTTACCAGTGCTACGAGAGTAGCATATTCTTCTACTATTCCGGAAAACATAAAGATATTTACTATTTATGATTTAACTATTTACGATTTACGGTTGGAGATACCCTCTCCGATCATGGGGTCAAAGATACAAAATTGAAACTGATTAGAGTAGAGGAAACAAATAATCTGTGTTAATTATTAATAGGACATAGGTATAAAAAAATGGGGCTTTTCACAAAGCTCCATTTCTCAGTTTTCAATAGGTATTAGTTTTTTTTTAAGGTAAAAAGATTGTTTTCAGGATAACGGTGCAAATATAGGCGCTTTTCTCGTTATGAACCAAATATTAAAACATGTCTTATAACATCTTTTTGAATTTTCTTTGGATTTATTATCATTTCAAGATAGCCGCCTCACTACCTACCCGTTACAGCAGACAAATATAGAACTTTTTTTTAAGTACTACTAATTTTTGTATAAAAAGTTGCATATTATGACTTTTCCGGATAGTGTTCATCCGTTTTTCCACTATGTTTTAACACTTTCGCATCCATAAAGAACACTATCTCTTCGGCAATATTAGTGATATGATCTCCGGAACGCTCTAACTTACGGAACACACTTACGAGGTTCAAGCAGGAAAGTACACTTTCAGGATGTTCTTTTATATAACCGGCAAGAACCGTAGTGGCTTCAGCATTGATTTCATCCAACAGGTTGTCTTTGGAAAAAACAGCGGTAGCCAGTTCAATACTCTCTTCATTCAAAGCACGCTTTGCCAATTCAAGCATAGAGAGCACTTCTCCCAACATCTCTTCCAGACGAAGACGTTTCAACAATTCGGCATCCAAAACAGGCTCCTCACACTTCAACACAAAACGGGCAATCCCTTCGGCAAAGTCACCCAAGCGTTCCAGATTGGTATTAATCTTAAGCATGGCAAGCACAAAACGTAAATCGATAGCCACAGGATTATACAAGGCAATCACATCCTCCACATCGCTGTCTATTTTCAACTCGGAAGCATTCACTCTCCGCTCACGAACAATCACTTGCCGGGCAAGTTCTTTATCAAGTGTCAATACAGCCTCTCCAGCTCTATCCAACTGGTTATAAACTAATGTCCACATCTCATCAACTTCTTTATGCAGTAGGATGAGCTCCGATTCTATAAACTTCACCATAATATAATAATTTAATAATGTGCTAATTTGAAAAATGTGCCAATTAACTGTATTATAGCAACATGCCACATGATAATCGGCACATTAGCATATGGGTACATTGAATAATTATTTTTTTATCCGAATCTTCCGGTAATGTAATTCTGTGTTGCTTCTTTCTCCGGATTCGTAAAGATTTTCTTTGTATTGTCATATTCTACCATCTCTCCCAGGTAGAAGAAGGCTGTTTTATCACTAACGCGAGCAGCCTGCTGCATATTGTGTGTCACGATGACAATCGTATATTGCTTCTTCAACTCATGAATCAATTCTTCTACCTTTGCCGTAGAAATAGGATCGAGGGCGGAAGCAGGTTCATCCATCAGCAATACAGAAGGAGATACGGCCATAGCACGTGCAATGCAAAGACGCTGTTGCTGCCCGCCCGAAAGAGCATAAGCTGACTCTTTGAGCTTGTCTTTGACTTCGTCCCAAAGTGCTGCTCCTTTCAATGTCTCTTCGACACGCTGACGAATAAAAGCATTGTCTTTAACTCCATTCACCCGCAAACCATACGCCACATTTTCAAAAATGCTTTTAGGAAACGGATTGGGACGCTGGAAAACCATTCCTACATTCTTACGGAGTTCATCGACCTGTACGCCTTTATCATAAATATTCTCACCATCGATTCGAATCTCTCCTGTCAGGCGAGTGTCAGGAATCAAATCGTTCATACGGTTAAATAAACGAAGAAAGGTAGACTTACCACAGCCCGAAGGACCAATAAACGCTACTACCGTTTTTTCTTCGATCTCCATACTGATACCCTTCAATGCATGAAAGTTACCATACCAGAAATTCACATCACGAGCACTTACCATTGTTTCCATATTCTTTATTTACGATTTGACGATTTACAATTTACGATTGAAATTACTTCTATTTATGATTTTACAAAATGCGATTCAACTTGATTCAATATGCGATGCAACTTGAAACGAATTGCAACATCAATCGTAAATCGTAAATTGTCTAATCGTAAATCTTACTTAGTTTGTTTTTACTTTTTTCTCAAAATACTTTCTCAAGGCATTTGCCAACAAGTTTACCAACAGAATAATCAGGATCAACACCAGGGCAGTGCCATAAGCCAACGGCAATTGAGCTTCCATATTCGTACCGCTGGTAGAAATCACATAAAGGTGATAAGGTAATGCCATACACTGATCAAAAATGCTGGTAGGCAACTGCGGCAGGAAATAGGCTGCACACGTGAAAAGGATGGGAGCCGTCTCACCGGAAGCACGCCCTAAGGCAAGGATCAGTCCGGTAATGATATTGGGCATACCCATCGGTAAAATCACATGCCAGATCGTTTGCAACTTGGTTGCTCCCAACGCTCTGCTACCTTCGCGTAAGCTATCAGGAATCGCCTTCAACGCTTCTTCCGTGGTACGAATTACCAAAGGGACACAAAGCAACCCCAACGTTAACGAACCGGCCAGAATGCTGTCACCGAACCCAAGATAATTGACAAACAAAGCCATACCGAACAATCCGAAAACAATGGATGGAATGCCACTCAGGTTATTTGTCATCACCCGAATAAAACGAACCAGCTTTCCTTTGGGAGCATACTCATTCATATAGATACCGCTCATCACTCCTACCGGAAAGGCAAAAAGTGCACTTCCTATCATCAGGTAGAACGTACCTACAATAGCGGGCCAGATGCCTCCTCCCGTCATACCATTGGTAGGCGCAGAAGTAATAAAATCCCAATTTATAGCTCCTATACCTTTATATATAATAAACCCCAATATGGCAAACAAGATCAGTACGATACACAAGCTTAACGCCCGGAAAATTCCGAAAGCAATGCCTTGTGAACGACGTTTCGCCTTATTATTACTTGCTATTTCCATGTTATTTGCTTCGTTTTACGCCTTTAGACGAGATGTACTCTACGCTAAAGTTTATAATTAATGTGATAAAGAACAATACTACACCTAACAGGAACAGCGCCTGATAATGAGGACCACCGGCAGGTGCTTCGCCCAGTTCGGCAGCAATAGTGGCCGGGATGGTACGCAACGGTTCAAGGATTGTAGTAGGAATTACCGCTGCATTTCCGGTCACCATGAGTACAGCCATCGTTTCACCAATAGCACGACCGATACCAAGCACAACTCCCGAAGTGATCCCGGAGATGGAAAAAGGAATAACGACCTTATATATAGTCTGCCATTGTGAGGCTCCCAACGCCAAACTGGCTTCACGCATGGCACGCGGACAATTGCGCATTGCATCTTCCGTCACAGTAATAATAGTAGGCAGTGCCATGATGGCCAATACGATACTTCCAGCCAACCCGCTCTCTCCTACCGGCAAATCGAATACTTTTTGTATAAGTGGCACAATTACTATCAACCCGAAAAAGCCATAGACTACGGACGGGATTCCACTCAATAATTCGATGATAGGCTTCAGCCAGCCACGTACTTTCGGATTGGCTACTTCGGACATATAGATAGATACGGAAAGCCCGAACGGCAAAGCGATAAGTATAGCGAAAAGGCTCACCCAAAGGGTACCGGTAATAAGAGGCAGAAAGCCAAACAACGGAGCGGGAGTAGCCGTCGGGAACCATTCGGCACCGGCAAATACATCTTTTACGGAAATGGTATTATCCTTGATAAAATGTACCTTACCCGGTGTTGTAATAAACTGTTGCGGGACGAAAGCTACAATCCCCGGAGTCTTCTCAATCAGTTCCATAATACGTGCCCCGGCATACTGATAAGCATCTCCCAACTCTTCTTCCGTATAATATTGTGTGATATCTTCTAAACGAAAAACCCGGATAGGGAGATTCTCCCCACCGAGTTCTTTCCAATTCGTTATCTCTTCATCAAAAACATCTTTTATCTGAGCCGGGCTTAGCTGGCTGACCTTATTGTCTTTATTTAAAGCTAATACATATCCTTCTTCTATCACTTTACTGCTGAATAATCCAAAAGCTTCAGTAAACAGGAATAGTACGATAAGCAGGATAGTTATACTTGTAACAAAGCCACTACAAGTAAGCATTCCCTCTACAATCTTTTCGAAAATCTTCTTCATACCTATTGTTTGATTTCTGAATGCAAAGAAAAGAGTATCATATTAAGGAGGTGTGAATTCCGCTTGAAGGAAATGTTTCAAAAGTGTTACATTTATGTTACAAGAGCAAACATTGTAGGTTTTATAACAAGAATGTAACATCTTCTTTTTTAATTTGCGAGTGAAATACCAATTATAAGTGAATTTATGAATGCAAAAAGCATATTATTTCTGAGTCTGATTCTTATAACCACAGGTATTCAGGCTCAACGGATCAAAGGTAGTGACACGGTTCTTCCGGTTGCCCAGCAAACTGCCGAACGCTTTATGAATAGAAACGCAGATAGCCGTGTCACCGTCACAGGTGGTGGAACCGGAGTAGGCATCTCCGCCTTAATGGATAATACCACTGACATTGCTATGGCTTCCCGCCCTATCAAGTTTAGTGAAAAGATGAAGGCCAGGGCTGCTCAAAAAAATATAGAGGAGGTTATCGTTGCATATGATGCCCTTGCCGTGGTAGTACACCCGACAAACCCGGTGAAGCAACTTACCCGTCAACAGTTGGAGGGTATCTTCCGGGGTAAAATCACTAACTGGAAACAAGTGGGTGGCGAAGACCGTAAGATCGTTGTATACTCCCGGGAAACCTCTTCAGGAACCTACGAATTCTTCAAAGAAAGTGTACTTAAAAATAAGAATTACATGTCCAGTAGCCTCTCTATGCCTGCCACCGGTGCTATCATACAATCGGTAAGCCAGACAAAAGGAGCGATCGGCTATGTCGGGTTGGCCTACGTATCACCACGTATCAAAACGTTGTCAGTATCTTACGACAACAAGCATTACGCCCAGCCCAATGTAGAAAATGCGACTCGTAAAATTTATCCCATCGTACGTCCTCTTTATTACTATTACAATGCAGAGAACAAAGAAGCAGTAACACCTCTTATTGACTTCATTCTTTCTCAGGAAGGGCAGGATATTATAAAAAAGAGTGGATATATTCCGGTGAAATAAGGTTATGCAAAAAAAATGTCATACTTTTGTAGCTCATAACTCGTAACTCATTAAACGCTATGACAGATATTAGAAACGAAGAGGTGACAAGCGAAAAAAAAAGCCTCAACTTTATTGAGCAAATTGTAGAAAATGATTTAAAAGAGGGCAAAAACGGAGGAAAGGTACAGACGCGTTTTCCGCCTGAACCCAATGGTTATCTTCACATAGGTCATGCCAAAGCTATTTGCCTCGATTTCGGCCTCGCAGCCCGTCATGGCGGTGTATGTAATCTTCGTTTTGATGACACCAATCCAACCAAAGAAGATGTGGAGTATGTAGAAGCCATCGAAGAAGATATCAAATGGCTAGGCTTTGAATGGGGAAATGTATATTATGCTTCGGATTACTTCCAGCAACTTTGGGATTTTGCCGTGCGTCTTATCAAAGAAGGTAAAGCCTACATTGACGAACAGACTTCCGAACAGATTGCCGCACAAAAAGGAACTCCGACTCAACCGGGAACTGAAAGCCCCTATCGCAACCGCCCCATTGAGGAGAATCTTGCCTTATTTGAAAAAATGAACAGTGGCGAAATAGAAGAAGGTGCTATGGTACTCCGTGCTAAAATAGACATGGCAAATCCGAACATGCATTTTCGTGACCCGATTATCTACCGTGTAGTGAAACATCCGCATCACCGTACAGGTACTACCTGGAAAGCCTATCCGATGTATGACTTCGCACACGGACAAAGTGACTTCTTTGAAGGAGTGACTCACTCACTCTGTACACTGGAATTCGTCGTACACCGTCCGTTATACGATCTCTTTATCGACTGGTTGAAAGAAGGGAATGACTTGAATGACAATCGCCCCCGTCAGTACGAATTCAATAAATTAAACCTCAGCTATACGCTGATGAGTAAACGCAATCTGCTCACACTCGTAAAAGAAGGTCTGGTAAATGGCTGGGATGATCCACGCATGCCGACTATCTGCGGTTTCCGTCGTCGTGGCTATTCACCAGAGTCTATCCGTAAGTTCGTTGACAAAATTGGCTACACTACTTATGATGCTCTCAATGAATTTGCTCTGCTGGAAAGTGCTGTACGTGAAGACCTCAACGCCCGTGCTACCCGTGTTTCTGCGGTATTGAATCCGGTGAAACTGATTATTACCAACTATCCCGAGGGAGAAGTAGAAGAGCTGGATGCAATTAATAATCCGGAAGATCCGGAAGCAGGCAGCCATACAATCGAATTCAGCCGTGAACTGTGGATTGAACGCGAAGACTTTATGGAAGATGCTCCGAAGAAATATTTCCGCATGACTCCGGGACAGGAAGTACGCCTCAAAAATGCATACATCGTGAAGTGTACCGGATGCAAGAAGGATGAAAACGGTAATATTACTGAAGTATATTGCGAATATGATCCGCATACAAAAAGTGGTATGCCCGATGCCAATCGCAAAGTAAAAGGTACTTTGCACTGGTTGAGTTGTGCACACTGCCTTTCTGCAGAAGTACGCCTCTATGACCGTCTTTGGAAAGTAGAGAACCCGCGTGACGAACTGGCTGCCATCCGTGAAGCCAAAAACTGCGAAGCATTGGAGGCTATGAAAGAGATCATTAATCCTGACTCTTTGCAAATACTCAATAATTGCTATGTAGAAAAGTATGTAGCTACATTGCCTACGCTCTCCTACTTGCAATTCCAGCGCATAGGATACTTCAACATAGACAAAGAGTCGGCTCCCGACAAACTTATATTCAACCGTACCGTGGGGTTGAAAGATACATTCAAAATTAAAAATTAAAAGTTGGAAAATAAAAGCGGACTGCACATACACAAAAGTACAGTCCGTTTCTTTCTTCCTCCAATTTCGTTTTTAATTTTTAATTCTCATTTTTAATTAATCAAATGGCCAGAAAAAACCCATCTACAGATAAAGAACAAGAATTGAATGAACTCATCGCAAGTTACGAAACAGCGAAAGCTGAAAACAGACAGCTTTACCTGGACGGAGACCAACTTGCAGACATTGCAGACAAATATGCCACGGACCGCCGTTTTGACGAAGCACAAGAAGTGATCAGCTACGGTCTTGAACTCCATCCGGGACACACAGACCTCCTGATAGAGCAGGCTTATCTGTATCTGGATACGATGCAACTTCAAAAGGCCATAGCCGTAGTTGGCAGCATCGCAGAAGATTATGATCCGGAGGTCAAACTGCTAAAAGCCGAAATCCTATTGAACGAAGGCAAACTGGACGAAGCAGAAACCCTGCTCAACTCCATCGAAGAAGAAAAATCACTGGAAACAATCATCGATGTAGCATATCTTTATATGGACATGGGATATCCGGAGAAGGCATTGCCATGGCTTACACTCGGACTGGAAGAATATAAGGAAAACGAAGAATTCCTTGCAGCCATGGCCGATTGCTATCGTAGTGGAGAGCGTAATACGAAGGCAATCAGTTTCTACAACAAGCTGATTGACAAGAATCCGTACAATCCTTCTTACTGGACCGGGCTTGCCAAATGCCATTTCAGCCAGCAGGAATTTGACAAAGCTGTCGAGGCCTGCGACTTTGCCCTTGCTGCCGATGATAAATTCGGAGAGGCACACATCATTAGAGCACACAGCCTCTTTCATTTGGAGAATGAGACCGAAGCTATTCAGGAATATCAACTGGCCTTGCAGAGCAAAAGTCTGCCTCCCGACTTTGCCCATATGTTTATCGGGCTGGCATACGCCAATCAGGAGAAATGGGAACTGGCTTACAGAAGTTATGAACAGGCAATGAAAATTATCGGAGACGATAACTCTCCCATCCTTTCGGATATATACAGCAATGAAATTTTCTGCCTTTCGAAATTAGGCAGATACGAAGAAGCCCACCAACTCTGCGAAAAGGCTAAAAAACAATTACCCGAGAGTGTGGAAATCTATCTGCAAGAAGGACGGCTTTATCTGGAAGAAGATAAGTTTGAGGAAGCTAAACAGTGTTGGGCCGTAGCATTGCAATATGCACCCGAAGCCGAAACATTAGTGCAGATAGGCAACTACAGTCTGGACTATGGTATGGTAGAAAATGCCCGCCTCTGTTTTGAGGAAGCAAAGAAACAAGATCCTGATTATCCGGGAATCAATGGCCGTCTGGCTTCTATCTGTATGATTCTTAGAGATCACAAGGGATTTCAGAAATACAATCAAATGTCAGAAACTCCGCTTAACATAGAGATGATTCAGGAAATGTTGTCACAAAATACAGACAAAGATATCTTGCAGAATCTGGAAACATTCATGAATGAACTTGATGATGTAAATGACGGAGAGACTGAGGAAGAAAATAATTAGAAGTTAGTAGATAGTAGTTGGAAGCCATTCGGCATAAGAATTATCACGTGTATCGATTCTATCTACTGACTACTAAATTCTAACTACTAAATCAAAATAATTAAAATTATAAACTTAGCATTCAGAATTTAAGCAAATGGAATCTGTAGCCTTCATTCAATGGTGTCTCGATCACCTTAACTACTGGACTATTACCCTGTTAATGGCCATCGAGAGTTCGTTTATACCCTTTCCGTCTGAGGTAGTTGTACCTCCTGCGGCTTACAAAGCAGCTGTAAATGATGAAATGAATGTGTATCTGGTAGTATTGTTTGCCACAATCGGGGCAAATATCGGAGCAATCATCAACTATTACTTAGCTTACTGGTTAGGACGCCCTATCATTTATAAGTTTGCCAACAGTCGTTTTGGGCACATGTGCCTCATCGACGAAGCTAAAGTGCAACATGCAGAAGAATACTTCGATAAGCACGGCGCATTGTCTACTTTTATAGGCCGTCTAATCCCTGCTGTACGTCAGTTAATCTCTATCCCTGCCGGTCTTGCCCGTATGAAACTTTCCACCTTCCTGTTATACACCACTCTTGGAGCTGGTTTATGGAATGGTATACTGGCAGCTATCGGATACCATCTGGCTTCCGTTCCGGGTATCGAAAGCGAAGAGCAATTGTTAGCACGCGTTGGTGAATACAGTCACGAACTGGGTTACTTTTTCATCGCTGTAGGAGTATTTATTGTAGGTTTCCTGGTTTACAAAGCACTGAAGAAGAAATAAGGACTTCATATTGTTTTGAGTTTATTTCACCACAGAGGACACAGAGTCACACAGAGTTTTAATTATTTAAAGTCAATTAGATAATTATTCAGTATCTCTGTGTTCTCTGTGTCCTCTGTGGTGAAATTAAACTCAGAAGTTAAATTGCAATCCCACTCCTAATATTTCCTTAAACTGCACCCGTGGTCCTTTTGTTCCGTCTTTCTGGGCTATTTTCACATCGTCATCATACATCAGATTGGTAGTTAATGTAGTTGAGAACCATTTATTAATTGCCATATTTATCTGCACCTCCCAATTCACATCCACATTCTGCGGTTTATCCAGATAATCAGAATAGAGATCCAGACGGGAATAGACTGTCATATTCTTCATAAACTCATATCGTACCTCTCCTTTCAGATTTGCTCCGAAGCTCGACAATAAATGCTTGCCCGGATCTACACCGTAAGCTCCTTCGTCAGATAAACGATCATTGAGCACGAACGTACCACGCCAGGAAGCCGGAGACAGTACTACCGTAAAGATCTTATTGGGTTCGTAAGTAAAACCAAGTCCGGTGGTCAGATAGGCAGGAGACATAAACTCTGAAACAGAGATATCTTTGTTTACCTTATAATCATATCCAGGAGAAAATTGCGTCTGAAAAGTAGCAAAAGCACTGGCATACCAACTCTTCGCTATAGAATATCCGTAATTAGAATTCAGATAGATTTTATCATTCGCTTTCCTTACACCGTCTTCACCCGTTTTATTTAATCCATAAGCCAATTCGAGACGATTGTTCCAAAGATGTTTTCCTTTTTTATAGTTAGCCTGATAAGCACCTTGCAAATCAAAGGCAACAGAGTTGTCGCCACCGGCAGCCCAGTTTGTTAAACTTACCTGGGTCAATTTCAACCCGGCATATCCTTCCCTTGTCCAGGGAGAAGCTTCTTTTGTAGGCTCTGTTTGAGCCGACAGCGTTCCTACGCCCATAAATAAAAAGGCGACAGACATTAATTGCATTCTATTCATTCTGTTTAGGTTTTATTTATTTCTGAAAAAAACACAACCTAACAAGAACTGAAGAGATGGCGATATTACCATATCTATAAACCAGTCCCTATTAGGTCAAAATCTTTAATACCTGTGCCTTTAAAAGGCACAGGCTCTCTCTCTTTAATAATTTATTCTTTCACAGCAGCCAGTGCTTTATCATAATCAGGTTCTTGCGTAACTTCCGGCACTAACTCTGTATAAGCAATCTTACCATCTTTACCAATCACCACCACCGAACGCGCCAACAAGCCGGCAAGCGGACCATCTGCCATACGTACACCATAACTCTCATCAAAATCCGAATAGCGGAAATCCGACAATGGAATTACATTCTCAATACCTTCAGTAGTACAGAAGCGCGCATGAGCAAAAGGAAGATCTTTGGAGATAGCCAATACGATTGTATCTTTCAAACCAGCCGCCATTTTATTAAATTTACGTACAGAGGTTGCACAAACACTTGTATCCAGACTTGGGAAAATATTAAGAATCACATTTTTCCCTTTGAGATCTTTCAGAGAAAAAGAAGATAAATCTGTTTTTACAAGTTCGAAATCAGGAGCTACTTTTCCAACCTGTATAAATTCACCGATCAGCTTTACCGGTTGTCCTTTGAAATTTGTTGTTGCCATAAGATATATTATTATTAGTTATTTAGTATTTTAAAAAAGAGTCTTAAGTTTCGCTCTTTTGTGTATAGAACAATTAAACTTTGCAATAGGTTCACAAAGAAATAACAGAATAACACATCAGGCCCTATAAGTAGTACTTCAAATTTAATTCATACTATGACAGTCTTTTATTAAAACGCAAATGATCGCAGATTATCGCAAACGAGATAGCTTGCTGTACTTGAGAGACGATATTCTTTGCGTAAATTTGTGATAATGGATACCTTACTTATCAACTGATTTGTATATCAAGTTGCCATTCCAAACCTTTTTTCTCTCTATTTGTTACTCCCCTAACAAACTTATAGTATCAATTAATAAAATCACATTCGTATGAAAACAGTATTCGATGAGATTCAACATTCAGTGAAAAATTGGTGGATGTCTCTTATTTTAGGTATTTTGTATATCGGCGTAGCGTTATGCCTTATGTTTGCTCCGTTAAGCAGTTATGTAGCTCTAAGCATCATCTTCAGCATCTCCATGTTAGTCAGTGGTATTCTGGAAATTCTTTTTGCTATAAGTAATAAACACGTATCAAGTTGGGGTTGGTATCTCGCCGGAGGCATTATTGATCTCATCATCGGTATCTATCTTGTAGCTTACCCAATGGTAAGCATGGAAGTTATACCTTTCCTTATCGCTTTCTGGCTTATGTTCCGAGGTTTTTCTGCCACAGGCTACTCCATGGATCTGAAACGTTATGGAACCCGTGATTGGGGCTGGTATATGGCATTCGGGATTTTAGCTATTTTATGCTCTTTACTCATTCTGTGGCAACCGGCAGTAGGTGCATTATACGCTGTATATATGATTTCGTTCACCTTCCTCATCATCGGTCTTTTCAGATTCATGCTTGCATTTGAACTTAAGAATCTCCATAAAAGAGTAAACAATTAAACCCCTATAAAACAAACTGTTAATTTCAAAATTTGTGATTTGAGATTTATCAAGAGATGTCAAGCACATCCAAATTCTCAATTCACATTTTTTAAGTTCGTCAAGCGTTTGCCGTCATTCCTTCCGCTTTCAGAAACCGAAACATGGTCGTTCTGGACACACCAAACTCACGCGCTAATTTCGCGTGTTTGGCTCCACCCCGCGCTTGTTTTAAAATATATTTTCTGTTATCATGCAATAATTGCAATTTAGGATTATCTCCTTTTCTCCTCCCTAATGCAACTCCTTCCTGCTTACGCCTTGCCAAAGCCTCTTTTGTACGCATGGAAATAAGATTACGCTCTATTTCTGCCATCAAACCAAATGCAAACCCTAATACTTTACTGTTTATATCATTCTGAAAGACATACCCCTCTTTAGTGCTATACAACACTACCTGCTTCTTAATGCATGAATTTAAAATAGTCATAATCTCCAATAGTGTCCTGCTTAATCTTGAAATCTCTGTAACAATCAGCGTATCTCCCGGCTTCATCTGTCGCAACAACGGCGCCAGTTTTCGCTCTTTAGTACTTACACTTCCACTCACCGTCTCGGTGTACCATTTATCAATAGCCAACCCATTCTTCTCTGCGAATCTTAAAATCTCTTCTTTCTGATTGGCTAAAAACTGTTTTTCTGTACTTACTCTCAAATAAGCTATTACCATAATTTTCTCGATTAAAATGATTAATACACCGCGAAAAAACAGTAAATATTATAATATATCATCCTCGTTAGAGATTCTTTTATTTCTCTATTTTCCAGGTATTCAAAATAAAATCATAGCAAAAAATATGCAAATCGCTCTTTTTTTTACCATATCTTTATCCTATCTTTACCAACTTATTATCTAAACAACCAAAATCATTTCGATCTTATTCTTTGTTTATTGAACAAACCTAAAAGGAAGCATAGAAATGGAAATACAAATCTTCACAAAATCATTGATTGAAAAAGCAAAACTGTCTGGAAGGTATAGTACCGCAGATAGTTATCTAAGTACGCTGCACAGTTTACAATTGTTTACAGGTACTCCATCTACCCGTTTTGACGAGATTACTCCTCAACTTATTAAAGGGTTTGAGCAGCATCTCTTTCTGAAGGGGTTGTATGAAAACACGATCTCTTTGTACATGCGCATGTTGCGCTCTATCTTTAATCAGGCAGTGGCTGCCGGAGTAGCTACAATAAACACCAAAGACATCTTTGAGAATGTTTTTGTAGGTTGCGATACGACCGCCAAACGGGCTATCAAACCGATTATAATCAACCAATTACGGGAAGCAGATTTTAGTCGATACCCGCAGCTGGAATTTAGTCGTGACCTGTTTCTGCTAAGTTTCTACTTACAGGGAATCCCATTCGTAGACTTGGCATATCTGCGTAAAAGTAATGTCAATGGAAACATACTGGTTTACCGCCGTCATAAGACCCGGCAACAACTGTATATTACCGTTGAAAATTGTGCGCACAAGATCATTAAACGCTATGCACGTGAATGCAAAAGCTCTGCTTACTTGCTACCAATACTAAATGCTGTAGGAGAACAAGGATACAAGCAATACAAAAGCGCATTGCGGCTGTATAACAAGCATTTACATCAGATATCGGAAATGATACAGATAACGCCACACCTTACTTCATACGTAGCAAGGCACACCTGGGCAAGTACAGCAAGGGAAAAAGGAATTCCTGTCTCAATCATCAGTACAGGAATGGGACATTCATCGGAAAAAGTAACATATGTATATCTGGAATCGCTGGATAACAAAACGATGAGTGAAGCAAACAAAAAAATTATCTCAGCAGTGACTTCTAAGAAAAAAATGATACTCAAAAAGAGTTCCCTTACTTATTAGGTAAGAGAACGACTATTATTTTTTCTTGTCGCTGCAAAATTAGGGATAAAATTTCTATCTAACACAATAAAGCTTGATCTTTTTTTCAAAAAAAACCAATTTAACATAATAAATACACCAGTTTAAACCTATTGTTCAATAAACGAAGATTTGATATGAAAATTCTGTTTGATGTAATTACAAATGTTACATCAAACAGAATTCAATAAAACAGACAGTTTTTCCTTTCTAAACCGCCCTTTTCGTTAGACTATATTAACACTAAAACGACTTTCATTGAACTTTTTGATATTTGAGATTCCCTTACCTAATAAGTAATGGAACAAATATTAAACAGACAATGAATATTTTAATTAATCCTATATTTAGTGTAATCGTATGCTGTATTGCAGCACTTGTTGTAGCCATCTTTATAGAATTTATCACGCTACCACGCGTTCTTCTCATCTCCAGGAGAAAACGTCTATATGATATGCCTGACAAGCGTAAATCCCACGTCAACCCTATCCCTAGATTGGCCGGTATCACTTTCTGTCCTGTTATTCTTCTTAGCTTTCTGCCCATAGCAGGGCTACAGGCTATATGGTTGGGAACATCTAGTATCAGTCATTCTTCCGAGTCCTTCATTCGCCTTTCTTTTATGATATGCGGCATTCTTCCTTTGGTATTGATGGGAGTCAAAGACGACTTGATTGGCGCACGCTATTCACATAAATTCATTATTCAGACCTTATCTGCCCTTTTACTGATAGCATCCGGAACTTACATCAATAACCTATATGGGCTTTTTGGCATATACGAATTATCACCCTATATCGGAATACCCTTCACAGCTCTGCTGATTGTATATATCATTAATTCTATTAATCTTATTGACGGAGTAGACGGACTTGCAGCGAGTCTCAGTATCTCAGCTGCAGCCATTCTCGGCATCGGTTTCATTATTGCAGGCAATTACACAATGCCTATTCTTACTTTCTCTGTAGTCGGTACACTCATTCCATTTTTATATTATAATATCATAGCCCGAAGAAAACTATTCATGGGCGATACAGGATCGCTCACCCTGGGTTACATACTTGCCTTTCTTGCAGTGTATTATAGCATGAGGAATTCTTCCGAAGCAATTTCAACAGGCATACCATCTATTATTATAGCATGGTCGGTCTTGTTTATTCCACTGTTTGATACAGCTCGGGTTATGTATACGCGAGCCAGCCAGGGAAAATCACTTTTCCATCCGGATCGCAATCATATCCATCACAAATTGCTCGACCTGGGATTTAGTCACCGCAAAATCACTTTGACCCTCACCATAACTACGCTCTTCATTACAGCGTGCAATATCCTTTTACATGAGTTACTCAATATCAATCTGATATTGGCCATTGATCTTATAGCAGGTATTTTATGTAACGTATACCTCAACAAACGGAAAAAAAGAAGAGCTCAAAGCTTAAATAAGAAACTATTAAAACAAACCGAATCAATCCCAATGGGAGACTTCATAATCACCAATAACTACCAGTTTGACTCTATCCCCGACCAGCAAATGGTGATACATGCCATAGACTCACGCATCTGGCTCATGGCCAATGAGGATAAAGAACTCAAGCAAGCACTCCTCCAAAGTGATATATTAGTTCCAAACGGAGCAGGCATAACGCTTGCTGCCCGTTGGCTCACAGGAAAGCAGATTCACAATGTATCGCGTGATGACCTACATCTGTCTATACTTCAACACCTTGATAAAGTAGCAGGATCAGTATTCTATCTTGGAGCTTCTGACCGGACTCTTGCTCTTATTGCCGAACGTATTCTCACAGAATATCCAAATATCCGAGTAAAAACATATAGCCCTCCTTATCGTGACAGTTTCTCTGAAGAAGAAACAAATAAAATGATAACAGCTATAAACGAATTTAAACCTGATGTACTATTTATCGGGATGTCAGTATCCAAACAAGAAAAATGGATTGCCACTAACCGACATCTCCTTCACACCCATCTTATATCCGGAATAGGAGCTGTATTTGGTTTTTATGGTGGCACAACTTCTTATCCCCCTCAATGGAGAAAACAGCAGTCTCTATCTGCCATTAAAATCTTAATCACCACTTTGCAAATAAAGAATAGAAAGAAATCGCTAAAAACGTCCACCGAATACGAGACTAATTAAAAAACATCGGCAAAGAATAATGTAAATAATACAGAAACACATATTATTAAATAATTAGTTACATACAATTCATATACAGGCATTCTTGGGAAAGTTAACAAATTAACATATCCAAGAAATACAGACACTACTCATCTTATATAAATGTAATTATA
>ERZ780218.426-NODE-426-length-39821-cov-72.612332_pt1 | contig 39821 bp, 37 predicted proteins | sample MGYA00510975_ERZ780218 | MGnify/ENA primary metagenome ERZ780218 (study PRJEB29588, sample SAMEA2152063) | human gut metagenome | biome: human gut; feature: human-associated habitat; material: faeces | place: Denmark | collected 2008/2010 ... | reverse complement strand
TCTGGAAAATGTTATAAGGGACTTTGTTCTTGACACAAAACGATTGGAGAGATTCCCCATGAGGCAAAGCCTCGGTCTAGTACTGAAAGTAAAACCTTTCAAGATCTTCACTGCTATACATAATTTTATAAATTGGGTTGGCAGCGAAGTTACCCATTTCAATCAATAGCCATTTTTTGACTGCTTACAAACTATACGCTCAGTCTGTGCTTACATACCAGTTCTGATATTTTTACAATTAGCTTTTGTTTGCAACTGATTCCGCAAACGACCGTATTTATTCCCCAAATGGATTTTTATACAAGCCCAACAACTGCTTTGCAAAATAAAAGAAGAACTGCATATCGTCAACGAAGTACCTTTTAAACAAACGCTTAGGCTCTTTTAGAAACCGATACAACCATTCTAAGGCTAATTTTTGAAAAATTGCTGGAGCACGTTTTATATTACCTGCTTCAAAATCTATTGTAGCGCCAAGTGCCATAAATAAGTCAATGTTGGGTAATCTGTCTTTGTACTTATAAATCCATTTCGTTTGCTTGGGATTACCTAAACCTACCAATACGACATTGGCTTCCGAGTGCTGTAGTATGTCTACTATATGATTACATTCCACCTCATCTTTTTCAAACCCGAAAGGAGGAGAATATGTTCCTACCACAATTTCGCGACCAATCCTTGCGTTTATGTTCTTTTGCGCAACTTTTCCAACGCCCTCTTTCGCTCCAAGCAAAAAGATTTTTATGTTGGAATCTTTGGCATGATAATCACAGTACATGGGAAAAAAACTTGAACCAGGTATTGCCTCTTTTAAAGGAGTGCGTAATATACGGGACATCAACAGTAAAACCCTGCTGTCGCAGATGGAGAACTCTGCTTTTGATGCCATTTCATGAAACTCTTTATCCTTTTGGTGTTTCATGATGTCATCAATGTTGGGTGTGACTAATACCCCCTTATCTAAAGTCTCCAACAATTCTTGTGCAGACAGATTATCTATCCTGACATTTAGTATCTTTATTGACTTCATTGTACTTTTATCCCTTTTATTCCACAATTCTCGGCAAACTTCATATCACTGTCACTATCCCCAATCATCAGACAACCGGAAGGTTTTATGTCAGGATAATCACGCAGGATTTCCTTGAACATACCTATTCCTGGTTTTCTTCGGCTGTCTTCTTCTGTTAGGGCTGTGCAATAATAAATCTTATCAATGCGTCCTCCATGACACGCTATTTCATCGCACATCCGCTTATGAATGCCAAGCAAATCATCTTCTGTCATCAACCCTTTCCCTACACCACGTTGGTTGGTCACGACAAATATGTGCTTGACTTGTTTATTCCATTTAGACAGAGTCTCAAGAACGTTTGGCAGGAACTCAAATTCGTCCCAACATTTCACATAGTCATTCGGGCGAAGACGGTTTATCACCCCGTCACGGTCAAGCAGGAGCGTATCATAACCGCTTACATCTATGTCTTTTATTCCCATAGTCAAGTTTATTTAAAAAGAGATAATTCTGGAAGTTCAGTGTTAGCCTTTTCATAATCTTCGGGAATGCCAATGTCAATGAAGTAGCCATTTTGTACTATGCCATAAAGGTTACCCTTAACACACTGTGGTTGCAGGACATCAGTCTCAAATGAAAACTTAGCAGGTAGCCCGTTGAAAATGTCGTCCACCCTGTTTATTACATATACACCTCCATTAATGAGTCCTTTTTCGCAATACTTTTTCTCCTCAAAGTCAACAATCAGATTGCCGTTTACACGGACATTTCCGTAACGGTCAAAATGTTCCATGGGCTTTAGTGCAAGTGTAATGGAAGCCGGATATAGACGGTGTTGCCCATATAACTCATCCAAATTCACATTAAAGAATGTATCCCCATTCAATACGATGACATCATTGCTCAAACACTTGCTCAATGCCAACTTAATGCCCCCTCCCGTTCCTAAAGGGGCTGTTTCTATCGCATAATCAAAACCGAAAGGAAATTCACCTCCATATTCGTCAATCCAATCAATAATGACATCACGCAAATAGCCTACGGAAAGCACCACTCTTTCAACGTCAAAGTGAGACAGGTATTTCAACAGATACCATAAAAACGGTTTTCCATCCACCGGTGCCATACATTTGGGTACATCTTTGACAACCGAACGCAATCTGGTACCCAGACCACCTGCTAGTATAATCACTTCTTTTCCCATAATTCAGTTCAATCTATTTTGTTCCAAAAAATTCTTCTTCCAACATCAGGCAGAGGCAATGATATACGGGTAAATGCAACTCCTGTATTTTATAAGTCTCTGTTTCAGGTACGCGGATGCAAACATCTGCCAGTTCAGATAGTTTACTGTCCTTAGCTCCTGTTAGTCCGATTACTTTCATACCTTTTGCCTTGGCTGTCACGGCAGCATAAACCACGTTCTTGCTATTACCTGATGTGGATATGCCAAGCAACACGTCACCTTTACATCCGTAACCGTTTGCCTGTTGGGCAAAACACATCAACGGCTCACAATCGTTCATATATGCTGTGGATAGTGCAGGATGACCGTCAAGGGCTATTGCCGGAAGTGCACCTTGCAAGTTCTTAGCCAGCAAGTCTCCAAGTCCATTATCTACATTTTTCAACCGACTTTGGCTCACTTCGTCCAAGTGTCGTGGGCTTTTAAAGCCTTTCATCAATTCACCAACAATATGCTCAGCGTCTGCTGCGCTACCGCCATTACCGCATATCAGCAACTTACCATGGTTATGATAAGATTCAGACAATACAGCAAAAGCTTTTGCAACGTCTTCTTTGCATACCTCCAGTTGTGGATACCTTGATACTAAATCGTTTAAGATTGCATATACCATAGCGTGTCAGTATTTCATTGTTGATATATCATCTGTTTCATAAATCTTCCAGCCATGTGCACCGCCATCGGTAAATTGAAAAGGCATGACAAAACCGTCAAGCTGTTTCAATGCTTCTATGACGGCTTTCTTCTTGGTCGGTTCAACCATAAACATACAGAAGCCGCCTCCACCTGCACCACTTACTTTGCCAGCGATGGCTCCAGCTTTGGTTGCCACCTCAAAAGCATGTTCTATGACGGGATTGGTTATCGCATCTGCCATTTTCTTTTTGTCTTCCCATGCCTGCCCAAGGATTCTAGCAAACTCTCGCATGTCTCCTTTCAGCAACGCAAGTTTCATATCCTTGGCACTTTGCTTGATGCGGTGCATAGCTTCTACAGACTTACTTTCCTTGTTTGTCGTGTTTGCTTTTTGCTGGTCAATGATAGCGGCAGACGAACGTGACCTTCCCGTGAAATACAACAGTAACGAAGCCTCCAGCTCATCCGTTATCCAACGTTTTACTTTCAACGGATTGACTATCACCATGTCGTTTTCTAAGAACTCCATATAGTTGAAGCCACCAAAAGCCGCCGCATACTGGTCCTGCTTACCTCCCGAAAGATTCAAGTCTTTACGTTCCACTTCGTATGCCATACGGGCAATCTCATAATCACCCAATGGCAAGCTAAGCCATTCCACGAAAGCCTTGATGATACATACCACCATAGTGGAGGAAGTGCCAAGCCCGGAACCAGCCGGGGCGTCGTTGTAAGTTGTAATCTTGAAACCTGTCAGGCGTGGATGGTAATCACGCATGATACGGTTATATACACCCTTTATTAGCGATGCCTCACCGTCTATTTCCAAATAACTCTTCAAAGGGTATGACTTATGGCAATTCGCGTCATAACTATTTATAGATACCAAACCGTCATCAGTTTCTTCAATTGTGGTATAAGTATAGAGGTTTATGGTTGCATTCAGAACCAGTCCTCCATAGATGTCGCTATACGGCGATACATCACTACCTCCACCTGCCAATCCTAAGCGGAGTGGTGCTTTACTTCGAATAATCATTTTACCTATAATTTATTTTGAGAATTACCTATCAGAAAGATTTTTTTTATCATATCATTAAAAGGAATTGGAAAATCCTTATCTGTTATTTTCCATTGTTTTTGTAAAAATTGATGTTTGCAGAAACTTGTATCATCAAGAGGTAGGTAATTTACATAATTTCCCATTGTTTCATGAAACACATCAATGTCACTTACAATAATCCGTTTGCATCCGCAAGCGATAGCTTCTAATGGAGTACGTCCAAACCCTTCATCCAATGACATTAGGGCAAAAGCATATGCGTAATGGTACAAGGATTGCAATTCTTCTAATGTCACATAATCTGTAAAAACAATGTATTCCTGTAACTTTTCTATTTTCTTTTGTAATTCAATATCATTTCCCCAACCTTTTCTTCCAACCAAAACCAATTTCTTTTGATTTTGTATCAATTCATCTTGAATGATGTCCAATAAATATTTTAAATTTTTTCTTGGTTCTATAGTAGATACAGAAATGTAATATTGATTCGGTAATAAGTTGAATTGGTTTAAGTGTTTGTCACTAATCTGTAAGTTTTCTTTTTTGAAATCGACAGATATGTTTTCTCCCCAGTTTAATATCCTCAGTTTAGAATAGTCACTTAATTGCTTCTTAGAAGTCTCAGATATAGTCACAAGATAATCAGAAGCTTTCAGAGCTATTTTATATTTAGGGGTTAAATAATACTTTGCAGCATATTTTAAGGTTGAGCGATAACGGATAAAGGCTGTGTCATGAATCACCGGAACTATTTTTGACGGACGGTTGATGTAAATATCTATGGGAGGTGGAAATATGGGGAACAATGCTATATCTGCTTTAATGGTTCTTAGAGCCTTTGACAAACTGTAATTCTCAAGCAACAAACGTTTCGTTTTGCCTATCATGAATGCAGAAGAATTGTTATCCAAGTCATTCGACTCATAGAATATGGGGATTACTTCATAGCCTAATTCCAACAAACTACGGTATAAATCAATGGCATACAGCTCTACCCCTGTCCACTTGCGTCCGTGCAGTGGGGTCAAGTCAATGGCTATTTTCATTCTTGAAGAGATTTATTAATAAAATCAATGGATTTTTGCCTCCATTGTTCTATAACCTGATTCACAGGTTTGAAATTGATAGTTAAATCTTTGGGCAACGTATCTTTCCCGTCATCATAAATGATGCGGTCAGTCAATCTAGTTATTTCAAGAATCGACAGGACACGCGAGTTCATGTTGCTCACCGGATTTACCAATGTGGTGAATGGTTTATTAAAGTTTATAGAGAAAGCTGTTCCATGAAAGCTGTCTGTGATTACATACTGTGCTTCCGATATCAGTCCTACCCACTCACGTGGTCCTAAGTCATAACAAGTTATAACATTTCCATCTTTATTCTTTTGGAAATCAATCCTCATATCAACGATTTTACAGTTCAATCTGTTTGCCACGTATTGTGACAGACGCTTGATATAGGAAGAGCCTGAAAGAGTGTATATCAAAACATATTTCTCTTTAATTTTAGGTAACCTAGCGACATTTCCCTTCCATTCATTGCTATTGATAAGCAAAGTTGGGTCTAATACCACTTCTGCTTTACGCCCGGTCAATTCTTCAATTATTTTTGCCCCTTGCAGTTCTCTTACCGATAAATACTGGATGTTTGACAATAATTTTTTATATACTTCTTGCCTTGAATCTGGTATATACGATACGGAAATGCTTGCCGCGTAAGATATTCGTTTAGCCCTGAACTTTTTTGCAAATTCAAGGAAATACACATCCAAATTATCAGTATGCATATAGTTCCAAATTTGGTCGCTTCCTGCGATATAGGCATCATAATCCAAATTTGTTGCATCCCTGATTTCTTCTATGGTATAATGTTTTTGGGAATGACGGATATACTTTTCAAAAAAGTCAATAAACAAACGGTGTTTTATTTTAATATTATTTTCATTCTTTCGGGCTGTAATTTTACGTTTCAAGACATTTACCGCAAGTTTTAAGATACTCCAAGGTGCTTTCCAGCCCAATATCTTGAACCTATTGATTATGGCTGGAACGATTGATGAAGCGTTTGAAGCCAAATCTTTTTCTATTTTCTGCAAGTCAATGACTTCGGCATCATATCCTAATTTGTTCAGCTTCCATTGTAAGGCGTATGCTTGTAATTCCGCACCGTAATTATCACATTTTACGTATGTAACTATACCAATTTTCATGAATTTCTCATTTTATTTTGTAAACAAGTTCTTTCATCGCGTCAAAAATGCCCCAATCAATCATACAATCTTTAATGAAAGATTCCATCAGATAAAGATATTTATGCCTTGGCAGCAAATGATACTTCTTTCCATATTCCAACATAGACGTAGCAGATATAAAATCAAGGACAGACGCATTGCGTTCAGCTGGACGTGTGGAAGGGGCTTTCAGATTATGTTGATTTGCGATACCTTCATCCAAAGGACGTGCCTCAAAATAGCAATCATCCTTTAACGCTTTAATCATCCGTTTTCCTTTATCGGTATTTGACAAAACTAAGGATATTCCATAGCGTTGGCTTTGCTTAAAAGGAATTCCATGTGTGCCTATGCCCCAAAAATCTCCTAAAGTTATATCTCCCGGCCTTTTCAGATTGGCGTACTTGCATTGATAGCAGGATTCCCTAAACAAGAAACTTTTATAAAAAGCCCACATATAGACTTCAAGATCATAACGCAACGGTTTGCTTTTATTTTCTTGAATGTATCTGGGTGGAATAGACCATCCGTCCAATTTCCTGAAAGAGAACCCATTGACAGTTCCTTTTTTGTTTTCTATTGCTTCAATCCATTTGTCAAAAGACTTTTGCGACGGAACGCCGTGGCATATCAAATCAACAGTGAACAGGTTTATATCATCATGCCCCAAATAATTTCGCAATCCCATAACCTGGCAGGGTGTTCCGACAAATAAAGCTTTTCGCTTATTGCGTAAGGTAACTTTTATTTTCTTATAGATAGTCCCTATGTCGCTTTGCAAATACTTGCTGCCTCGAAGAGGTTGCATATTCTCCTTTTTATCAACGACTATGTGGCGTAATTGCAGTTTGTCATCAAAAGCAGCTCCGTAAACCATCCCTTCGTTTCTTAATATATAATCAGCTATGGCCGAAAACATTCCGCCGGAAGAACCATTCCGTTGAAAATAATAACTGTAAGCGGCATAACAACTTGCAGATTTGGAAAGTGAAGCATGGCTTAATTCAGGACACCTTTGCATACACAAACCGCATTCCACACATTTATCTCTGTCAATGACTGGTTGAAAAAATCCTTCCGAATCTTCCTGCATTGAAATGGCGTTATGGCTACAAATGTTGTAACAACAGGCGCACCCAGTACAGCTTTTATTATCTGCTAATTGAATCATAGATTATTTTCTTTTACAAAATTTTTCAATGACAATTTAAAATCAGTAGTTTTTTGATATTCATCCTTTGTTTTGCACATTCCCACAACCAGTGAGGAATATTGTTGGTCGCTTATCTCATTTGCATGATTTATAGTCTGGATGAATGCTTCTAAATTTCCTTTAGGAAACAGGAAACCATTATATCCGTTTTTTACCATTTTGGCAAATAGTTTTATATCTGTTGCGATGACGGGCAAGCAATAGTTGTAAGCTATCGTTAACGGACCGCTTTGTGTTGCTTCATCATAAGGTAAAACCAGATAATCTGCTTTTTGGAAAAAAGATGCGATTTCATTATTCGCTATAAAACGTATTTCACATTGCACATTATTATTCTGGTCAGTGAACAATGTCTTATATCTGTCCCAATCATCACAAGCACCGGCTATGATGAATTTTGCTCCTGAAGTAATATGCTGTGAGACCTTAATAAACAAATCCAGACGTTTGTAAGCCTGTATAAAGCCAAAGAAAAGGAACATCCTGTTTCCAGGCGTATGTCTTTCTTTCATTATCGGACCGAAATCTTTCAAAGGCATATTTATATAAAATGCCTTTTTCTTTGGATATTCGAATAAAAATTGGTTTTGTTGAGTTTCAGAAAAGAATAAGAAATAATCAAATTTTCTATAGACAATGTTATAAAAAAAAGAATATAAGCCAGTATTTTTCCCCTTATGCATTACAAAGTCGTGGATGCCTACAATAGTTCTACGTTTGGGTAAGAGCCATGAAAATAATAGCAGGAATGCAATGTCGGAATTCTTTAAATAAATAATGAGCTTATCCCGTTTCCAAACCGATAGTTGTATATACTCTTTTATTCCAAAGCTGAATGACTTAAATAATTTCCGTATATCACTGTTCCGATAGATGGTTTGGTATTTTATGATTTTTGAAACGCCACGAATACTCTTTAGCTCGTATTTCAATTGTTTCAAGCGTTCGGAAACAACAACCGTAATCTCATAGTCATTTATTATTTGAGGTAATATTGTGACATCCGTATCCCACCAGCCGTCATCTGTTATGTATATACATTTTCTCATTTTTCTTCTGTTTGTTGATAATCCATTTATTGATAGCAAATAAATAGCAAGATGCAGACAGATGGTATGTCTTGCGCATTTTCCAATACTTGCATAAATTGGCAAAAGGATGAGTGTTCATAGCCTGGCTAATATGTTCCGCATACTTATTCAATTCATATTTAGGCAAAAAGGCCTTTATTTTTTGAGCTATGATTTTATCCGTTTCCTCTATTTGTGTAGCTTCTCCCATAAAATGTCTTAGCCAATCCATTTCTCCTTGTATGGCATTCATTTTTATCTTGATGTTTCCGGATGATGTCAATGAGGTAGGATGTATGCGATAACAAAAAAGAGGCTTTGCAGAATGAGCCACACCTGCAACTGCAGCCGCTCTATAAGCACTTATGTCATCACTACCCCAAGCCATAGGAAGCTTATAAAAACCTCCATTCGATTTCAGATGCTGTGTCTCATAAAGATAATCTGAAATATATTGTGCCCGGTGCAGTTTAATCCGTTCATAGATATTGTCATAAACAGATTCCCAAATCGGACGAGGTTCGGTGATACCGATTATTTCTGATTGTGGATTGATTTGCCAGCTTCTTGTATGGTATACTTTGCATTGAGGATACGAATTAATCAACTTAACATACTCTTCTAAACAATTGGTGCACAATTTATCGTCATCACCCATTAGCAGGAAATATTCTCCCGAAGCAAAAGACAGGCATTTGTTCCAATTGTCAACAACATTGATACTCCCGAAGTTTTTCTCATTTTTGTAATACTGAATCTTAGATAAATAAGGTCTGACAACCGAATCAATGTCTTCCGGCGAAGCATCGTTCACTATTATCAACTCAAAATCATTATACGTTTGAGCGAGGATGCTTTCTATGCATTCTTTCAAATATTTAGCTTTAAATGCTGGGATTGCGATGCTGAATTTCATATTTATTCTGTTTGCTAGAAATGTTTATATACAATATCTTTAAGCAAATTCCAACAACTAACAAAGTTGGAAATACACTACTCAATTCACCTGTCATATTCGCAAATGCTAAGTATGTAATTAAAATAGAAATACCTAATGCAGAAATGTTTCTATCTTTTGATTTATGTTTATGGAAAAAATATAAAATATAGACATAGAAGAACAAATAAAAACATACTCCTACAAATCCTCGTTCAAGCAAATAATTCATTAAAACTCCTTCTAACCCAAATAAATCTTGGTCGACTAAATATTGTTTGCCTTTTCCCCATCCCATATCAATAAGAAAATAGTCTAATCCTCTTCCAAAAAGGAAATGTTCTCTAATATGATTCATTACTGCGGTATATTGTAATACACGCATTTCAATGCTGCTACCGCCCATTGATGAATTTTTATCAAACATAGAAAGCATTTCATTGGCTTTTTCTTGTAGCAAAGGAATTGAGCTAAATAATATGATGCCAATCAGTGAACATACAGCAAAGTATTTTGTCTTTTTTTTAAGGTCGAAAGCAAATAAAACATAAACAAATGCACCTATTAAACTACATAACATATTTGTCCTGCATCCACATGTAATAATGCCAAATAGGCAACATCCTATAATCACAAAAAAACGCTTTTTAGAAATATAAGATTTCATATAACCATACCAATTGTATAATAATAAAATAATACAGATATATCCATAATCAAATGGATTAAAAAACATAGCTTGAACTCTAAAACGTTCTGAATAAGTAAATTTATTACCCGCATCTTGCATAACATCTGTTAATGTCATGCCGCGATACATTTCATTGACAAAAAATGCAGATTTCGTAATATAGTTGAAGAGAGCGAATAATGTTAACACCAATAATCCATAATATGATATTTTGAAAACAGGCCGAATATCATCATCTTTACGTATAGATAGAAAAACATAACATAAAACAAAAAATTTAGCAAATAATTCGTTTATAGCTAAGCGAATGTATTGCATTAAATTGCTATAATGAGGACTATGTATTGCTAATATGACAGTTGCTAATATAGCAGAATACATTAGAGGTCTTAATATTGTATTCTTGATTTCTTTTATATCTTTTTTTAGACAAAATAACTCTGAAAGAATAAAGCTGAAACACAAAAGGTAAATACTTAATCCAAATGGTATTGCATAAATTCTAACGCAATTAAAACAAATGGCTGACAATAGTAAAATTGCCAACTTATATTTTCTTTCAACTCTAAACATTAAAAGACATAACGCTATTAATGCTAATTGGGCTAATATCTGCATTGCTTTTTATTAAATAAATTTTTAGTTATCGTTATGCTGCTTCTTTGTTACATATTTCTGCTGTAAGGTCAAAACGGCTAACGGAACACCTGCTCCTACTACAAAATATGCAATCCACCAGGAAGCATATTGTGGAATAATCGGGAAGTAAGCCAATTGCTCCATAGGCAAATCATGATATTTTATAATAATCAATGATACAATCTTAAAACAAAGGAAATGCCAAGTCAGAACGGTTAGGGTATTATTACCGACATAGACAAGCAAATTCTTTACCCAATTTTCTTTCGAAGCGATATATTGGCTGATATTCAAGATCATGACAGTTCCACAGATAGCACAAACTGCATATGGAAACATTTTTTCTGTCGTAAAGCTTAACATAGAAGTATAACAATACACAGATCCGATTACAACAATAATAGCAAAGAGGATAGACAGGTAGCCTTTGTCCCAGTTATCATATTTTTTCTTATACAAATAACCTGTTAGGAAAAATACCGTGGAAAAGAATGTCAGGCTTCTGATACCCCAGAATGGCACCCTCAAACCAAAAAAGGAAGTTACAATAGCCAAACCTAACACTATTGCCGTACCCGTATAAAGGTTTCTTACATATTTTATGGTAAAGAATCCGATAATGGAAGCATATAGCAACTGGGGCAAAAACCAATAGCCGCCCAATAATTGTTCCTGGCCATGTAATCCTAACACAATCTGTATGCAACGGATTATATATTCCTTCCATGTATACAGATAAGAAACTTCCCCTCTGAACCCATATTCACCGTTATAAATGTTCAAATAGTAAAAAACGTTGTGTAACAAGAGAAATAATAATGACCATTTCGCGAATGGCACATACAATCCTTTGACCCGTTTGTTAATAAACGTTATACGGGGGGGGGTAATAAGTACTTCTCTTTAAAGCAATAACCGCTCATAAAGAAAAAAAGAAGCATGTGGAACATCACTATAAACCGGTTTACCATATCCGGTATGCCTGCATGTGCCGCCACCATCAGTAAGATTCCGATGCCTTTGGCAATTGTCACTTTATCGTCACGCATGTTTTTTAATCAATTTAAAGAAGAACCCCTTGTCTTTAGCGTTTAAGACAAAGGCATAAACCATCCCTGTATATAATAAAGCAAAGGAAAAACCTTCCAGTAAGAAATTCACCCAACCGTTATCGGTCCAAACGATTTGCTTCAACCCGAACCGTGCCAAGACCATGGCTACAATACCTGCCATAACACTTGGGAAGAAAGAATACCTGAAGACTTTCCCAGAATTGATATGCATTTTTTGGGGCCAATAGTACAGGTAATAGAATAATATTTGAATTACTCCATATATGCCATAACCTATTACTGTACCTCCGACTTCAAGATATGGAATCGAAATCCAGCAAACCAACAACCCTATAACAGAGGCAGCAATAGTCGAATAAGTTATGGCACGGATGTCGCTGCCTGATAATATCAGACTTGATATAGCCTGGTTATGAGCTGTCAATGTGGTCAACAGCCACAAATCCAACCAAACGCTCAAATACAAGTAATCACTTCCTACATACAGCAAAAGCATTTCCTTGCTGACACTCATCATCCCGAAGCAACAGAAACACAACGTTATTGTGATGTACTTGGTACCATCATACGCTATCCGGGCTTGGGCTTCCTTGTCTCCCAAAGCTACTACTTTCGAAGCGGATGGAAGGATAACACCCATAAATGCCCCTCCTAACATCAATACAATGGTAATGACACCATTCAAGATACGGTAATCGGCCACACTCTCTATATTCCCTTGCATACCTAAGAACACGGGACGCAGGTAATTGATAGAAAACTGAAACAGTCCGAATGAAAAGATATTCAAGCAATAAGGAAGTATCGTTTTAAATATGGGCTTGTCTAAAAAAGGAGTGAATGAAACGTATGGAGCAATGTCTTTGATTTTATGTACCGCAAAGGGTATGACAAGGAACATGGAAAATGCCGTTAAGGCATAATACCATTCTATAGTCAAATGACACCAAACGGTTACTCCTAAAATGCCTATCTGAAACAGCTTAGGCAACAGGGTGATTTTTTGCGTCCAACCTACATATTCGTGCGCTTTAATCAACTGGTCGAAACACGAAGTCAACCAACTGATGAACGCACTGATTGCCAGTATATAGAACAGGTGTTTAAGAATAAAGTCCTGCTCCCCTTGTAAATGGAACAGTTGGCTTGAAAAGCAGGATATGCCGATTAGGATAAGCGCATTCAACAAGCCGATGCCGCCATAAAAAGCGAGGCTTGTCTGGAACAGCTTCCTGACTTTATCCAATTCCTTTTTCGCCAGCCAATTCGAAAAAAAACGTACATTGGTAGAATTGAAACCTAAATCCATTAACCGCAAATATACGTTCACGGACATGGCAAGTCCTATTAGCCCATAGTCCGATTTCCCGAAATAGGCTATCAAAATAGGAACGGAGATAAAGCCGTATATCCCGTTCACGATATTAAACAAAGTAGTCCAAAAGACACCTTTGGCTATTTTATTGCTGCTTCCCATTATTTTTTCTTAGTTTAATGAATCGTTTCGCTGTACCGATTGCATCTTTTATTCCTCTTACCATATCCCCTTTTAAAGCCGTTCTATAAAATCCTAATCCATGATAATCCAATATTCCTCCTGTCAAGCATTGTACAGCCGCTATCCTCCAACCTACCAAATGCCTCCGGTCGTACTGATAACGTTGCATATCCCGTACATTGTCAACATCCAATGTTTCTGTGATGATATAGCCGGCTTTTTCTGCTTCCTTAAAAAGATTTAGTCCTCTTTCCGTACGGATGAAACAGAAATTTTTGCCATCCGCTTCCGTAAAGTCCGGATAACCGTTCTTCGTATTCCATGAATCTCCCGAAGCTATATCAGCTAAAAGTCCAATGCCATCTGGGCATATTTTGCATCTAAATCCCAAATCACGCCCCAATATCTTCCCCCAGCTTTCATTGTAAGTCATTCGGCAGGAAGTGCTATCTTTATAAGTGGCTGTAAAGTAACCTGGCCAACCGTCTCCCCGATAACGTAATGTCTGGGGTTCATCTTTCTTACCGAAGGTGGCCAAAGCCTTTTCTGTAGCTTTATAGCTCGGCATTCCTGCACAGAAGATGGCAAGATAGTATTTCACTTTATGTTGGTATTGAGGATAAGCCGATATGAAATTCTGCATACCTGCAATGTCACAAGGCTTCCCAATAAATGCGAATGTCTCTTGTACGTTTGCTTCAAATATGTCAATGATATGGTTAAACACTTCTGCCGGGGCATACCGTGAAGCATTCCTACTCAGAATGTCTTCACGGTTCCTGCTGACATATAGCTTGTTGTATAGATAAGTGCCCTCTTGCACTCCGACATGCAAGACACCATCTACCTGATGTGATTCTAACAGATAAATAGCCAGGGAAGAAGTGACTCCTCCTGATGAGGACTGACGACGTATGTCCTTATCAGCCGACCATGCATTCGAAACCTGCACAACATTACCCCATATTGACAAATGCTTGCCTTGATTACGGTTCCTTATTGTTATGCCCGGACATATTTTACCAATCGCATGACCCCATTCAGCTCCTGTTACTTCTGGTCTATAGAATCCCTTTTGCGTAAGGAGCATCCTGCATGTTCCTTTGCTTACGGTCTCACACAGTCCGCATCCTAAACACAAATCATTCTTTATAATTTCAGAAATCCTTGCCATACCAATTCTATTTTATTTTATGCCAAAAAACTCACACAATCTTTCTTCCATAAGTTTTCTGCGTTCCTCAACGGTGGTTTGCATACGATTGTGTTCTAGCTCTTTCAATTTCTCTCTTTGTTCATAGCACTGTTTTATGCCTGCCAATATTTCAGTTTCAGACTGCACTTTCATGTCCGCCATATACGGATATTGTAACGTATCAATGAACAAGCCGTTAAATTTGCGGCTGTATGCCATCGGGTATACCGGCACTTCCGATGAAAAAGCGGCAATGGTAGAGTGCATCCGTGCTCCCATAAAGAAATCCATGCCTGCAATATAATTCTTAGCACTGATAGGGTCTAAAAACAAAGGGGATAAAATAAGATCCGGACGGTTGTATTCCTCAACCAAATCGAATGATACAGCGTAATCATTCTCCACATGACGTTCACTGCCTACCACGTGAGGTATCAGATGCACCTTTACATTTGCTTGTTTCAAGAAATAATCTATAATGGAACGGATTAATGACGGGTAATCCACTTTCAATCCGAACTGATTGTCACGTGTATATCCTCCATACCATAGCAAAGCGGATACATTCAGTCCTACATGGATAGAATCCGAATCGAATACTTTCTTCTTGTATGGCATGAAAAAGGCAACATCAATAATCTCCGAAACAACCTTTTCAGATAAAAGTTCCTTCACAAAATCATAACTTTGCTTGTCGCGAGTCATTACACATTTTGCATAATTTATACCCTTACAAGCTTGTTTGCGTATAGCTGGTACTTCAAAAGGACCTATCGTTTGCGGAAGGATGCAATAAGTTTTTTTTAACTTCATGCCCAATTGGTATTGGCTGAATATCCAGTCAAAACGGCTCTTCCCGTAAATGTCAGCAAAACTATCTCCCTGCCCAATATCCAAAATAAAGTCGGCTTCTTTGTAAACTTTCTTTGTTGCTTGATATTCTTTCCACTTAGCCAAATACTTTATCAGATTCTTAACATATTGCTTGACAGTTAAAGGTGTAATGTCCATTAATGAGACAAATTTAAGCGTTATCTCACCAACCTTTATCGTATGTTCTTCTTTTTTATCATATCCACTTTGAGGCAAATAAAAAGTATGTGGAATATTTCTGTTATTCAAAATCTTGTCTATGATATACATAGAAGATAAAGAAAGTGCGACACAGCCTCGGTTTCCATTATTGACAGCTGCATTAGCAATGATTATTTTCATAAAATGTTCAAAAATAATAATTAGTAAATTCTGCAACTTTTCCCATCAAACTCATACTTCAATACTTTAGGTCGTACTCCAACCTTCTTTGCCGGAATGCCTGCCACCACTGCATAAGGTTCCACGTCTTTTGTCACCACACATCCAGCACAACATACAGCTCCTTCACCGACATGAACACCGGGAAGGATTATAACGTTTGAACCCAGCCATACTCTGTTGTCTATTTCCACTGACATTTTTCTGTCTTTAGGATTAGGACAACCGAAATAAGGGTCGCGATGGTCATGCTGCAGGGTATAGATGGATACATTGCTTGAAAGATTTACGTTTTCACCGATAGTCAGTCCTTTGCGGGCATCCAAGATAGCGTTATCACCGATTATTGTACCTTGACCGATATGTAAAGACCAAGGATCACGAATCTCTGTCCGAAAATGGAATATGACTTTCGAAGCGATATGTGCGCCTAAACCTTTGTAACACAATCGCCGTAAATGATTTGATGGAATTGTCGATATGTTAAAGATTAAAAATCTACCCCCCCCGAATCTTAAAATACGTTCAATACAATAAGCTGGAACGGCCAAAAATTTGTAGAATCCGTTTGTTTTATGGTTTTGATATAGCCCCCATCCAACCATTAGAGGATAGAAACAGATTATGAAAATCCATTTCAAATAGAGCAGAAGAACTGCAATTAGGAGAAATTTTTCTAACATGTTCTTAAAAATCAACTTAATTTATCACATCATATTAAATCATATTCCTCTGGCATAGAGGATATTGTAATTTCTTTTATTTGAGTATCAAAATGGGTTAATAACATTTCGGCAAAACGTCCATGATATAATCCATAGATAACTTTTGACATTTTTCTGTCTCTTCTTGCTACAATGCCGAAAATTAGTTCGGAATCTACAAAATAATGCCGAAGCCATGCTTCTCCTTTCCACTGATAGGGAGTATGAGTCAAGTCGCCATCTGAATCTATTTCCCACGTATCAATTACGCCATTTTTTATTTGTTCGAATATGTCTCTCAATAACTGTTCTGGAGTCACAGATGAAACTAATTGTATATGCAAAGCCATGATTATTTCTATTTTTTATTTAGGTAAATCCGTTTGTATTTGTTTCTCTGCTGTATTTTTATCCGTTTCAATAGCATTACTTGATGCTTTTTCGGAAGCCTCTTTTTTAGCCTCCTCTTTGTTTATCGCAGTTACTTTATGCTCAGTTTCTTGCTTGGGCACTTCTGAAGAATTCTTTTCTTTCTTTATTGACACACCTGTAAGATATTCAATTTCATCTTTCAAAGGGAAAATAGGATTGTATAATGATTCGTAGGCACGTCCTATTGCACCTTTAAATTGAATCAAGTCTATTTTCCGTTCGCCTGCTTGAATGATATGTGAAAATGATATACCCGGATAGATGTCTATATAGAATATTTTACTAATACCCAATTGATAGGCTTTCTTCGCGCAAAGTTCACATGGACTTGCGGTCGTGAAAAGATAACCTCCGTCAATACCTTCTGAGCCATATTTCGCCAACTGAAGAAAAGCGTTTTCTTCCGCATGAAGAGAGCGGGTATGTACTTGATTCTTTTCGCCTTTAATTACTGTATAAATATCTTTGAAACAATAGGTAAGTGGTATTCCGTTCAAACAACTTTTCTTTTTATTATATTGCTCATAATACAATTCTACTTTTTGCCTAAATTCAATATCTTCTTTTTCGAATTTACTGAATGCGGACAAATCATTTCTATTGTGCAAATCGGTCAATGTGCGTAATGCGCATGGTGTCTGCCCCTTTGCCACAGTGTTCCAACCAATAGCCTTTACGGAAAAATTCTTATCAGTAATTACTGCACCTACTTGACGTGAGATACAACCCGAATTCAGTTTCGCCACATTAGCTATCTGCATCAGACGTTCTTCGTGGGTTGGCTGGGTCAATCCGGGATGAAGAATCAAAGAGATGAAGTGTACTAATTGACGCTTCAAGTCATCATTTAAATCTTTCCTTTGATTGTTGTGTGCTATGTGAATATCAGATAATTCCACACACTTTTCTACGTCTTGCGAATAATAAGAATGTGATATATCTTTTCGCTTAGATGGATATTCTATTCCATCCAATTGGTTTATTTCATCTATATCATAGCCTTCCTGATGAAGATTATTTTTCCGATTAGCTTCATCTGTAGTAATGGACATTAAATAAAACGCTGAATACCTCTCACGGAAATAGTGTACTTCAAACGGATTACGTAATGAATCTATGACAATAAATGCAAGTTTATTGCCATCTGATTCAGATAAATTCCTTATTAATTTGATAATCCGATTGATTGTATGAGATAATTGTGAAGGAGCTGTTTTATTCTTTTGAGTAACAATACTCCCATACTGACGTATGTTGTTTCCCCACTCTTGAAATATTTTTGTGGTTTTGACTTGTAACAATTCCACAACCTTTTGCATGATTATATTTCTAAACTCAGGAAGCCTATGCTGCAAATATTCTAAATGTTTCCTTGCTTCTTCTTTAGATTTCTCCTCATTCAGATTATCGTATTTTTTGTTTTCTAGCCATTCATTAATTTTATTTACTTCCTCTGTGTTTTTTTCAAATGCTGTCTTAAAATCACTGAAAACACTTTGTGCTTCGGCTTCAAAATTACGTTTTGTATTTTCTTTTTTTAGTCCTGTTTCATTTTCAAGCAGTAAAGATATGATTTTAACAAATTTCTCATACCCTTCCATCAATGCATAATAAAAGATAATATCACTTGCTTTAATGATTTGAAATTCGAATTTTCTATCCTCCCAAATTGATTTAAGAAAATTATATTCTATCCGATATTTTCGTTCATCATTAGTTGTCCCTTCATGGCTTTCCACGGGAATAGGTGGGGCTAATGTTTGAAAATCACCATTCAATAAATCAGCAACAGTAGAACAACCGCTTCCTGTGCGCCCGGTAAGTCCTATAATCATGAACTTTTGCCGTAATTCATATACTTGTTTTACTAAATCCATCGTTGAAGAATTTGTTTTTATGTTAATTTGCTTTTCTAAATCTCTTCCACGCATTCAAAGCATACGGCACACCGTAATCTTCGTATGCTTCCGTATGTTTCAACTTCTCCAATCCATCTTTCAATCGCTGTAACTCCACATCGGAAAAAATTCCCATTCTTGATAGCATCAATGACTGTCTCCATTATATACTGGCAAACATAATCAGGACTGTACATGTCATCGAAAAAGTTGTAATGCTCGTCTTCTACAAAGTGGTAAGTAAGACTTTCGAGCACTTCGATTAGAACGGTTACGGCTTCGGCATACTTGCCTTGGCTAATGATGAACTGACCAATTTCCGATAAGGTAAAAGCAGGTTTGCAATGGTATCGCAATCTTCATCAATGTTCCGCTTGTTGAAAACGGTTTCGATTTTAGCTTTCAGCGGAGTCAATTCGATGTCAGTACGTGATGTGTTGTTCATACGCTGACGGATATAGCTCATTTTAAGTTTGTGAGTTTATGAGTTTGTGAGTTGCCATCCTGCCCTTGTTTTTATGAAGATACCTTCGCGGGGCGGTGAAGGTAGACCTCACTCTTGTAACGGATGAAAAGCCTTTCAAAATCTTCACTGCTGTACATATCATTATAATTTTAATGTTTACAGTGCGAAGGCAGGCACATCTATCGGATTGGACAATACGTCAGTTTTGGGTGCTTACATTATTATCCCCCATATTCAGCTAGAAATTCGACAGGAGTGTATATTTTTAATAAAGTAGGCGAGACATGTTGGAAATCATGTATGTTCAATGTTAACAGGACATCGCAACCGGATGATAAGGCAGCCTGATATTGATAACTGTCCTCAATATCGTTAAAATGAATATCGTCTATACCAGCTTTCCAGCTTATTCCGCTTTCAATGTGATATTCCAGAAGCAAGCCATTCAAGATACGCCTTAATTCAGATATACGTTCGTCTTTTTCAAGTCCATCTTTTTTCAGATAATTTTCTATGAGGTAAGTCAACGTATAAAAAGAACCGCATGACAAGACTTTCTCTACATCCATCCTGCTCAAATAATGGAATATTCGCCTTATCGTTTCAGCTTCTTTGCGTTTGAAGAGATATTCTATAATGATGTTAGTATCACAAAACACTTTCATAGCTGATACTTGTCTTTTAAGTATTCATCCCTCATTTCTTTGTAAGACAAACCATCTTCATGGTTCAGTATACCGTAGAGCTCGTCTAATGAATACGGTTTGTCAACATGGCCGGACAATATCTCTTCTTTCTTCTGCCTGTCTATATCCTTGGACAAAAGGCGTTGCAACTTGATTTTTACGTCAAGGCTTTGTGAACGAATAATATCAAACAGTTTATCCGCCATTTTGTCGTTTGGTTCAATAGTTACAGTTGTTGCCATAAGTGAAAAAATATAACTCTACAAGGCAAATATAGCCGTTTCTATTTTATTAAGCAAATGTCTGAATGAAAAATTTTGGCAAAATGAAGACATTCGTACTGCTTTTTTAAAGGATATATACTGCATCGGCAGTTGCAGTATATATTCATCAGCAGTTGCAGTATATATTCAACTGCCGATGCAGTATATATTCATTTTTCGGGTGTACTATCCTGTATGTTCTGTTCCGCCTGCTGCGCGTTCGGGGCGATGAGGTTCTGGCCGCCGTTGATGATGCAGACAAACTGGGGGTCTTCCCGCTCGTGGAGCTTGTCTATCTCATCGTGGTACTCCTTGGGCATTATCCAGCGGAGAAGGCACTTCACGTGCGAGAGGTCGGCGTTGCGGTTTGCATTCAGGAATTGTTGGGCGGCGACTATCTGCCTGAGATAAGGTATCTCAAAAAAGGGAGTTACAGGCAGTTATCGCCCACCAGTGCGGGCTGGGAGTTAAATGCCAATACCTTTTGCACCGCTTTCAGAAGCAAGGCTATTTTCTATAGGATGTCGCTTATCCTTATCCCTCTCACCATGTTCTGCCACGAATGCCGGGCAACGGTAAGGTTCAGCGGATAACCAAGCTCCATCGTCTCGCCCAATTTCTTCAGGCTGTAATTGATGCGATGCAGAAGGCTGTCATATTGTCTCCATTGTTCGTGCGGAGATTTTGCCGTGATGACAGGGAAAAGCCGTGTCGTCCCTTCCTGTTTGTAGCGGTCCGCAATCTCCTGCAGAGCCTGCTCCCACGGAATGGAAATCTCCTTGCCGGTGATGTGTTGACAGTAGGTGAGCTGTCCGTTCTTGATATTCTTTCTTGTCAACCGGAAAATGTCATCGCTCCTCATGCCCTTGGTATAGACCGTGAACAGGAAGATGTCGCGGGCGAAGACGGTCATCTCTGATTCGCCGCTCAAGTCCAAATCACGCAGGCGTTTCACCTCATCAAGCGTCAACCCGTTCCTGTCTTTCTTGACGCGGTAGCTCACGTCCATGCCTTCAAAGGGGTTGCTGTCGGCAGCAAGGCCGTCATCAATGGCAAGACGGTACACCCGCTTCAAATTCCGGATATAGAGGGAAATGGTATTGCGCCCCAGCTCCTGATTCTTCAGCCACGTGTGGTAGTTGCGTATCAATAGGGCGTCAAAGTCCTTGAAAGGCACTTCGTTTTTTCCCAGATAGGCGATGAACCTCCTGAGATACATTTTCAACTTATTGGCGGCGTCATACCGTCCCTCATCCCTCAGTTTCTCAACGCGGGAGTTGGCGTAGGCGATGAAACCGAAACCTTCCAGTTCCTCTCCAGCCCCTCTCCAACTATCCCCAGGAGGAGAGAGGGTTATGATTGCCGTCTGCATGTTCTTTTTTCTGTTGTTATCCACTTTTATTTCAATTTTACCTTGTCTGTCAGCCGCCAAAATAGATTACCCTGCCATTCGGCCTGCCTCCCAAGAAATCAAAGATGTTCGGCTCGTCAAAATAGATGCCCATGTCGGCGTAATAGGCTTCCTCAGGGTCTTCAGGCACGGTGTAGAGGTCTTCATAAAGACTGATCCGCTTGCCAAAGGTGGTGGAGAAATAAGTAAGCTTTGCCGCATCCTGTTCTTTCTTCACGATGTCGTTCCAATTGGCTTCACCGTTCCATATCGGCAGGGCTTCCTCGTTGAGCCATACGGCAGAACCGCTTATGTATGTTTTGTTATTATAGGTAACAAGCTGGACGGCAAGATAATGGCTGGGCACGTCTTTGGGAACGGGTGTCGGGAAAATTACATTCTGGAACACACGACCGTCCCTATGGCGCAAGGTAAGCACATTTTCATTGTTTCGTTCTATGACCGTATAAGTGTCCAACTGTTCGGCATGGATGGCATCAAGTGTTTCTGCCGCTTCCATCAGCAAAGCCTTTTCCTCCGCTTCCACAAAAGAAGTTTCATAACGGAACTGTTTGGCAATGGTAACCGCCAAAGAATCACCGCGCTTGTCACGCCAGTTGAAGGCAAGGTCTGCCCACAGCATTTGCCAGGCGGTCTGCCAGTCTCCCGTAAGCCTGCGGAACATCATTTCCCTGAAACGCAAGTCTGGGAAGATGCGCCACATCACTTGGTCTTCCTGTGGAAACCATGTCAGCATTTCGCCCAAACGGGAGAAATCGCCTGACAGTACACATGCCGTCATCCACCCACGAAGGGCACTGCAAGGAGCTTTTGTCACGACCGCAGATACGAACCTGTCCACTTGGGAGGTGGCTTCCGCGCTCATGTCCAAACTCTCGCACCAGCTGGACACCACATTGCCCACGCTGCGGTACCTGTACTCGTAAACGCCGTCAAGCCCGATAGAAACGGTGTTCTCCGTATAGAGCAGCAAGAAAAGAATAAGCTGCTCGTCGAATGCCGCCGCTTCTTGTTCTAACAAACGGTGCAGCCTGACGTAGATTTCATAAAAGAAAGCCACATCGCCGTCAACGTTCATGGACGGATGGTGAAGGCGTTTCCATTCGGATGTAAATTCGGCTATCGTGTACATTTTATTTCAGGTAACAAGTTGACTAGTTGTTAACGAGGTTTTAGATGCCATTAGTGAAACTATTCAGAACCTTATTGCCTTGTCAACTTCAATTGTGCAACCACACCGTCCGCAGATACCTGCGCCATACGGCAAGATGGTTGGTGGTGTTTATTTCCTTGCAGATACGGACACAGGTTTTAATCAATTGGTCCTTTGCCGCCTCTTTTTCTTGCGCTGACGATTGGATGGCAAATACGTTCAGCAACTCTTCGCCGACCTTGAAATTCGGTACTGCTTTTACGGCTGAATCAGGTTCCGTCAATACCTTATATAAAGTAGGCGCGTAATTACGGAAAGACTCGATGAGCTTTTCCGTTTCTGTAAGGGTAATCTCGTTACGGACTTTCTGTACCTTACCGGAAACCAACTTCTCGTTGGCCTTTCCTGCCGTGAGGAAATATCCGTAGAGAAAATCGTCCCAGTTGGCGAAGAAAACGAGGTTTCCCATCTCTTCCCTCATGCCGATATGGGCATAATACGCAGTGTTGGTTTTTCCGTCCTCCTGTCGGCTGGGGTAATAAACCTCTTCGGTAATGTTCACCTTGCGGATGATTTCCGTAAAATCCTTATGTTGCAACTCTACCTCATTCTTGTCTTCTTCCATCTCTATTCCGGATGTGGGCGTAAGGAACGGGCGGAAGGTAATCCGCGGCCAGTTTTCCTTCACATATCCGGGCGTGTCATGCTCGTAGCGGGCAAGGTTTATCAGGAGTTCGGCTTCTTTGGTGGTCAGTTTGGCAAGACGGTCAGCCAAAGCCTTCTCCCCTTGCTTCTGAAGATACTTGCAAAGAGCCTCCAACGACAGGTCGGCGGCAAGATGCTCCATCAGCTCATACAGCATGGGCTGTGTGCGTTCTCTGTAGCCACAGCCTTGCAGAATGCCGACAAGCAAGTCAACAGCCCGCCCTTTCTCCGTACCGATGGACAATCGGTCACCCTCAGCATTGTGAAGGCGGACGACATGGAGGTCGGAAGCATTTGGGTAGGTTACGGTCAGCCAACTGCCCGGCATTATGCCCTGAACACGGAACACCAGTCCTTTTTTCTTGTGGAAGCGGCAGATGTATCCTTCACACCCGGCAAGTGGGCCATCAACCACACGGACTATCTCGTTCGGCTCGTCCGTTTTCGCATTGAACGCATAATCCGTATAAGAACGCTCCAACACTATCACCTTGTCGGCATAGTTCTCGTTGTAGTCGCGGAAAGCACGAATTTGGGATTCGGGTATGATGCAAGCGACAGCTTTCTCGTCCGGCGTGCGCTTTCGGTTGTACCAAATATAAGCACCGGAATCGTTGTCACGGAGAAACTCAGCCAACGCGCCTTGGGTGGCAAGCACGAACACATAGCCGTCGAAAAAGGGCTGCCGCTGCTCGTTGTCGCCACGGCGCACATAGACCTTGGTATGCGTAGGACAATAGACTTCCAATATATTCCGTATCTTGCCCTTTTCGCGCTCGATGAGTGCACACAGTTCCGTTTCATGTCCGGGTTTGGTGCAAACAAGAAACCAATGGTAATCGACTGTGTTGAGTTTGTCGGACAACATGATGGATTTACGATTTGCAAAGTACTATTTACGGTGGTTTATCCCATTTACAACACACCAAATCGTAAATTGTAAATAGACGAATTGTAAATGAACAAGGCGTTCCTTACGCTACCCCCATGACAATCGCATGATGGCTGACTGATACCTCTCCGAATTTGAATCACCACGCTTTGCAAACATTTTTAGGACGTTCTTAGGCGTTGTTTACAGTATTCTTTAGGTTTAGCGGCAGCATTCCGGAGTAAAAACTCAGCAACAATGGCCTGCCGTTGTTATGTGACGAGAAGAACAAAGCGCAATGCGCTTTAACATTTTTGTTCCCATATCACAAATCTTTAGTTTTCAATCAATTAAGTATCTTATAGTTCGCCGCTTTACCATAGTTTTATATTATGAAGCGGCAAAACACGTTGCAAATGTAATAAAAAGATTTAATACTAAGGAATTTACGGCCTAATTTTTTTCAAGATTAGTGATTAAAATTTTCCAAAAGCTGCATTTGTTCGACTAATTAAGAAAACCAAGGCTTGATATCCGCTGAATATCAGTGTATTATAAAAACCTGCCGTTTCATAATATACAGTGGCAGGTTTTGTCGAACAGATTCCAGTCGTTTTATTTGCGAAAAATCTTGCCAATCAGTTGACGGTTGGCTTTCACAACACCCTCCGTGTCAATGGACGAAAGGTAGATTTGCGTGGTTTTTAAACTTTCATGCCCCAAACCCTTACTAACGATGGACAGGCTGACTCCCATGTCCCGCATCGTGCTTGCCCAGCAATGCCTTCCTACATACGTTGTGAGCGGAACCTGCAGCCCCACCATGTCGCCGATTCTCTTCAGCAGACGGTTCACCTTATGTTCCATCCGCTCATATTGCCGGCGTTCCGTGCCGTCCTGCTTGGTGATGATGGGCAGCAGATAAGGACTACCGACAGTCAGGTGAGCGTAGGTGTCCACAATCTCCTGCATGACCGGTTCCCATCCGATGGAAATGCTCTGCCCTGTCTTCTTGCGGCTGTATTGCAGCAGCCCGTTCTTGATGTCATTCTTCTTCAGATACGCCATGTCTACGAACGAGATGCCTTGCAGGTAGATGCAGAGCATGAATAGGTCACGGGCAAAGGAAAGGTCGGAACCGTCCGGCAAGTTGAGCCTTCTGATGGTCCGTATGGTATCTAACGGGAGGGCGCGTTTCACGGTAGAGGCAAAGCCCGTGAATACATGGCGGAAGATGTCCTTGTCGGTTGCCAGCCCCTTTTCCACCGCCTTGCGGTAAAGGGTGCGCAAGGTGCGCAGGTAGCACGATGATGAATTTCGCTTCACGCCCTGTTCTTTCAGCCATGCCTCATATTGGTTCATCAGTTCCGCGTCCAATGCGTCTATGGCGATGTCCTCGCCGTTACGGAAACGAGAGAAGCTCGCCAAGGCATCACGATAGGTCTTGGCTGTACCCAGCCTGCCGATGCGGAGCTTTTTCGCCACCATGCCGTGGATAAAGCCGAACCACGTTGGGCAAGGTGGGAGCAGCCGAAAGGCCGATGCAATGTCGTCCGCCGTATATTCCACCATTGCCTGCTCCTTTTCCGTAATCAATGAAGTGATTTGTTTGCAGTCCCACCGTACCTTGGAGGCAATCAGTTGCAGTTCCGCCTGCCGTTCCGGTGTGCCAATGATGCGTATGAACGAAGTCCGCCCGTCCCATTCTTCGGGCATGATACGGTAATCGGTATAAACAGCTCTCGTGCTTCTGCGGTGAGTCACTTGGAAATACATAGTGCCCGGCTTGCCTTCAGCGGTAGAAGGGCGGAATTTTAGTTTGAATGTTGCCATGATGTCTGATTTTTAATTTGTAGTCCAAATGAAAATATACAGAAGCGGTCATTTTACGGCACTTTTATCCTGAATGAATTGCCAATGCAATGCATGCCTGATAGGCAAGGCAGGCAAGCAGTGTCGAGTCACGGCCGAACGGCGGCAATTCGTATATCTTCAGCCGCTTTCCTTTGCCAGAGGCTTGTGCTGTCAAGCCGGGTGTAAACAGGAACAGCAGAGTTAAAACACATAAAACTGAGCCTACTTGAAAGAGTCCCTTTTCTCATTTTTACCACCTCTTAGAAGCACCTGTAGGGCGTTAATTTCTGTCAAGAATAACTTTTTCAAGTGGACTCAATGTTGTTTATCTATCCATGCGGTGATATATGTCAAAAGGAAGATTGATAAAAAACATCTTAAAGCACTTCAGAATCCAAGAAAATGTGTACATTTACAGATGTAATAATCTTGAATACGTGAAATACAAATTAGAGAATAAAGGTGAATACGTGAATTATGAGAAGAAAGCTATACGATAAACTGCTGGAATGGAAGAAGAACCATAAGGGCGCACACTGCCCTTTTGATAGAAGGAGCCAGACGTATAGGGAAAAGCTAGATCGTGAAAGAATTCGCACGCAAAGAATATAAGTCTTACATTCTGGTGGACTTCAGCAAGGTAAATCCTCAGGTGATGGAGTTTTTCAACCTTTATCTGGATGACCTCGATATGCTTTTCATGAATCTGGAACTTTACTTCAGACGGAAACTTACTCCACGTCAGTCGAAAGACGGGGAAGTCCGTTCCTTGGCCATATTTGATGAAGTGCAGTTCTGCCCCCGTGCCCGTGCAGCCATCAAGCACTTGGTGGCAGACAGGCGTTATGACTATATTGAGACTGGCTCGCTTATTTCCATTAAGAAGAATGTCAAGGACATCATGCTGCCTTCAGAGGAACATGCCATCGAAATGTTTCCGATGGACTTTGAGGAATTCCTGTGGGCGATGGGTGACGAAATGCTGATGCCTTACATCCGGATGCGGTTTGACAAACGCCTTCCAATGGAGGCTTTCCATCGCCGGGCAATGGACTATTTCCGGCAATACTTGATTGTCGGAGGTATGCCACAAGCTGTACAGAAATATGTGGAAACCCGGGATTTTGAAAAAGTGGATGAGGTGAAGCGCGATGTATTGGCTCTTTACCGCAATGACATCCGCAAATATGCTGACAATCAAGAAACGAAAGTCGCCGCCATTTTTGAAGAGATTCCGAGGCAATTGCAGAAGCATGAAAAGAAGTTTGTCTTGTCCGCATTGCAGAGTGAAGCCCGTATGCGTGATTATTCGCAGGCTTTCTTCTGGCTGAGTGACGCTAAAATCATCAACTGTTGTTATAATTCGACAGCACCGAGCATCGGGCTGAAACTGAATGAAGAACGTACTACACTGAAGTGTTATATGGGTGATACGGGATTGCTCATCAGCCACGCCTTTGACGAACGTGGAATCGTAAGTGCGGACCTTTACCGTAAACTGATGTTTGACAAGCTGGAAGTAAACGAAGGTATGTTGGTGGAGAACATTGTGGCGCAAATGCTCCGGGCGACAGGACACAAACTCTACTTTTTCAGCAACAGTTCCCGGACATCAGCCGAAGACCGTATGGAAATTGATTTACTGATAGCCAAACCTATAACGACCAGCAGGCATAACATTTCACCTATTGAGGTAAAATCCGGACAGCGCTACACACTGAACTCGTTGAGGAAGTGTATCGCCAAATACGGCTCCCAGTTATCCACGCCCTACGTGCTTCACGATAAGGATATGAAAATAGAAGATGGGATTGTGTATCTGCCTTTATATATGACACCGTTGCTTTGAATGATATGGGAAAACAGCTTACATACCAAGAACTGTTGGCTGCGTACAACAAACTTCTTAAGGAGAATGAGTTTCTTCATAAGGAGGTCGATAGGCTACAGACATTAATAAACAGCAAGGATATTCCTATGACACAGCCCATCATGAAGCAACATTTGTCTTTGGAAGAAAAAGTAAGTGTATTCCGCAATCTGTTCAAGGGACGCGAGGATGTGTTTGCACGGAGATGGTACAGTAGGACGAGCGGAAAATCAGGTTACCAGCCGGTGTGTCGGAACGAATGGGACAGGCAATTGTGTGACAAGAGAAAGTATAAGTGCGCAGAATGTCCTAACAGGTTGTTCAAACCATTAGAGTATGAGGATATATACCGACATCTTGAAGGGAAAGACCCAGACGGACAGGATGTAATCGGTGCCTATGCCATTCTTGCCGACAACAAATGCAATTTTCTGTGCACGGATTTCGATGACAAGTCTTGTGAACATGGATATAAAAAAGACGTGTTGGCGTATGTCGGGGTCTGCAATGATTGGGATATTCCTTGTTCCATCGAACGCTCCCGCTCTGGGAACGGTGCACATGTATGGATATTCTTTGAACAGCCATTGCCTGCTTCCAAAGCGCGAAGACTTGGAAATACGATATTGACAGAAGCGATGGAAAGATACGGACAGATGACTTTCAAGTCATACGACCGCTTCTTACCCAATCAGGATAGGTTGCCTGAGGGTGGTTTCGGAAATTTGGTGGCGTTGCCATTACAAGGGAAAGCACGCAAAGAAGGAAACAGCGTATTTGTAAACGAGAATTTTACAGTTTACGAGAGCCAGTGGGACTATCTACTTCAGATAAAACGGATTTCCGAAACTATGATTGATGCAATATTGGTTAAACATAGAACGGATTCCGAGTTAGGTGAATTGTCCACTACCAGTGAATCCACACCGTGGGAGACTCCGGTACCTCAGAAAATCACTCCTAATGATTTTCCTGCCAATCCTGTTCTCATACGTTCCAATATGTTATACATTCCCTTGTCTGGATTTTCTGCAAAGGCAATTAACCATCTGAAACGGATTGCCTCGTTCAAGAATCCGGAGTTTTATGCCAGACAAGGTATGCGCTTGTCTACTTACAACATTCCCCGTATTATTTCTTGTGCCGATATGGAAGAAGATTACATTGCCCTGCCTCGTGGATGTGAAGATGCGGCCGTTGCTTTTTGGAAAGACAATCAAGTCTCGTACCGAATAGAGGACAAGACCAATCACGGGGAGAATGTAACCGTAAGATTTAAAGGTGAACTTCGTGAAGAACAGAAAGCTGCCATAGCTAGTTTGACAGCGCATAATAATGGGATACTGAATGCCACTACCGCATTTGGCAAAACGGTTACGGCTATTAGCCTAATTGCTGAACGGAAAGTAAATACGCTGATACTAGTACACACTAAAGCTTTGTTGGACCAATGGAAATCCCGTTTGGAAGAATTTCTAGAAATAGACTTTACGGAAGAAGACCTTCCAAAGAAACGTGGCCGCAAAAAAGACTTTTCGCCGTTCGGTACATTGGATTCTAAGGGAAATTCACTGCATGGAAGAATAGACATAGCCTTGATGCAATCCTGTTTGGAGGACAATGGGGTGAAACCTTTTGTGCGAAATTATGGGATGTTGATTGTGGACGAGTGCCATCATGTCTCAGCGGTGAATTTTGAGCGGATATTGAAGTATGCCAATGCCCGTTATGTCTATGGACTGACAGCAACTTCAATCCGCAAGGACGGACATCAGCCTATCATTTTCATGCAATGCGGGCCTATCCGCTATTCGGCGGATGCAAAAGCTCAAATGACATCCCAAACATTCGCACGTCTGCTTGTTCCCCGTTTCACTTCTTACAGGGAATTGACTGATGATAAGTCCACTTATGCCAGAATGATTCAAAAAATGGCTGAAGATGAAAATCGAAACAATCTTATCATAGACGATGTGCGCAAGGCATTAACAGAAGGACGTTCCCCCATTGTATTGACCAATCTTACCACTCATGTCGAAACATTGGCAAATGCCTTGGCTCTCCATTGCAAGCATGTCATTACTCTCATCGGTTCTGAATCGGTAAGAGAAAAGCGGCAGAAAATGGAATTGCTACAAAATATCTCTCCTGCTGAACCACTTGTCATAGTGGCGACAGGGAAATATGTGGGCGAAGGTTTCGACTATCCACGGTTGGATACTCTGTTTTTAACCTTACCCGTTTCTTGGAAAGGTATTATCGCACAATATGCAGGGCGTTTGCATCGGGAATATCCGGGCAAGAAAGAAGTTCGGATTTACGATTACATCGACATTCGCGTACCGATGTGTGATGTCATGTACAAACGAAGACTACAAGGGTATGCTTCTGTGGGCTATCAAATAATGTCAAATGCACCAATGGATTTATTCAACGAAAGTCATAGCATTATTTTTAACGGGCATACATACCAAAATGAGTACTTCAAAGATTTGTCCCAAGCGAAACATTCGGTGGTTATTTCTGCGACAAAACTTTGGTTTGCCAAACATTCGCCTGCACTTAATATACTAAGGAATTTGTCTGCGCGGGGCGTGGAGGTTATCACATTAATCAAGAGTAACTTTGAAAAGGAAGAAAGGCTAAGAGAAATAGGAGTCAGTATCAAGATTAACGACGCATTGGCTATTGATGTTGCAATCATTGACAAATCCTTGATATGGTATGGCAGTGTCAACTATCTTGGTTACAACACTGATGAAAATAACGCCCTACGCATTTATGATTCGGCATTGGCAGAGAATGTCTTAGAAGTACTTTATACTTAACGCTAATTTCTTTGTACGTGCCATGGCTTCCTTTCTTGGTTAGTTTAACTGATAATGCAGAGATAACAAAACCATCTGAAAGTTCCAAGAAACGGCTAACAAAAAAGTAACATAAAAAACAAAACACCTACGGCGTAATGAAAGCCAACCGGAAAATGATTGACAAGATTTGGGGAAAATAAAAGCCTGTTCCGAATTTATCATGTGAACCATCAAGCCAAGAAAAACTTTTGTAGAAATTCAAAACAGTTTCTAAATTTTTTTCTTATCTTTGCAACGAAATCACCGCTTCATACATACAAACCATAGTGAAGCGGTAAGATTGGATCAAGTTAACAAACTGAATATTAAAACCTTGTGATATGGAAGCAATATACTTGAAGCACATGATGCTTTATTCTTCTTGTCACATAAAAACGGTAGACCATTGCTGCTGAGTTTCGTCCAGAATCCTACCGCTACACCTGGAAAAAGGTACTTCAGAACTTTCATGCAATTGTCATGAAGGGAACATGGGAAATACATTTAAATGAAGCATACAAATGATCGACAAACTCAATCATTTGGATTACTGCTGGTACGTTGTGCGCACCCGGCCTCGCCAGGAAAAAAAGTTTGTAAAACTTTTAGAACAATACAAGGCGAAGTCTAAAAACATTCTCGAAGTCTATGCACCTACCCATACCACAGTCACAGTCCGTGGTGACAATGGCGACAAGCAGGCACCCTTGTTTGTGGGAATTGTATTTGTACTTGCTACCCAAAAATCGTTGATAGACTTTATGGAAGAACACGCTATGGAGGGCGTTGTGCAGTACGAGCGCAAAACAGAGAAAGGAGAAAAGACACGCATGCGTGTTATCCCTGAAGAACAAATGCGCGCTTTCCGGGATTTCAACGAAAACTACGCAGAACAGATGATTATCCTTGAACGACCATATACCGACTATGCATTCAACCCCAAGACAGGTAACCCCAACGAAATTGTGCGCGTCATAGACGGTCCGCTAAAAGGCCGGGAAGGATATATCGCCCGCTTCCACAGAGATAAACGGCTGGTGTTCCAAATGCGGGGACTAAAGAAAGACAGTTACCTCACCGTTTCCCTTCCCAACATCTGGAACTTCCACGTAGTCCGCCTGCACAATGCCGAAGGCGACCGTTTGTCCATCGGCACCGAAAAAGGACGTGCCGTCGACTTGCTCATCGGAATCCTGCAAGCCTGCGGCTATGGCGAACAGACACTCCCCTTACTCTACGAAATCATAGACAACCTGACGGTCAGACCCTCATTGGTTTCCCTTTGCCAAGACCTTCATAAAAAAGGCAACACAGCCTTAAGCATGCGACTGGCACAAATAAACGGCAATGAGGCAGAACTCATCCTGAATCTCGTGCGCTACGAGCATGACAATCCCGGCTATGTAAGGCAAAACTGGCAGAAGCTCGTTCTCCGTCCGTACCTCACTCCGACAGCAGGTATAACATTGGAAGACAGCCAAGACGAGACAAAGCTTCAGCATACACACTTTACGGAAATCATCCGTAAAATAGAAATAACAGAAGAAGCTTACTACCCCAGCAAGAAAAAAAACGAAAGCATTACCACGACTTATTATGCGCACATCGGCATCCTGAAGGATAAGGAAAAAGACGAATATACATTCTTCGCCAACTGGGACGAATTCCTCGGCGAATACTTCCTGACGGCAGAAAAAGCCAACGAAAAACTGGTTAGCGGAACCATCCGAACTGCTCACGGGAACAATACGGACAACGAAAAGCAAGAAAAGCTCATCGAGTCTTTCCGCAACTACGCCCCTTCCCTCTATAAGGTATTGACGGATACGTCTTCGGCAGTAAAAGCCATACAAAGGCTTGCAGTCGGTACAGACACCTTGAATGTGATGGCAATAACGACCACCGACCCCGAGAAAGGTAAAAACGAATTGATAAAGACATGCACCGATATCTGCCAGGAGATAAACACCACCACACACCTTGCTATATGGCGCAGGTACTTGCAGACGGTATGGCTGCATCAATAAACCGTCGGAGAAATCAAGAAAAAATAGAGAATAATCTGAAAGCCTGTTTAAGAAACTGTCTTGAATTTATTGCGTGCTGATTCGGAATCTCATAACTGCGTTGCTTGTAAGATTATTAATCTTCACGCCGAAAGATTATTAATCTTCAAGCTGTAAGATTAATAATCTTACAAACGATGCAGCTATATTGCGGAGAGAACAAAGCTTGCTTGACATGCCGGATATGTAAGCCAGCATAATTGAAGAAGCGGATTTGCAACCCAATGTAACACCAACTGTGTGTATTCCATAAAATGCACATTCACACACGGTTCAAAGTATAACTATTTATTTTATTCATGGAAAACACTTCTGCAAACAACAAGCGCATAGCCAAGAACACACTGCTGCTGTACTTCCGGATGCTCTTCATGATGGCTGTCAGCCTCTACACTTCACGTGTAGTGCTGAACGCTTTGGGAGTGGAAGATTTCGGTATTTATAATGTTGTAGGTGGAGTGGTAGCAATGTTTTCCATGCTATCCGGTTCATTATCAGCTGCTATTACTCGATTCATTACCTACGAATTAGGTACAGGCAATCGGGAGAATCTAAAAAAGATATTCTCCTCATCCGTGACTATTCAGATTGGTCTTGCTGTATTGATCATCCTACTTGCCGAGGTTGTAGGCGTATGGTTCTTGAATGTGAAGATGAACATTCCAGACACAAGGATGGTAGCTGCCAACTGGGTGTTTCAGTTTTCCATCCTGACATTTGCCATCAATTTAATTAGTGTTCCCTATAATGCAAGTATCATTGCCCATGAACGGATGTCCGCCTTTGCTTACATCAGTATCTTGGAGGCAATAGGAAAACTGGTGATTGCTTTCCTGATTGTGATCTCTCCCATGGATAAGCTGGTATTCTATGCCATCTTAATGTGTGCCGTGGCTTTGATTGTTCGCTTTGCGTATGGAATTTATTGCAAAAAGCACTTTGAAGAATGTACCTACCACTTCATCTTTGACAAGGATTTATTAAAGCGGATGTTCGGTTTTGCCGGCTGGAATTTTATCGGAGCGACTTCAGCCGTATTGCGGGACCAAGGAGGCAACGTGGTGATAAATCTCTTTTGCGGTCCTGCAGTCAATGCGGCTCGTGGAATTGCTTTCCAAGTAAACAATGCCATAAGTGGTTTTGTGACCAACTTCATGACGGCATTGAACCCACAGATAACCAAATCTTACGCAGCAGGAGACAGAGATTATATGATGACCTTAATAAACCAAGGAGCAAGACTTTCGTTCTATATGCTGTTGCTGCTGTCGCTCCCAGTGCTGGTGAATACTCATTATATATTGAGCCTTTGGTTGAAAATCGTTCCTGACCATGCTGTACTTTTTGTGCAATTGGTTTTGATATTCGCCATGAGTGAATCCATATCCAATCCGTTGATAACCGCTATGCTTGCTACGGGCAGGATACGGAATTACCAGCTTGTTGTCGGTGGATTGCAAATGATGAACCTGCCTGTCTCTTATATCCTGCTTCGTATGGGAATGTTCCCTGAAGTGGTACTTGTGGTGGCAATAGCCATATCACAATGCTGCCTCGCCGCACGCCTGTTGATGCTGCGTGGAATGATTGGTTTGTCCGTCAGAAAATACCTGAAGAAAGTCTATCTGAACGTATTGGCTGTAACGGTCATTGCTTCTGTCCTTCCCTTTTTGATGACGAATGTCTTGACGGAGTCTTTCCTGAACTTTATACTGTCGAGCTTTGTCGCCCTCATTTGTACGGGAATTACCATCTACTATGTGGGTTGTAACAAGGCTGAACGGCAATTTGTATTAACAAATTATACACATTAAAAAATAAGCTGAACAAAAGATGATTCAGATTACAGACAAATCGCAGTGTTGCGGCTGTACGGCTTGTGCCAGCATCTGTGCTCACGATGCCATTACGATGCAGCCTGACGCATTGGGTTTCCTTTATCCGGTAGTGGATAAAGACAAATGCGTGGATTGTGGGCTGTGTGAGAAAGTTTGCGCATTCAATGACCATTATGACACAAGTCTCAACCGGCCCAAGCCCGATGCATACGCCGCACGGCATAAAGACATGAAAGAAGTGGAAACTAGCCGGAGCGGTGCAGCTTTCATTGCTATATCCGATTATGTATTGGAGAATGGCGGAGTAGTTTACGGAGCCGGTTATACAGACCATTTTCGTGTAGTACATAAGCGTGCGGTAACGAAAGAAGAGCGTGACGAGTTCAAGGGCAGCAAGTATGTGCAAAGCGACATGAACACTGTGTTCAGACAGGTCAAGAAAGACTTGAAAGACGGTTTGACCGTACTCTTTTCCGGTACTCCTTGCCAAACGGCAGGCTTACATTCCTATGTAGGGAGGAAGCTGCGTGAACATCTTATCTTGGTTGATATCGTGTGCCATGGCGTGCCAAGTCCGTATATGTGGAAGGATTACATCGCCTACCTTGAAAAGAAACAGGGTAATGAAATCTGTTGGGTGAACTTCCGTGACAAGCAGAAATACGGTTGGAAAGCGCATCGTGAAACGTTTAAATTTGTTAAGGGGGGGGGTAAGATGAGCTTTACATATACATTTTACAAGCATATCATGTTCCGCCATTCATGCGGTGTATGCCCTTATACCAATACGAAGCGTCCCAGCGACATTACTATTGCCGACTTTTGGGGATGGGAAAAGACCGACCCAAATATCAATAAGGATGACAAAGGCGTGTCTTTAGTTTTAGTAAATACAGAAAAGGGGCATGAACTGTTTGAGGCGGTAAAAGGCCGCATGACGGTTATTCCGGCAAGGCTGGAAGACTGCCTGCAACCCAACTTACAGCATCCTTCTGTCATTCATCCGCAACGTATGGAATTCGAACGAGATTACCAACGTAAAGGATTCCTGTATGTGATGAAACGGTATGGCGATATGGGGTGGCGGTATAAGGTCAGGAAAGTGAATAGAAAGATGAAGCAGATGGTAAAAAAAATCCTTGGCAGGAAATGATGATTTCTTTTAAAAACTTGGAGATTCGTGCTGAATTGCTTATTTTTGTCTTATCAGGAATTTACAAGACAGGGAGGAACATATTATGAAAGAATACAAGAAACATGAAGACAAACCGATGGTGGTTAATGAGCCACTGGTCGCTTATGCAGCTTCAACTAATGGTCAGCTTGTTTCGACTGCTTTGATGGACGAACTTATGGGTCAGCCTAATGAGGTGAAATGGTATATTATCAATCGGCTAATGGAAAGCATGAAGCATAATAATGATGCAGAAGCGGTTGAAAAACCAATTTCTACGGATAAAAGTGAATCATTCCATACTGATGCTGCGGAATGGCAAAAGGAGGCTGAAGTTGCTAGAGCCTATTACCGGCAGAAATATAATTTGCCGGAAAGCTTGATAAACCTGATTGGCTGCATCCCTCCACTTACCGACGCAGAGAGAGAAAAGGCGAAAGAGGAGTACTTGATGGAAAAATACGGAATACGATGAAACTGTTTCTTGACACGAATATTGTCATGGACTATGTGGAAAACCGCAAACCGTTCGTAGCTGATGCATTGGCTTTATTCCAAATGAGTTATGACGGAATCCACCAGCTGTATGTTTCCGACTTGACGTTTGCCAACATCGCTTATATCGCCCGGAAAAGAATAGCCCTCAATCAGCTTTATGAAATTTTTGAAACTTTGTGCGCATTCTTACATGTAGCAGGTATTGGAGAACAAGCTGTGCACGAAGCAATCCGTTTGAAAGGAAAGGATTTTGAAGATGCCTTGCAGTATTTCTCAGCCAGACAAGCGAATGTAGACTGCATCATCACGCGCAATAAGAAAGATTTTCATTTCTCGGATATTCCAGTATATACGCCGGAAGAATTCTTACATAAATAACACTTTTACTCCTATACCTTAATCTAAACAACTATTCAGCACCATAACGTGCCCTTATTATTCTGCAATACGAAAAACTTTTATTCAATAACACATTTTTATAATTGATGTAGTCATATAGAAACATATGATTGCTTGATAGTTAATTGCATTTATTGACATGAAAATTGGAATATTGACGTTTTATTATTGTAAAAATTATGGAGCATTTTTACAAGCTTTTGCCCTAAAAAAATATCTTGAAACTTTGGGACATGACACTTTTTTTGTAAATTATAAAATAAAAAGTTTGATAAAAAGATATACGTTATTTCCTTATTATAAAGAGCGTAGTTTTTTAGGTAATCTGAAAGCAAACTTCCGAGCTATATTTGAAATTAAAAATAGATCCTTGAGAATTAGTAAATTTAATTCTTTTAGTAAAGAATATTTTAAAGAAAAAGGTATTTATAGTAGAAATGACGCTGATTTGATATTTGTAGGAAGTGACCAAGTTTGGAATCCAAAATTAACCTATGGATATGATGAAATATATTATGGTATATTAGCAAAAAAATATAATATACCTCACTTCACGTATGCTGTTAGTTGTCCTGCTTCATTATTAACACTAGATATAAAAAGCTATTTGTCTAATTTTAAAAAAATAGGTGTTCGTGAGAGAGAATTACAGTCGACATTAAAGAAAATGTTTGATGTTGATTCTGTTATGACTTTAGATCCAACTTTACTGTTTACAGTTAGTTTTTATAATAAACTTATAGAGTCTCAACCAGTTGCATTAAAACAAAATTATTTGTTATCATACAATTTAATGTCTAATAAGTCACAGACAGAATGTGCAATTACATATGCTAAGGATCGAAATTTAACATATGTGGGAATGCATGATATAGCATTTAAAACTGCAGGGCCTCTTGATTTTCTTTCTTTGATAAAAAATGCAAAATATATTTTTTCAAGTTCGTTTCATGGAACAGTTTTTTCAATCTTATTTCATAAAAAATTCATGTGTTTTTTATCTGGAGATGAACGTGATGAACGAATTTTGTCCTTGCTGGAAGCATTAAAGCTAGAACAATGTATATATTCAAAAGATAAACCTCTTTTTCCAAATGTAAATTGGGTAGAAGTAGATAAAAAAATGGAAGATATGCGTGAAAAATCAAAACTGTACATCACAAATATATTGAAAAATGTTAGCAAATAAATTTGTAATATGATTTACATACTATTTGATATATTGATTCTTACTATTATTGGAGTTTCATTTAAAAATTTTGGAATAGGTTATTTATTAGCTTTATGTTCCTATATGGTTATACCGAGTATGGTAAGGATTCAATTAGGAGGGATAGGATTTTCTATAGTTGATGTTATACCGTTGAGTTTTTTCTTATCATTTTTGGTAAATCGTAGACTAATAAAAAATGGAATCAAATTTCCTAAAAAGCTGAAATTATATTTTTATATTAGCATAATTTCAACTTTTATATTAATTCTATTTTCATCTGGATTTGTCCCCATTCAGACCCAATTTATTAACCTTTTCAAATATGTGATACAAACAATTTTATTCCTTTATTTAGGTTATTATGCATTTTATTCGTTAGATAAAAGATTGGCACTTAATATATTATTATATTGCTCTATTTTATGTGGATTATATGGCATATTAACTTATTTTTTGCATACAAATCCTTATATTAATTCGCTCTATTTGTTTTATACAGGAGAAGAAAACATATATATGGCATTTCAAGAATCTATAAGGGGAGCATTAGAAGGTAGAGTGTCTGGTACTAATGTACATCCTTTAGGATGGGGACAAATGTGGAATGTTCTTCTTCCTTTTTTCATTATAGTAAGGAAAGATTGTAATCGAATATTGTTTTCTTTTGTCATTTTAATAGGAGTAATTAACATAGTGCTGTGCGGTAGTCGCTCTGCTTTAATTGGTTTTTTATTATTCTTGTTGTTTTTTTTATTTTTTGAAAAAAAATCAACAGCCTTGAAATACACACTTGTTGGATTCGGCTTTCTTCTGTTAACCTTTGTTGTATTTGATAATTATCGACCTATCAATCAAATGAAAGAATATCTTATCTCTTCTATAGCTTTTTGGGATACAGAAAAACAAAGTCAGATGGATATTAAAGGTTCTAGTATGGAAATGAGACTTGAACAGTTTGATGTTGCTACTAAGATTGCATTTAAAAATTTAGGAGGAGAGGGGTATGGATACAAACTCTATTCTTTACAACATTATTCTCAATATAATTCAGACTTATATGGACTTGAAAGTTTTGTGATAAGGGAATTAGTAGAAAAAGGCTGGTTAGGACTTATATGTTTTTTATGGATGTTCTATTTGCTGTACTCTTATGCCATTTCTGAAGTAAATGCGCAAGACAAATATAAATGGTTTGCTTATTTTATTAGTTTTTTTATCTGTATACTAATGACTGATATACAGGGAATAAGCTGGACTTTATTTTTTTTATTGATATTGCTAAATAAAGTCTCGAAGCGGAATTATTTAATTAAAAATACTGCAATATGATACCGAAATTAATTCATTACTGTTGGTTTGGTAAAAAGGAGAAACCTTTTCTTGTTAAATACTACATCAAATCTTGGAGAGATGCAATGCCTGACTATGAATTGATGGAATGGAATGAAGAAAATTCTCCGCTTAATGCCAATGATTTTGTAAAAGAAGCTTTTGCTTCAAAAAAATATGCTTTTGTCTCAGATTATGTCAGAATGTATGCATTATATAAATATGGAGGGATTTATCTTGATACTGATATATTGGCATTGAAGTCCTTTGATCCATTCTTAACAGATAAGGCTTTTTGTTGTTTTGAAACATTAAATAACTATATTAACGTGAGTTCGATGAAATATAAGTGTTTGAAGATTTGGTGATTAGCGAAAAT